>Ga0228700_1001583_pt1 | contig 14085 bp, 12 predicted proteins | sample McNCre317_Aug_MG_FD_178019 | JGI IMG/M metagenome (GOLD analysis project Ga0228700, IMG submission 178019) | Freshwater microbial communities from McNutts Creek, Athens, Georgia, United States - 3-17_Aug_MG | ecosystem: Environmental > Aquatic > Freshwater > Creek | place: USA: Georgia...
TTCAGCCGCGTTTGGGTCGGTCGTCACAGGTGGACGAAGCACGCGCACCACCGTCGCCAAAGCCACAAACCCTAGGCCTACAAACGCCACAAACGACCAGTTGGCAATTGAGCCACCTAGAAAAGTCCAATCCACCTTGGTGCAATCGCCACTGCCTTTGAAAATCATGGGGATGGCGCGTTGCAAGGGGAAGGTTTCAATCATGCCGTAAAAGTCACGCCCACACGAAGCAAACTCGGGGGGGTACCACTGCAACCAGGTTTGACGGGCCGCCACATACGCACCGCCTGCCGCCAACAGCACCAAGCCGCCGCCCACACCCAGCGAACCTTTGCGGCATGGGAAACACACACCCAACAAGGCCACCAAAGCCATCAACACCATCACATAGCGTTGCACGATGCACATGGGGCATGGCACCAAGCCCACCACATGCTGCAGGTACATGCCAAACGACAACAGCCCCACACAAGCCAGCAAGATGAACAACCAAATACGACGGGGATGATCCAAAAGATTTACAAGCACAACTGTCTCCAAAAGGGCTGAGTTCGATTGTCGCTGTGAAACAATGGCGGCATTGGCCCAAACGCCAAAAAACCAAAGACAAGCCATGACTTTACGTACACCACAGCTCGCCGATACACCCCGTTTACACAACTTCGTCTCCGAACTGGATGCCTTGCTCACCAGCACCTCGGACGAAACTGCCATTTTGGCGCGTGGCACAACCCTGCTGGCCGAGTTGGTGGCCCAAGACGACTGGCTCCCCGACGACTACGCCCAACCCAACCCCGAGCGCTACCAACAGTTTTTGCTGTATGCCGACCCCGATGACCGTTTTTCGGTGGTGAGTTTTGTGTGGGGTCCTGGCCAAGCCACGCCGATTCACGACCACACCGTGTGGGGCCTGATTGGCATGCTGCGCGGTGCTGAATTGTGCCAACCCTTTGCTCAAAATGCACAAGGTCAGTGGCAGCCCAGCGGTGCGCAAACCCGCTTGGGGCCCGGTCATGTGGAAGCCGTGTCGCCCACGATTGGCGATGTGCACCGCGTGTGGAACGCTCTCGCCGACCAAGCCTCCATCAGCATCCACGTGTATGGCGCCAACATTGGCAAAGTCAGCCGCCATGTGTTCCATGAAGACGGCACAGTGAAAGACTTTGTTTCTGGCTACAGCAATGCTCAGGTCGCAGCGCCGAGCGCGTTGCCCCTCACCGCAGCTGAGTTCCCATTTGCGTCGTACGCCCGCATTCGCGAAACCTTGTTGCAACGCCAAGAAATCGCCATTCTCGATGTGCGCGAGGAAGACCCATTTGCCCAATGCCACCCCTTGTTTGCAGCCAACCTGCCACTGGGCCGCATCGAAGCCGATGCCTGGACGCGCATCCCGCGCTTAGACACCTTCATCGTGGTGTACGGCACCGCGTTCAATGGCGATGACCTCGCCCTGCCTGCGGCCCGCACTTTGAAACGCATGGGCTACACGAACGTCCATCTACTTGAAGGCGGGCTGCAAGGCTGGCAAGACGCCGGAGGCGAAGTGTTCCGCGACGTCAACGTGCCCAGCAAATCCTTTGGTGAGTTGGTTGAGTCCAAGCGCCACACACCGTCACTCTCGGCCCAAGAGGTCAAAGCCCTCATCGATGCCAAAGCCGATGTGGTGGTGATGGATGCGCGTCGTTTTGACGAGTACCAAACCATGAGCATTCCCAGTGGCATCAGCGTGCCTGGGGCGGAGCTGGTGTTGCGCGCACGCGCCCTCGCACCCAACGCCACCACACGCATCATCGTCAACTGCGCGGGCCGCACACGCAGCATCATTGGCACGCAGTCGCTCATCAACTCGGGCATTCCCAACCCCGTGAGCGCGCTGCGTAACGGCACGATTGGTTGGACCTTGGCCGGCCAAGAGCTGGTCAAAGGCGCGCAAGCACATTTCCCCGAGGTAGACGATGCCACCCGCGCCAAAGCTGCGGCCAGCGCCTTTGCGGTGGCCTTGCGTGCAGGCGTGAAACGCGCCCGCATGGACGACGTCAACGCTTGGTTGGCCGACCACACACGCACCACCTATTTCTTGGATGTGCGCACGCCTGAAGAATACGCAGCAGGCCATGTGGCCGGCGCACGCAGCGCCCCCGGTGGTCAACTGGTGCAAGAGACCGACCACCAAGCCGCAGTACGCGGCGCGCGCTTGGTGTTGTGCGACACCGATGGCACGCGTGCCAATATGTCGGCGTCTTGGCTGGCCCAAATGGGCTGGGAAGTCTATGTGGTGGCAGGCCTCAAGGCTGAAGATTTCAGCCACACCGACACACCGCCGTTGCGATTGCCCGAGACACAGAGCAAAGTGCCCGCCGTCGATGTGGCGCAAGTCAAAGCTTGGCTGGCCGATCGCAACAGCCACACCGTGGTGCTCGACTTCAGCACCAGCGCCCAATACATCCAAGGCCACATCCACAGTGCGTGGTGGGTGCTGCGTACGCAGCTCAAAGACTCACTCACGGCCGCGCACAAAGGCCATCGTTATGTGCTGACCTGCCAAAACGGCAGCGTGTCACGCTTCGCACTGGCCGATGTACAAGCCGCCGTGAAAGCAGGCATTGACGTCGTGTGGCTCGAAGGTGGCAATGCCGCTTGGCTGGCCGCTGGCGGCAAGCTGCAAACGGGCGACCACCAAATGGCCGTCGAACGCGTGGACCGCTACCGCCGCCCTTATGAAGGCACCAACAACCCCGTCGAAGCCATGCAAGGTTACCTCGATTGGGAGTTTGGATTGGTCGCGCAACTCGCGCGCGATGGCACACACCATTTCAAAGTCATCTAAGCCCTGACCCAGCCAAAGCCTTCGCAAACATTGCTACAGTCTTGCCTGAAGTTTTTAACCCTCATCACAGAGAAGCACATCACATGTCACGCACCGTTCAATGCATCAAACTCGGCACCGAAGCAGAGGGCCTCGATTTGCCACCTTATCCAGGCGAGCTGGGCAAGCGCATTTATGACAGCGTCAGCAAGCAAGCGTGGGCGGATTGGATCAAGCAACAGACCATGTTGGTCAACGAAAACCGTTTGAACTTGGCCGACCTGCGCGCGCGCGAATACCTGAAGCGTCAAATGGAAAAACATTTCTTTGGCGACGGCGCTGACGCCGTGCAAGGCTACGTGCCGCCTAGCGCATAAATCTGCGTGACGCGTGGCAACGCATGGCACGGCCACAGCCGCTGGTGCCACACCCAAGCCAGCTTTGACGAGCTGGCTTTTCTACGTCTGTGGCACGACTGGGCGGCCGATGCTGCACGCCCCACGCACCTGCACGTGGTGGCACACACCACACAGCCCGTGCAGACAGATGCCCTGCGCCAAACTGTGGCAACCAAGGCGCCGGAGCTGTTACCCCTTGCCCAAGAACTGGCCGCGCAATGCTGGGGTTTGTTACCCGGCATGCACCGCTTGCGATTGGCACTGAATGCCAACACCGATGACCGCGTGATGCTGACCCTCTGCGTGGGCGCACATGAAGACTGGCCCGAGTTTGCCGACGTGCTGCGCGCACATCCCACGGGCCCGTGCGCGGCGCCTGTCGACACACCCGCTGTGACCGAACGCACCGTCACCATCATTGGCGCTGGCATTGCCGGTGCAGGCACGGCACGGGCCTTGGCCGAGCGCGGCTGGCAAGTGACGGTGCTCGATGCAGGCGACGCACCCGCTGCAGGGGCATCGGGTCTGCCCGTGGGGGTGGTGGCCCCGCACACCTCACACGACGACAGCGGTGTATCACGCCTCTCGCGTGCGGGCTTGCGGCTGATGGTGCAAACCATGCGCCTGTTGCTCACCGAAGGGGTGGATTGGGGTTGCACCGGCGTGCGCGAACGTCGCCTGCCTGGCAAAACGCGACGCGGCGGTGTGCCTTTGAGTTGGCTGGCGGAACACGCCCACACCGCGAGCGACTGGACACACCCAGCACCGCCCCCCGCCCCCGATGACGCCTATTGGCACCCACGCGGTGCGTGGCTCAGGCCTGCACAATTGGTGTGTGCGTTGCTCGCCCATCCCAACATCCGTTGGCAAGGTCACGCGAAGGTGGATGCGTTGCAATGCATCTCGCACAACGCTCACCTTGCCCCCACACACACTTCAACATGGCAAGCACTGCAAGACGGCCAGGTGCTGGCCGAATCATCACGCGTGGTATTGGCCGCAGGCCCTGGTTCTGCCGCACTCATCGCCACCGCCACTGAAGACGGCAGCGCCCCTCGCATCAACCCGCTGCGCGGACAAGTCTCTTGGGGCTTGATGGCCGATGTCCCTGCAGGCGCACACATGCCCACCACGCCCGTGAACGGCAACGGCAGCTTTGTGCACCACATCACCTCCCCCGAGGGGCCTGCCTGGTACACCGGCGCCACGTATGACCGCGTCCACAGCGATGCCCGTTTGCTGGATGCAGACCATGCTGAGAACTTAGAACGCTTGCAGGCTCTAGAGCCTGACACCGCGGCCGCACTGGCCCCCTTGTTTGCCACCGTGGGCACCACCGCCCCACGCGTACACGGCTGGGCCGGTGTGCGCTGCGGCGTGCACGACCGCTTGCCCATGACGGGCCGCGTCCCCCACACGCCCGAGGGCTTGTACATGAACACCGCCATGGGCTCACGCGGGTTGACGCTGGGTTTGCTCTGCGGCGAATTGCTGGCGGCACAATGGCACGGTGAGCCACTCCCGATCGAAGCGCGACTGGCCCAATTTTTAGATGCCACGCGGTTCAAGCCCAAAGCTTGAGCACGTTCGCTCCGCACACATCCCACAGGCCCCCACCACATGACCCAAGCCTCCCACCACAACGCCACCCATGACGCGCCAGACATGCAAGCCCCCGCCCCCGTCAGCATGGCCCAAGCTTTTTGGTTTTGGCTCAAGCTGGGCTTCATCAGCTTTGGGGGGCCTGCGGGGCAAATTGCCATCCTGCACCAAGAGCTGGTGGAGCGCCGCCGTTGGTTGTCGGAGCGTCGCTTTTTGCACGCGCTCAACTACTGCATGGTGCTGCCCGGCCCCGAGGCGCAGCAATTGGTGACCTACATCGGCTGGCTCATGCACAAGCGCTGGGGCGGTGTGGTGGCTGGCGCGTTGTTTGTGTTGCCATCGTTGGCCATCCTCATCGCGCTGTCGTGGGTGTACATCGCGTTTGGCGATGTGCCTTGGGTGGCTGGTTTGTTTTTTGGCATCAAGCCCGCAGTCACCGCCATCGTGGTGCAAGCGGCGCATCGCATTGGTTCGCGTGCGCTGAAGAACCAGGTGTTGTGGGCCATTGCCGCGGCTTCGTTTGTCGCCATCTTTGCGCTGGATGTGCCCTTCCCACTCATCGTGGGCGTGGCGGCGGCGGTGGGTTATGTGGGCGGGCGTGTGTCGCCTCACACGTTTCAAACGGGCGGTGGGCATGGCGCATCCCATGCGTCTTATGGCCCCGCCTTGATCGACGACCACACGCCCACACCTGCACACGCGCATTTCAGCTACACCGGTTTGGCACATGTGCTGTTGGCAGGTGCTGTGCTGTGGGCCGTGCCCATGGGCGTGTTGTACGCGGTGTTTGGCTGGGAACACAGCTTCACACAAATGGGTTGGTTCTTCACCAAAGCGGCCTTGCTCACCTTTGGTGGCGCCTATGCCGTGTTGCCGTATGTGTACCAAGGCGCGGTCAGCCAATTTGGCTGGGTCACCCCCACGCAAATGATGGACGGTTTGGCGTTGGGCGAAACCACGCCGGGCCCGCTCATCATGGTGGTGGCATTTGTGGCGTTCATCGGCGGTTATGTCAAAGCACTGTTGGGGCCTGAGAGTTTGTTGGCCGCAGGGGCATTGGCCGCGTGCCTGGTGACGTGGTTCACCTTCTTGCCCTCGTTCATCTTCATCTTGGCCGGCGGCCCCTTGGTCGAGAGCACGCACCGCAACCTCAAGTTCACGGCCCCCCTCACCGCCATCACGGCGGCGGTGGTGGGTGTGATCTTGAATTTGGCCTTGTTCTTTGGCTACCACCTGTTGTGGCCCGAGGGTTTTGCTGGCGCGTTTGATGGGCGCTCGGCACTGATTGCCGTGGCGGCGGCGGTCGCCTTGTTCAAATACAAACGCGGCGTGATGGAAGTCATTGCCCTGTGCGCCTTGGTGGGCTTGGCCGTCAAGCTCATTGCGCTTTAAACCATGCACACCCTTGAACAACTGCAAGGCGGTGAACTGGCGGGCATTCAGCGCTTGCAACTGCGTGGTGGTTTGACTGAATTTCCACGCGCAATTTTTGAACTGGCCGACTCGTTAGAAATCCTCGATTTATCAGGCAACCAGCTGAGAGCCTTGCCCGACGACTTGCCACGCTTGCACAAGCTGCGCGTGATTTTTTGCTCGGATAACCTATTCACCGAATTGCCCGAAGTGCTGGGCCAATGTCCGCAGCTCAGCATGGTGGGCTTCAAAGCCAACCGCATCTCGCAAGTGTCGCCCAAGGCTTTGCCTGCGCTGTTGCGTTGGCTGATCCTCACCGACAACGCGCTCACGGCACTCCCTGCAGAGATTGGGCAATGCACGCAAATGCAAAAGCTCATGCTGGCAGGTAACCAGCTACGCAGTTTGCCGCCCGAGTTGGCCCACTGCACACGCCTAGAGCTGCTGCGCATTTCAGCCAACCAACTGACCGAGCTGCCCGAGTGGCTGTTGCAACTGCCACGCCTCACCTGGTTGGCATTTGCAAGCAACCCCTTTGCACACGCCTTGGAAGCACAGGCCATGGCCCATGCCCCGACGGCGCACATTGCATGGCCTCAGCTGCAACTGCAACAACAACTGGGCGAAGGTGCCTCTGGTGTGATTCACCAAGCGCTGCTGCGCACCGAGGCGGGTGAACAAGCCGTGGCCGTCAAACTGTTCAAAGGTGCTGTCACCAGCGATGGCTTGCCTGATTGCGAAATGGCCGCCTGCATGCACGCGGGTTCACATCCACATTTGGTTGCTGCCATGGGGCGCGTGACAGATCATCCAGACGGCACCCCCGCCTTGGTCATGCCTTTGATTCCCCCTGAATTTGGCAACCTCGCTGGCCCCCCTAGCCTAGCAAGTTGCACGCGCGATGTGTATGACACGGCGCTGCGTCTTCGCTCTGACACCATTCGTCGCTGGGCATTGGGCATGGCCTCTGCCCTTGGCCATCTGCACGAGCGCGGCATCATGCACGGTGACTTTTATGCACACAATATTTTGTGTGACACACAAGGCGATGCTTGCTTGGGTGACTTTGGTGCGGCGTCTTTTTTCTCACCACAAGATCCCATCTTGGCAGAAAACCTACAACGCATCGAAGCCAGAGCCTTTGGGTGTTTGCTGCAAGAACTGTTGGCACATTGCGAAACAAACGATGCGCTTGAAAACTTGGCCGATTTAGAGAAAATCATGCACCAGTGCTTGGCAGAAACGCCTGCACAACGGCCACGATTTGCTTCCCTTGAAGCATCACTTCAGTTCTAGGAGCGCGCATGAAACATCTGATCGCCTTGATTGCTTTAACCGTTTGCGCGCAAGTCATGGGTGCGACCACCAAGGGTTACTCGCAAACCGAAGATTACGCGGGCTGCAACGGCATACAAGACTCCGACAAAAAGGCCTACTGCCAAGCCATGGACGCCAACAAGCAAGAGTTCTGCACGCGCATCGGCAACAACGACCTGCAAAACAAATGCATGGCCAAAGTCAACAACGATGTGAAGTACTGCAAACGCATCTCTGATGAGAAAAAACGCAAAAACTGCGAACAATACATCCGCTAAGACTGAACTAAGTCACACCCCTTATTCCAATCTGGCATATATGTAGAACAAACAAATCGTTTGTTTTGGCATAAAGAACACCTACAGTTCATGCCATGCAAGATTTTGGTTTCGTATTTGCGGGCTTCTTTGTGGGCTTGGTGGTCGGTTTGACGGGCGTGGGCGGCGGCTCGTTGATGACGCCGATTTTGATTTTCTTCTTCGGCGTCAAGCCCTACATGGCTGTGGGCACCGATTTGTTATTCGCGGCCTTCACCAAGGCTGGCGGCACCTTCAGCTTTGCGCGTCAACGCATCGTGCCTTGGCGTGTGGTCATTTCTCTGTGTGCAGGCAGCATCCCCGCCGCTGGGGCCACGCTTTGGGTGCTGCACAACATTGGCCCTTCCGACCCTGCCGTCGAAAAAGTGATGAAGATCACGTTGGGCGTGGCCCTGCTGCTCACCGCCAGCGCCACACTGTTCAAGGTCATTCGAGGCAAACAAGCCCCCGTGGTTGTGGCCGAAGAGAACTTGGCCATCGCCACGCGCCCCCGTCACTGGTCGTTGCCGATCTTGTTTGGCGCCGCCATTGGGACCTTGGTGACCCTCACCTCGGTAGGCGCCGGCGCCATTGGCGTGACGGTGCTTATGATCCTGTACCCACAGCTGCCACTGTCACGCATCGTGGCAGCAGACATTGCCTATGCCGTACCGTTGACAATGGTGGCTGGCTTGGGGCACGCGTCGTTGGGTTCAGTCGATTGGCCTTTGTTGAGCTTGTTGCTCGCAGGGTCCTTGCCTGGTATCTGGGTGGGCTCTCGCCTGATGCACAAAACGCCAGAGCGTGTGATTCGTTCGATTCTTTCTGTGTTGCTGGCTTGGGCTGGCAGCAAGTTGGTTTTTGCTTAATTTTTTCGTTTGAGTTCTTAGATGTATCAATACACCGCCTTCGATTCAGAGTTTGTCAAAGCACGCGCTGCACAGTACCGCGACCAACTCACCCGCAACTTGGCTGGCAAATTGGCCGACGACGATTTCCGTCCCTTGCGTTTGCAAAACGGGTGGTACGTCCAACGCTACGCCCCCATGCTGCGCGTGGCCGTGCCTTACGGCGAACTCAACAGCGCGCAATTGCGCGTGTTGGCGCAAATCGCCCGCGACTACGACACACCTTCGGCTGAACTGATCGAACGCGCCCAAAGCACGCAAGACAAAATTGGTGGCACTTCATCAAGCCCTATTCATGCGCCGAAGCTGACCACCAACTACGGCCACTTCACCACCCGTCAAAACGTGCAGTTCAACTGGATTCCGTTGAACAAAAGTGCGGATGTGATGGAGCTGTTGGCCAGCGTCAACCTGCACGGCATTCAAACCAGCGGCAACTGCATTCGCAACATCACCAGCGACGAGCGCGCCGGCATTGCGGTGGACGAAGACGTCGACCCACGCCCCTACGCCGAAGTGCTGCGCCAGTGGAGCACCTTGCATCCTGAGTTCGCGTACCTGCCTCGTAAATTCAAAATCGCCATCACCGGCGCCACCGAAGACCGCGCTGCGATTGAGTGGCACGACATTGGCCTGCGCTTGCTGCGCGATGACGAAGGCAATGTGGGCTTCAAGATTTACGTGGGTGGCGGCATGGGCCGCACGCCCATCACGGGCACGGTGATTCGTGAGTTCTTGCCTTGGAACCAAATCATCAACTACCTCGAGGCCGTGGTGCGCGTGTACAACGGCTGGGGCCGTCGCGACAACATCTACAAAGCGCGTATCAAGATTTTGGTGAAGGCCGAAGGCCAACGCTACTTTGACGAAGTCAATGAAGAGTTTGATCGCATCTTGGAAAGCGGCGCACACCACACCATTCCACAAACCGAACTCGACCGCGTGAGCGCCTGCTTTGTGTCTCCCCCCGTCGACGTGGTGCCAGACGACGCGCAAGAGAAAGCCGAGCAAGCCTTGTTGGCACAAGCCAAAGCCGACAAAGAATTCACCCGTTGGTTGCAACAAAACGTGACCAGCCACCAGAACCCTGGCCTGCGCGTGGTCACCCTGTCGTTCAAGCGTTTGGGCCAAGCCCCAGGCGATGCGACAGCCGATCAACTGGCGACTGCCGCTGACTTGGCCGACAAGTTCAGCTCTGGCGAAGTGCGTGTGAACCACGACCAAAACTTGGTGCTGCCCTGGGTGCGCATCGACCAATTGGCCGAGCTGTACCAAGCGGCCAAAGCCGCAGGCTTTGCCCGCGCCAACGTGCACTTGCTGACCGACATGATTGCCTGCCCCGGCGGCGACTACTGCGCCTTGGCCAACGCCCGTTCGTTGCCCATCGCCGCCGCCATCACCGAGCGCTACCAAGACCTCGACGAGTTGTTTGACTTGGGCGAGATTGACCTGCACATCAGCGGTTGCATCAACTCGTGCGGCCACCACCACAGCGGTCACATCGGCATCTTGGGCGTCGACAAAGACGGCCAAGAGTGGTACCAAGTCACCCTCGGTGGCTCAGATGGCTCGTTCTTGAGCGGCCCCGCCAAAGCCGGCAAAGTGGTCGGCCCCTCATTCGCCGCCACCGAAGTGGTGGATGTGGTGGAAGCCGTGTTGGACACCTACCGCGACAAACGCGAAAGCCACGAAACCTTTGCACGCACCTTGAACCGCGTGGGCTTTGATGTGTTCAAAGCTGCCGCCAACTCGGCCCGCAACACCACAGCGCGCGCTGCTTGAACCCGATAAAGAGAATTGACATGACCTTGCAAATCATCACCCAACACACGGCCGACGGCACCAACGCACGTGCTTTGGCCAACGACGTGGACGTGCAAACCCTCGACCTCGAAGGCTTGGAGCGCATCGATTTGAACTTTCCCAAGTTCACCGATGGGCGCGCCTTCAGCCAAGCGTTTGTGCTGCGTCGCCGTGGTTTCACAGGTGACATCCGCGCCCATGGCGATGTGTTGATTGACCAGCTGTTGCAAATGCAACGCAGCGGTTTCTCTAGCGCCGTGCTGCGCGACGACCAAGATGCGGCCCACGGCGAAACCCTGTTGACGCACTACAAAGCCTTCTACCAAGGCGATGCCGTGACCGCTGAACCCAAATTTGCCCGCGTGGCCTGAGTGGGTGTAACGCCATGAGCACGAGTTCTTTTCTCTCAGCAGGCAGCAGCGCCAAAGCCACCACGCTGAACGCCCGCGCCAGCGACGACTTCGCCGCCAAACTGGCCGACACCCAAGCCTTGCTGCAACGCGCAGCGGCTGAGTTTTCGCCCGTCACGCAAGCCTCAAGTTTGGGCGCGGAAGACGTGGTCATCACCCACCTCATCAACAGCTTGGAGCTCGACATTCCGGTGTTCGTGCTTGAAACCGGGGCTTTGCACACCGAGACCTTGGCCTTGCTCGAGCGCACCCAAGCCACCTCACGCGCACCGATCAACGTCTATCGCCCCGTGCATGAATCGGTCATCCAATTTGTGCGCCACCAAGGCCAAGACGCGATGTACAAAAGCATCGAGCTGCGCAAAGAATGCTGCGGCATTCGCAAGATGGAACCCCTCGCACGCGCCCTCCAAGGTCAACGCGCGTGGATCACTGGCTTGCGCCAAGAGCAATCGAACGCCCGCGCCGATGTGCCGTTGCAAGACGACAGCGAAGTTGCCACCAAAAACCTGAGCAAGTTCAACCCCTTGGCCAAGTGGACCTGGGGCGACGTGTGGCACTACATCGCCACGAACCATGTGGACTACAACCCACTGCACGACCAGTTCTATCCCAGCGTGGGCTGCGCCCCCTGCACACGCGCCATCAGCCTGGGCGAAGAGTTCCGCGCCGGCCGTTGGTGGTGGGAAGACGAAGCCGCCAAAGAGTGTGGCTTGCACGTCAAGAAATAAAAATTAGATACCGAGAAACGTCATGAACGCTACCACCCAAAACGAGTTGCACCACTTAAGCAACACCCACCTCGATGCGCTGGAAGAAGAAACCATCTTCATCTTGCGCGAAGTCGCCGCCGCTTTTGAGCGCCCCACCCTGTTGTTCTCGGGTGGCAAAGATTCCTTGGTCATGCTCAAGTGCGCTGAAAAAGCCTTTGGTGCAGGCCGCATCCCCTACCCCCTGTTGATGATCGACACCGGTCACAACTTCAAGGAAGTGACGGACTTCCGTGACGCACGCGCCAAAGAACTCGGCGCCGAGCTGATCGTGCGCAGCGTGGAAGATTCGATGAAGCGCGGCACCGTGCGTTTGGCACACCCTGGCGAGAGCCGCAACGTGCACCAATCGGTCACACTGCTTGAAGCCATCGAAGAGTTCCGCTTTGACGCCCTCATTGGCGGCGCCCGCCGCGACGAAGAAAAAGCCCGTGCCAAAGAACGCATCTTCAGCCACCGCGACAGCTTTGGCCAATGGCAACCCAAGGCGCAGCGCCCTGAGTTGTGGACCTTGTTTAACCACAAGTTGCAACCCGGCGAACACTTCCGCGTGTTCCCTATCTCCAACTGGACCGAGCTGGACGTGTGGCAATACATCGCCCGCGAAAACATCGCCCTGCCTTCGATCTACTACACCCACAAACGCGAGGTGGTCGACCGCCGTGGCTTGCTGGTGCCCGTGACCGAACTCACCCCCCCCAAAGACGGTGAGAAGGTCGAAATTCGCGACGTGCGTTTCCGCACCGTGGGCGACATCACCTGCACCTGCCCCGTCGAGAGCGACGCGGCCACGCCCGAACAAATCGTCATCGAAACCTTGGCCGCCGACGTGAGCGAGCGCGGTGCCACACGCATGGACGACAAAACTTCTGAGGCTTCGATGGAGAAGCGCAAAAAAGACGGATATTTCTAATGAACGCACTTAAATTCATCACCTGCGGCTCGGTCGACGACGGCAAAAGCACCTTGATTGGCCGCCTGTTGGTCGACACCAAAGCCGTGCTGCAAGACCACTTGGCGGGCGTGCAACGCTCCGGCGAAACCGACCTCGCTTTGTTGACCGACGGCCTCTCTGCCGAGCGCGAGCAAGGCATCACGATTGACGTGGCGTACCGCTACTTCAACACCGAAGCACGCAAGTTCATCATTGGTGACGCCCCCGGCCACGAGCAGTACACCCGCAACATGGTGACTGCCGCCTCTAGCGCTGACGCGGCCGTGGTGTTGGTGGACGCCATCAAGCTGGATTGGAAAAACCCAAGCCTTGAACTGCTGCCCCAAACCCGTCGCCACTCGCTGTTGGTCAACCTGCTGCGCGTGCCCTCCATCGTGTTTGCCATCAACAAACTCGATGCCGTGGAAGACGCTGCGCTGGCCTACAAAAACATCGAAGCCGCTTTGCGCAAGTTCGCCCAAGAAGCCGGCATCGCCATCACGGCCATGGTGCCTGTGTCGGCCCTCAAAGGCTGGAACGTGGTGGAAAGTCACCCCGACTGGTGCGGCTACACCGGCCCAAGCCTGTTGAGTATCTTGGAAGAGTTGCCCAACACGCCTGCTGAAACCGAGGTGGCGTTCAGCTTCCCCGTGCAGTGGGTGGAAAAGTTCCATGACTCTGGCGTGACCACCCAAGGTCGCCGCGTGTTCTGGGGCCGTGTGGCCACGGGCACCATCGAGCCAGGCCAAACCATCCGCGTGTTCCCCAGCGGCCAAACCGCCGTGGTGTCGCAAGTGTTGTCGGCCACACGCCAACCCCAAAGCAAAGCCGCTGGCCATAGTGCTGGCATCGTGCTCGACCGTGAAGTGGATGTGTCACGCGGTGACTGGTTGCTAGCTGCTGAGGGCAGCCCCGAAGGCCAACGCCAACTCAACACCACCATCGCCTGGATGGACGACGAGCCCTTGGTGGCGGGCCGTGTGTACTGGGCTTTGCATGGCCACCGTTGGGTGAAAGCCAAAGTGCAACGCGTGGTGCACCGCCTGAACGTGAACACCTTGGCCGAGGAAGAAGCCACCGAGCTGGCCCCCAACGCCATTGGCCACGTGACCTTGGCCCTGCAAGAGCCTTTGGTGGCGCTGCCTTTCACCCAGTCGCGCATCTTGGGCGCGCTGGTCTTGGTGGACACTGCCACGCACAAAACCTCGGGCGCTGTGCTGGTGAACTGACCCAGCCCAAAGCCTCGTATTGAATCCCGTTTAAAATCAAAGGCTTGGCGCAACACACCGTGTGTTGCGCCCTTCTTTTTTACCCATCGATTGAATTGTCATGACGCACGTAGTCACCGAAGCCTGTATCCAATGTAAGTACACCGATTGTGTGGACGTTTGTCCCGTCGACTGCTTCCGCGAAGGCCCCAACTTCCTC
>Ga0228700_1001589_pt1 | contig 14048 bp, 8 predicted proteins | sample McNCre317_Aug_MG_FD_178019 | JGI IMG/M metagenome (GOLD analysis project Ga0228700, IMG submission 178019) | Freshwater microbial communities from McNutts Creek, Athens, Georgia, United States - 3-17_Aug_MG | ecosystem: Environmental > Aquatic > Freshwater > Creek | place: USA: Georgia...
GCTGGGAGAATCAAGACCCTGCTGGACGCGCTAGTAGACAAAGTGGATGCGGTCGTCACTGGGGCGGCCGGGTTCCTGACGGCAGACGCCGGAGGTCGCGCCGTCATGGCGACCGGGTACTTCACCGAAGCGGCTGCAACTGACAAGTTCGCTGCTGGCGCCATTACCACCGGTCTGCTCAAGGCAAACGCTGTCACCGCTGCGAAGCTGGACGCGACGCTGTTCGGTGCCACCACACGCAGCGGCGCCGGCGCAGTGGCGATCACCAACCCGCTGTGTCTGTTCACGTCGACGGGCGCCGGGAACGCGCTGACAATCGCAGACTCGACCCTCACGGGGCAGAGGCTTCGCATTGTCCATACGGTCAAGGGGTCCAGCGGCACAGGTGTCATCACGCAAACCAGCGGCGCCAAGCTGTCCTCTGGCATCACGACAATCACGTTGACCAACCGGTTTGCGTGGGTCGAGCTGCAGTGGACCGGTTCACTTTGGGAGATCGTCGCATACTACGACGCCACCATCGCGTAATCCCTCATGGCGTCACTCACACCAGCGGCGGCCGTTCAGCGGGCACTGACCAACGTCGGGCGCTCGATGGGTGACCGTCGCTGTCCGACGAGTGACATCCAGGATGCGATTGATGATGAATACCGCACACTCCGCCGGCGACTGTCGGCGGAGTTTCCTACCATCTACGAAAAGACCAGCACGACGGTGACCCTCGCTGGTTCGACGACGTCGTTTGCGAAGCCGACGGACTGCGAGACGATTCGCGTCCTGGAAAAGCAGGCAGGTGACAGGTGGTCTTCGCTTCCAGTGGTGACATCACTCAACCGAGACGAGGTGAACTGCCTGGCGTTCTACGAAGCGGGCGCCAACGTCGTCATTGTCCCTCCTGCCTCTGCGCCGGGCACCTATCGCATGTTCTACATCGCAGAGCCTGCGGCCACGGTGTCGACGTACGATGTGCCCGACGGCATCGAGCGCATGTTGGTGGAGATGGGGTCCGCCTTCATTCGGCAGCGCCACAACGAAGATCCGACCTATCACATTCAGCGCGCCGAGAAGATCTGGGAAGACGCGTTCATGGGCCTGTGGCGCCGCTATGGCTCCCACGGCCAGTCAGGTCTGCAAATCACGCGGGTGTGGTGATGGCACTGCGGCAGCAAGCTCTCTCGCTGTTCTTCGGTGCCACCGACCAGGACACGTCGGCCAAGGGAATCAAGCTTGGTGACCTGGTACGAGCCGTGAACATGCAACAGCTTCACGGCGGTGAATTCATCAAACGCGGTGGATTCTCGCAAGAAGCAACGACCGACTGGAATCCGTCGACGGGAACCCAGGCCCCTGACAGCGTGGCCAGCCCGGACGGCATCCAGACAGTGGTCCGCAACACCAAAGACGACACGGTTTCCCTGGTTCGCGCTGGCGGGGTCCGCGATTCGCTCGGTGGCAACCTTCGGCTGATGTCGACCATGCGCGTGTTGTTCCCGGCCGGCGCCGAGGGCGAGCAAATCGCGCCGATGGCCAAGCAGGCTGGGCAGTATTACGTGTGGCTGAAGGACTCGAGTACCTTCCGCGTGGCCAAGCTCTCGTCCGACGGGCAGACCCTCGAAGAGACCACCATCGAGATTGCCGTCAACGGGCCGGCCTCGGTTGGTTCCGCGAGCACGCACGTTACCTCGTTCGCGATCGTCGACGATTCAACTTTCGACAGCGCGAACCTGTGGATCTACTGGGCAGACTGGACCACGAACAGCTCCCAGCAGAACCGCGACGCCATCTGGGCAATCAAGGTGAGCCATTCGCTGGCAACCGCGACCCAGTATCAGATCTACGAAGGGACGCAGACCAACGACTGTGTGACCTCAATTGCGGCCGGGCGAATCCCCAACAACCAGGCGAGCGCAGAGGTGTTGGTGGTCGCCGGGGTTTGCAGGGGAAACGCGCAGAATAACGACTACGCGCACTTCTGTGACTTCCGCAAGGCTACCACTGACGTCTACGTGCACTGTCTGAACGTGTGGGCCACCAGCGCCGGCGCTGGCCGCGCGCCGGTCAAGTCTTACGTAATGCACACCAACGGGCTGGCCACGTGGGTCTCTGGCTGCTGCCTGCTGACCATTCCGAGCGTCTACAGCTACGTTACCGGCAAGGCATACTTTGCCGTGATGGCGTCGAACGTCACTTACCCCACGACGATGGTGAGCGTCTTCGCCGTCGAGGTGGACACGACAAACAGCACGACGTCAGTTGTTGACCTCGGTGCCTTGCGCATCAACGAGACCACGTCGACCATCGGCTCGCCCTGCATTGTGGGCCAGCTCACCGGTCACGAGACCGCCACCGGGTTCCGCATCGCTGCCCAGCTGAGGGCCTACGCCTACCTGTCGAGCGGCGAGGTATCAGACCCGGCCGTCGACGGGAACGCGGGCGGGACTCCGCCGGCGGACTCACGAGCGGTGGACCGCCTGTACGTCAAATGCGGCGACTACCTGCGGGCTGGTAGCGGGGCATTCATCTGGGAGGCGCGCGGGGCATGGCTGGCGCAGGGATGGTTCACCGACGTCGACGGCAACGAACTCCTCATCACCGGGTATGAAGACCCGACGGGGTTGCAGGTCCCCTATCACCTTCGCCGCTTCGACACTGGGGCCATCGTCGGCCAGTTCGCGACGGGGCAGGGGCCCCACGTCGGCGGGTGCGCCTCGAAGCATGCCCAGCTCGAGGGACATTGCAGCGACATCCAACAGCCGTCGTTTGGGAGTTCGGGACTGTCGCGCAACCAGGTGCTGCTTTCGCTGCAGGGCCAGAATATCTCTGGCTCGGCGGACATCGCACAAGTCACTTTTGCGCGTCCTGCGTTCCAGAACCCGGCCACCTGGCGTGACTACGTGGTCTATCCTGGACCCATCCCGACCATCTGCCAGGGAATGCAGCCAGTGCGTGAGGTCGGCCCGTTGACCTTCCCGGCGGACTTCGGCACATTCGGCAGCAGCGGAGCCTACCACGCTGACATCGACCTTCGCCTTCCAATCACAGACGGAGACACTGCGGCCGCCATCGTGTATCGGTTGGTGGATTCAATGGGATCAGTGTCGTGGTCCACGCCCATGCTCAAGAGCAACGTTCTGAGGATGGACAGCAAGCTGCAAGGAAGCCCGCTCACCACGGGCTGGCAGCACATGCGCATTCCGACGCTGCGCCACCTTTTGCCGGGGACCGTCGCGCAGATCGAGGTCTACATCGGCCAGACAGCCCTCGAGCTCTTCCGCGTGCTGGAGAATGACCCGACCACGGACTACATCGACTTCAGCCCAGATGGCGCGTATTCGCCCGCAGTCGGGACCATGACGATTCTGTCCGCCGCCATCGAGGCGCGCGCCGCAGAGGGCCCCATGCCGGTCATCTACACCAATGGCAACGCCCTGGCCAACGACCCGCCCCCGCAGGCTCGATGCCTGACCATCTGGCGCAACCGCTGCATCGTTTGCGACGGCAACAGTGTCTGGCCGTCACTGGAATTCGAAGATGGCATTGGCATTCGTTGGAACAACACCACGCGGATCGCGTGGAATGAGGGGACCGGCCCCATCCTCGCGGTTTGCGCGATTGACTGGAACTACCTGGCCGTCTTCAAAGAGGACGCAATCGGCGTAATCTCTGGACCTGGCCCCGATGGCATGGGGCACGGCAACTACATCGTTCAGACGCTACTGACGAAGCGCGGATGCAACAACCCAAAGAGCGTAGTCAACGGTGCCGATGGCTGCTATTTCCAGGACCGTGCGACCGGGCGCCTTGCCATCGTAACTCCCCAGCTTCAGGTGGTGGAACTCGCCCCAGGGTGGTTCAACTCCGACGGCGCGCTCATCACATGCGCCATGCAAGTGGAGGCCCGTCAGCAGGTCTGGCTTGCCACCAACGCCGGCCAGGTGATTGCACTGGACTACAAGCACAAGACCGAGCGATGCCCATTCGGGCAGGCGTTCGTCTGGTCGCTGCCCTCGGCATTCGGCAACATCGCTGGGCTGTGCATCGTCGGCGGAATCCCGCGCGTAGTCTACCAGTCAGACGGACGCATCGGAGATTACCTGGAGGGCCAGGCGTACGACGTTGCGAAGAATCGCGCGAACAGCGCAATCCTGATGACGCTGAAGACCGGGCACTGGAACCCAGTCGGACTGCAGCGACAGATTGACGTGTGCAAGGTGCAGTTCTTGGGGGAATACGTGGCGCCCCATTCACTGACGCTCACCGTGTATCCGGACTATGCGACGACTGCCGACGCGGCAACTGCGCAGGTCATCGAAGGCCCCGAGAATTTCGTTGCATGCCCTCCTGATTGCCAGCGCATCCACGCGGTTGCGTTCGAGGCAATCGAGGGCGTAGCGGATGGAGAAGCTTCGTTCGGCACTGGATTCAAATTCGTCGGATTCGGCGTGGTGTTTCAGGACTGGGGCAAGCTGGTGGACATGGATATGGAAAGGATTCTCTAATGGGATGGGGCGATTGGCTTCAAGATGTTCCCCTGGTTGGCGGGCTCATCGACGCCACCACGACGCCGAACCCGTACGACGCTCAAGGCAACTTGGAGCAATCCAAGAAGATGGCCACAGGTGTCTACGATGCGGCCATGGCGAATGCGCAGTCAGCCGCTGCCGGGCCCAAGTACGGCCAGATCTCGGCGCCGCTGCTGCAATACAACCCGGACACCATCAAAGCGCAGACGGTGAATGCGCCAGGGGCCATCACCGCTGACAAGATCCAGGCGTCCGGGCTGGTGGCGGGCCCCGAGGCGGATGCTCTGCGAGCGCAGCAGCTCACGCAGGCGCAGAACGCAGCGAATTCGCCCAGCTCCGCCGAGGCGCAGATGCGCAAGGCGGGGGCCCAGATTGAGCGCCAACAGGCCGGCATGGCGGCGACGGCCCGCGGGCAAGACCGCGCATCGGCTCGCAGGGACGCGATGCTGGCGACGGGAACTCAGGGCATGGAAGCGGCCGCCACTACGTCAGCGCTTGCCGCCCAAGAGAACGCGGCCAAGCAGCAGGCATACACTCAGGCTCTGCAGGGCGTTCGCGCTGGCGATGTCACCGCGGCCAACACACAGGCTGGAGTTGCCCAGGCCAACCAAGCAGCAGGCCTGCAGGCCCAGACCACAACGGGGGCCCAAGCGTTGCAGGCCGGCCAGCTGAACCAGGCCGCGGACATCAACGCGCAGACCACGAACGCGGCCAACCGCATGAACGCGGCGCAATTCGCGGACAAGGCGCGCATGGAGGCTCAGGCCGCGAACGCCACCAACGCTATCAGTGCGTATGGCCAGACTCAGCAGGCTCAGAATGCTGCCCTTGGGACGGCCAACAACGCCACCAGCACCTTGAGCCCTGCACAGAGCACGGCGGCCAGCTACGGATCCAAGCAGGTGGATCAGCGCAAGGACACTGGGAATAGAATCATCGAAAATCTTGGCCCCGCGCTCATGCCACTTTCAGATGAGCGGGCCAAGCAAGAAGCGTCGCCAATCGCAGGCGATGCGTCCTATCAGCCAAACAACTGGCTGAACTCCGCCGGAAGGGTAATGTCGAACTGGGGAGGGTCACCAGGATCAGGAGCGGCCACAAGTGGAGGCCTGCAGTCTTGGGCGCAGGAACCTGCAGACGGAGGAAACTGGCTGTCTGCGCTGGGTAGGGGGATGTCAACTTTCGGAGCGCCGATAACTCCGCCATCCGATGAGCGCGCAAAACAAGACGTGTCCGAGATGGCCCCCACAGACCTCGCGGATTGGGCCGAAGCTGTCCCGCTGGCGGCTTGGCGCTACAAGCCTGGCATCGCTGGAACAGACGACGGCCGCGAATTCCACACCGGCACGATGGCTGGGGCTCTGCAGGAAACTGGCCCCCTGGGGCGACTGATGGTGCATGAGCGGCCCGACGGGCTCAAGACGGTCGACAAGGGAGAGGTTGGGCTCGCGGTGGGCAAGGGGGCCCTTGCCCGAGCAAACGAGGCATTGGACTGGGCGCGGGCGGCCTTCGCGCTGCAGGCCGGGAAGCGCGGCAAGCTGGTGACCCATGGCTGATGCTAGCGTCTACCCAAAGCCGGGCGAAGTCGTCACAGAGACGCAGCTCCCCTGGCAGAAATCCGAGAGCAAACGGGAAAGCAAGACACTCCCTCCCGAGGCAATCGAGGCGCAGCGCAAATGGCTGCAGTCCGAGCTTGACCGGCTGGAGACGCTCAAGCCTGTCCAGAAGCCGAAGGGCCCTCAGACCGAGGAAGAGAAGGCCCAGTCCATCGAGCTGGGCCAGACTGGCGTCGACCAGTGGTTGAGCAGCCCGGTTCCCACGAAGCCGCCTGCGGAGCTCGCCGGCAAGGACCCGGAAGGCGAGGCCCCCAAGCCCCAGGAGCAGAAGTCAGAAGCCGAGCAAGCCTTGGGTATGTTCCCCGGTGGCCAGACAGCGGCCGCCGTGCTTGGGAGGGCCCCAGCCGCTGCAGGTTCGCCCGAGAGGGACGCCGAGCTGGCCAAGCTGGCCGAGTCCGCCGCCCCCGATGAATTCGCGACGCAGGGGATGAATCCGCCTGAGCAGGCAACCAGTCCCGCCGAGGGGCAAGAGTCGCAGCAGCCGCAAAAACGCTATACCCCCGAAGAGACCTTTGCCACCCCAGAGATGCAGGGCCCCCAGGATGCCGCCGCTCAGCGCGACGAGAACGCCGCCGCAGAGGCAGAGTATCGGGTCAAGGTGGGCGAGGAGACTCGCCGCCAGCAGCTGGAGGCAGACCAGCGCTTTGCTGATTCTCTGGCGGCATCCACTGCGCGATACGAGCGGGCGGCGGCCGAGGCGCAGAGGAGCAGCCATATCAGCGGGCTGATGGACAACTGGAGCGATGGAAAGAAGCTGCAGGCACGCATCGCTATCGCGCTGTCTGGCTGGGGCGGCGGCCCCAACCGCGCGCTTGAGCTGCTCAAGATGCAGATGGACCAGGATTTCCAGGCGAAGCGCGCGAGTTTTGACAATGCCGTCCATCGCATGGCATCCGAGGGCGCCAACCAAGAGCGGCTGAAGCAATTCCACCAGATGGGCCTTGAGCGCATCCTGGCCGGCGAGAAGGCCAAGCTCACCCTGTTCGGCAACAAGCTGGCCAAGACCCTTGCCGCTTTCCCACAGGCTCAGCAGGACGCGCGTCAGGTGGTGGCCAAGGCTGAGGCCGACATGCGCCAGGCCCACGCGAAAGAACTCGCCGCAACTCTGGCAGGAAATACCAGCAGCGCGTCGACCATCGAAGGTCAGCGGGTGAAGATCACCGAGGGCAAGGATACGGGAAAGAACGGCCCGACTGAGTCGGAAAACAAGCTCGCGATGCTTGGTAGCTCGATGAAGGAAGAACTCGACATCATCAAGACGCTGCCTTCGCTTTCGCAAGACGCTCTGTCCGCCATCCAAAACGCCACGCTTGCAGCCGAGGCCGCCGACGCAACTGCGTCCAAGGATGTCGTTGGCTCGGCAGTGGTGAAACTTGCCAGATGGGCCGACCTGATCCCCAAGTCGCGATACGCTTCGCTATCCGCAGACGACCAGAAGACCATCAACGCTTGGGACAACGCGATCGAGAAATACGCGCGCGTGCTGACCGGCGCCGGAATGCCCGCCGACGAGGCCAGGCGCATGGCAAGGCAGAATGGTCCCATCGCGGACGATAGGCCAGAGTTGGTCACGCAGAAATATGACCGACTGGTGCGCGAGGCTGATCGCATGGTGGCATTGGCCGGGGCAAAGGCGCTGTCAAGGTTGCCGGCTGCTGTCGCCAAAGAGTCGTCTGGCCTTACGCCACTGCAGAAGAACATCGCCGCTCGTTTGCCGGAAGCGCAATCAAAGTTGTACATCAAGGCAATTGAAGTCGCTGCGACGCCAAACCACCCGCACCGAGACAAGGCCATCGCCGTCATCAAGCAGGCCATGACGGACATTGTTGGAGGCAAGAAGAAATGAGCGACGCTTTCAGCGATTTTGCAGCGGCGATGGGCGAGACAACGGAAGCGCCCAAGGCGAAGCCAGTGGCCAAGGCTCCTGCGCAAGCTGCTGCCAAGCCAGTTGCGCCAGCACCGCAGCCAGCGCCAGCCCAGGTAGCACCGCCCACGGCTGCGACCCCCGCCCCTGCGCTGTCAGCTCCCGCGACCAAGCCAACACGCGAGGAGTTTCGCGAGCAGGCTCGCAAGGAATTCGCGGCCGGAAGGTCGGCCGACTTCTGGCGGGCCGCCAAGGCCGCCTTCGTCCAGGGTGTTTCCCCGTGGTCGGATGAGTCCGAGGGGGCCATCGCCGGCACAGGGAACTACCTGGGTGATCGCCTGGCGTCTGCCGTGCATGGCCTGCAGCCTGGCCCGTCTCTTGCCGACGAGTATCGCGCGGCCCGCGATGCCAGAAGGGAAGCAAATGCCGACGCCGCACTGGCAAGTCCCACCGGCTACGCCGTAGGGCTTGGCGCCGGGAACGTGGTCGGTGCTGTCCCGCAGATGCTGTCGCCGGCAGTGGCGGCCAGCCCCATCCTTGCGTCCGCTGCCATGGGCGGCGCCGCTGGCCTGGGGGCTTCACCGGCCGACCTGACCAGGGGGGAAGTACTTCCAGCCGCCCGAGACGCTGCGACCTCGGCCTTGCTGGGGGCCAACGCAGCTGCATTCCCTTCGGCCGTCGTCAACGTGGCCAAGGGATCTGCCGCGCGCGAGCTATCACGCAACGTTGACGAACTCCTGTCCGGCGTGATGAAGGCCAAGAAAGACAAGGCGCTTGATACCCTGAAGCGCAACACTGGAGAGGGCGTGCCGCCCTCTGCCCTCGCCACTCTCAGCGATGACGAAATCAGGGCGGCTGCACTGGCAGACATGGTTGACGAGGCCGGTGGTCGCGCGGCAGTCGGGAAGATTACAAAACGCGAAGGGCTCAATCTGCGCGAAGATCCGCAGGTGCTTCCGTTGCAAGTTGGAGCAAGGAAGAGCAGGGTCGGCAAAGAGATTGGCGCCACCTACGAGGGAGCCGATGTTCCGACGATGCCACTGGCTCAACCTGGGGTGCCGCTGTCCAAGGCAGTGAAGGCCATCGAAGACCTGGCCGAAGCTCACGGGAAAGGCACGGCCACGTCAGGGGCGCTGAAGGCATACGCCGAGCATCTCAAGAGCACATTTGCGGCTGCAGAGGATGCGGTGAATGTGCCGATGGGAGAGCTGAAGAAGAGATTCGTTGCTGCTGGCGGAGATCCGAAGATTCCCGCCACCGACCTGAAGAAATATTGGACCCAAGCCAACCAGGACCCAAACATCCCGTTCGTCAATCTCTGGAGTCTGCAAAAGGAGATGGCCGAGAAGGGATTCGGCATGGAGGGGAAGTATTTCTTCGACCCGACAGCAAGGGCGCGGATGGGTCGCGACATCGCTGGAAAGTTCAGGGGACTGCTACAAGAGGGAATCGAAGGCATCACGCCGGGCGGGAAAGAACGGCTACAGGGACTCAACGAGCGATACAGCTCGCTTGCTGCATTGGAGCAAATTGCGCAGAGCAAGGCGCTCAAGGCTGCTACTCCGTCAAGGAAGCCGAGCCTGTCAGCCCAGATGCGATTGCAAAGCGCTCTCGCAATGCTGCCTGCCGGCGGAATTGTTGGAGGAGTTCTTGGACACGCCGGTCTTGGCGTTGCCGCTGGCGCTGGCCTGGGAGCCGCCGTTGCAGGAAAGAAGGGTCTCGTCAAGGCCGACAGCCTGCTGGCCAGGGCACTGGGCGAGCGCATGGACAACCCAGCAACCGAAACCGCAGTTCGCTCAATCGCAAATCAAGTCGGGAAGAACCTCGGGCCACTCACTGCTCAGGGGCAGGCTGGACTCGGTGGCCTTGGCGCCACGATAGAGAAAGCATTCCGCGACAACGTGGAAACTCCAATTGCGCAAATCGAGGCGCTTGGCGGGACATTCCGCGAGTCTGACGAATGGGCAATTGCTCATGGCGTGCCGATACCGACGGCGCGAAGTGCGTTTGAGCGAGCGCGTGAGGCGCGAATCAAGGCGGTTGCGAAATGAAAGGCACCCTGCGTGCCGAGTGCCTGCTTGCCGTCACCGGCTTGTGGCCAGCGGGACCGGCCACAGAAACCCAGCGCAAGCTCGCCGAACGGCTGCCGGAGCGGCTGGCTGCGCGCATTCGCAAGTTCCTGTCGGCGGACAAGCCCGCGCCGTTGGCGTTGGCCAACCCGCCCAAGAAGCAAGAGGCATTGCGCAAGCAGGTGATGTCGCCCATCGATTCTGCAGAGGCAGAGTCGTGGATGGCAGACGAGGAAGACCCAGAGCTCGCTGCCCAGTGGCTATTGCTCATGCAGCAAGCACGCGCGAAGGTCAAGGCGGCCTGGCCGGTCTACCCTGACCCGAGCCTGGGTGTGCACAACTTCGAACTGGCGGCCGACGAGCTTCTGGATGTACTGTTGGTACTGGTGACCCTGGACGACATTGAAACGGTCTTCTCTGATCTCGATTCGCACGTGCTGCTGCCGTCGCAAGTGTCTCTCTTCGCCGAGGTCTACCCCGACCTGTATGAGAGCCTGAAGGCGTCGGTCTTCGAAGAGCTGGCCCCCTACATCGAGATCCAAGGGGAGATGGCCAGCAAGAAGACGCTTTCGCCAATCAAAGAAGAGCTGCTGCGGGTGTTCATGCAGCTGCCAACCGACGCCCCATTCGCCGCCCCAGCAGAGCAGCCCCAAGCCGGCCCCAAGCCTACCCCAAGTCGGCCAGCAGGTGGCGAGAACCTGCAAACCCCAGCCGAGCACATCGCCGCCCGAAGGGTATCCACTTAGCCACAGGAGACACTGCACATGAGACGCGCAAAACGATCCATCACCGGGCGCACCTTCGCGATGTTCCCGCTTCTGCCGACGGGCTCAGGAGCGCTCACCCTGCCGGATAACAGCGGGTTTTCCGTGCTGCTGGATACGACCAACGGCATCCCAGGGGAGGATTGCATCCTCGCGGCCAAGATTGCTGCGGTCCCATCCACGCCTGGCGCTACTCGCGGGCAGGCCCTCGGGCGCTCGTTCTCTGGCATCGTCGCAGCCACAGGGCAGAACGTGACGGTGCAGCTCTATGGGCTCACCGGGGCGGCGGGCTGGGCACTGCTGCAGTCGCAGTCCATCACCGCAGGAACTCCGGCCACCTTCGGCCCGTGGACTCCCAGCGAATACGGATCCAGCGATGCCCTGATTCTAGTCGCCGCTGGCGCCACTGCCCCAAGCGCGCTCACCGCGACGCTCAACTGTCGGGACCTGCCGTAACCAGCTATGCCGCTCCGGTCATCAACACAGCCGCCACAATCGCTCGGGGAACTCTTCGAGCGATTCCGGGAAGTGCTGTGCCAGCTTGACCGGAAGTTCTACCGAAACGTGCCGGTTGGGACGGCAGAAACCCCCATCGCCCATGGTATTGGCTACGTTCCGCACGGCTACCATGTGGTCCCGCATTCGCTGACCGCGTGGTGCGAGACCAGGGCCCCGGACCGCCGCTGCATCTACCTGAAGGCGTCGGTCCCATGCTGCGTGGATATCGAGGTTTGCGGCTACGGAACTGTGTTCAGCCGAGGTCCCAACGGCTACTACGGCGAGGACCCAGGCAGCGGCGAGCCTGTCCCGCCCACGTCGTCTGACCGGCTGGTGGCTGCCGACCCGACGGCGCTCAACGCCGGGACTCTGTCCGAGGTCCTGACCGCCGCAAACGCGTCGCTGGCCTTCGCCAACTTGGGCTCAACATCGGCCATGGTCAGGACGGCGCGCGTAGTTCCGTCGACGGCGACCCCTCTGCCAAACATCCCAGGGGGTAACCCAGGAACTGGCCTGCAGCCGTCGGCGTGGGACCACCAGCACCCCGAGCAGGACGCAGAGGTGGTCTCATCGCGCCTCTACCCGACCATGACGGGCGAAGCTGGCGGGACCACGGTTCGCTCGCTGTACTTCTCGAACGTTGATTCCGGCGATGTCGAGGATTGCTCGACGATAGCCACCGAGAATCCAGCGATGGCAACGGTCCGGTCCCATACGTTGCTGACCAATGAATCGGCGTGGATTGCCCATTTCGCCAGCGACGCCGGCGTCCCCAACCAAGCAACGTGGCCGGCGGGGACGCTGCGGGTTTCGTTCTGGGCCAAGATGGCACTGCCGGAATCTGGACACACGTACACCATCGGTTTCTACGTGACTCGCACGGCAACCGGCGAAGCCACCGGAACCAGGTGGGACCCTGGCGTCGGATCTACCCCATGGCAGCCGAGTCCGCAGATTCGTCCCTTGGAGGATTGGCAGCTCTACGCGGTAGACATCCCCGTGAGTGAACTCACCGGACCGGCCAGTGACAGATTGCACATTGGGATCCGATTCGACGGTGGCAGCGCAAGTGATCCAAAAGACACCGCGTTTTACGTGCTTTCCGGCGGGGAGTACCAGTGTCCCATCGCCACGCCATGGACCGAGACAACTCCGTCAACACTCGACTTCCCGCTGCTCACCCAGGCCGAGCTGATTGCCGCTGGCGTAGCCGGCTCTAGCACATCGGTGTACATCGTTGACCCGGATGATGACGGGCGGCCGCACCAGATGAGCATCCCAACGGTCATGACCGCGTGGGAGTCCCCGCCGCTGCAAATCGCGGCCATCACCGACGGCGTTGCCACCTTCGGCGCGCGGGTCAAGGCAGTTGATCCCGTCACGTCGCCCGCATCAGTCAATCAGGTTCAATGGGCGGTGGCGCTCTACAATTCAAGTCGCGCCTATGTGGCGACTCTCACGGTTGGCACAAGCGAGCGCTTCCCCGGCGACGACACGTATCGAAACCTAGAGTTCTCAGCGCCGCTCACCGGCCATGCAGTCACGCCCGGTGACTACCTGGTTGCCGGGATGCTGTTCATCACGACATCGGACACGTGCATTCGAGGCGAATGCGAGTTTGACCGGCCCGAGCGCAACACGTGGCTTGGTTTCCCCGTGCAGTTCCCTGGTGCTGTGCCAGGGTGGAGTAAGCCACCTTGGCCGACGGTTCCGACGGTGACCGGGACGCTCTCTGTGCCGACAGCGGCCGTCGGCTGCTACGTGACCGGCGCTGAGGATATGACCTGCATCGACACCACCGGCCGGGTCATTGGCGACACGCTTGACCTCACCATCGCATCGGCGCGCAAGCTGCTGCATGGGCAGACCGTCGCGGCCCCATTCGCGCCCCTGCAGATGGCGAAGGTAGATGTCGACTGGCAGAACCTAGAATTTGCGAACGGCGAAGGCTTCGTCCGCTTCCGATACCGCCCCGACCTCACAAGCTACGGCGCCCTCGGGTGCTGGCAGCTGGAAAGCATGTTGCAACGATGAGCAGGACTCAGAAAAACCTCTTGGCCTTCGTGGCCTGCTTTGGCCTGGCGCTCGCGATTGGAAGCGCTGGTGCACAGATGAGCTCGATTGGCGGCAACGCGCACCTGTGCAGCGGGAAGGTCTGCCCCGCAGAGCTTCCCGCCAGCGCGACGAACAGCGGGCCCGGCACTTACCTTGCCCAGTGGGCTGTGGGGACCGTAACCACGACAGCGTATGGCACGGGCACCACCACAGGGACGGTCACGGCGACAGCGTATTCGACCGACACCAGCACCACGGCGTACCTAAAGCCATCTAGCGCACGAGACAACGGTGCAGGTCATGTTGGGATCAACGGCCCCTGGGACACCTCGTTTGAAATGAGCCTTGGCGCTTGGGCGTCTCGGCCATCGAACCTCTACACCACCGCCGACAACCACGTAGGCCTGTCGGTGAACGGCGCCATCATCAGCGGCATGCCAGAAGACACCAACGGAATACCAGCCGCCAAATGGTCGCAGGTGACCAACTGGAACGACAGCCGCCAGTACTGGAACGCATACAAGGTGGATTCCACGCACTACGCCCACTACGACTGCAGGAAGCCAGCGTGGATGATTTCCGAGGGTGGAGGAAACGGACTCGGCAGCTACAACATCTACTACGGAGATCCTACGTGCACCACCGGCACACAGACCAGC
>Ga0228700_1001596_pt1 | contig 14023 bp, 21 predicted proteins | sample McNCre317_Aug_MG_FD_178019 | JGI IMG/M metagenome (GOLD analysis project Ga0228700, IMG submission 178019) | Freshwater microbial communities from McNutts Creek, Athens, Georgia, United States - 3-17_Aug_MG | ecosystem: Environmental > Aquatic > Freshwater > Creek | place: USA: Georgia...
ATGCAAACTCTGTATCAGCCATATGTGCTCCTATCGTGTACGACCAGTATAAAGCAGGGAGCCCCTCACCGCAGTGGCAAGGGGCTCTCAAACAAATGTACCAACTACGGCACATTTATGGCTGGCATTGCCAAGGTCTCCATCCTCTGTCTTGGTAGAGGTTGTAAGCCGCCTGGGCATTGTCGTAGGCGTTATATGGGTCTCCTGATCCATACGCCTTCCACTCCCTTCTGCCCATTTGGAAGATGCCGACGTACTGTCCGTTCTTCGCAGTAGACTTACCTGTGCTCTCGCACCAGGCAACATTCTTTGCTGCTCTATGAAGCGAGACCGGCCAAGCCGATTCCACAGCATTTTCCATCAGTGGGGCACCCTTGCCCGGATATGGATTACGTACGTAGTCCATTGCTGCTACCGGACCCGCCAAGAGTGACAGGGCAATGATTGTGGTGCTGATAATACGGCGCAAATTGCTGCTCCTTGTTTAGGGGATATTACTTCGCTACTGACTCCACCTTCTGATGCCTGATCTTGGTGTTGTCATTAGCACCGCTCACGATGATGTTCACCGTGATGCAGATAGTGACGCAGACGATCGTAGCTACGAGGACGCCTGCCTTGATTCTCATTCGGTCTGTACGGGTCTTTGCAATCTTCCCGATATCATCGACAGAGCGAGATACACGGTTAGAGATCTCAAAGGTGACCAATTGCTCAAAGCGATCTGAAAGGGACTTCCTCTCAATAGACCACCTATCTAACGTCATCACCTCAGGCTTGGCGACGGGGCTTTCTGGAATGGTGAGATCGCTCATAGCTTTCCTGTCGAGAATGAGATGCCTGTGGGAAGCTTCATGGCCTTCCAACCATTCGCAGTAGCATAGCGGAGACACTTAAGCTCCGAGCCGAACACGGCGAAGTCGGCAATGATGAACTCTTCCCTCATCTTCTCCACCAAGTGGACAGCGACCCAGATGCCGTCTGGGACCGGGATGAGCTTCTCTCCAGACTCCCGAGGGTCACTGGAGTGAGTGTATCGAACACCGTCCCAGTCAGGTGTAGGGTCGTACCGAGGAGCTAGATCAGCCAAGGATCTCTTCACTCTCAGTATGAGGAATAGGTGTAAGCAGGAAGGGTGCCACGGTCTGCGATCATGTTCAGGTAGCGGTAGGCGATGTCTGCCTGCTCCCTCTGGAGACGAGTCTCATCTCCATGGTCATAGGCGTAATCGTCCAGAGCTTCTCTCCACTCGCAGGCGTAATCGTCTTCCCAGTCACTTTCAGGTGCCCCAGAGAACAGACCGTCGATGGTAACATTGTCCCTTCCCAGCAAGACCTTTGTGGCGACCTTGGATGTGTAGAACCTGTCACGGTCCTCAAAGGGAGCCGGATCATTCTTCAGCACCACCATGTCGCTCTGTCCGGGGTTGACCGGAATGTAGCCGGAAGCCAGAGCGATGTGACCAGCCACACAGCAAGCAGTACCACACCAGTTGCCCTGGTTGTACTTGTCGGGGTGATGCTTGATGGCTGCGGCGACCGTACGAAGCAAGTCGGCGGCACCGGGTGCCAGGGCTACGTCGTTGTAAGACATGAGTCATTCTCCTTAGTGATGTCTTCTACTATTACGGTGATACGGAACACACTGGGGTTCTCGCCCCCATACACGTCGTTGGCGAGCGCTTCGGCAGAGGACTGCTCAGCATAGCCCATCATCGTGAACTTCTTGATCACATGCTCTTCGGTCGTGGTAGACGGGCCGAAGGTGTATCTTGATGACATCATCATCCTGTGTACCAGCACTTCTCGTAGATCTCTTGGGGGGTCTCTTGGACACGGAAACCCATGTCGATCCCAGCCACGTAGATGGTTGTCTTGTCGATTCCTATGATGTTCGTGTCAACCTGAATCACAGCCAACTTGCTGGGCTCTACGTAGATGTAGATGTCCTCAGAGATCTTGAGCTTGATCAGCGAGGTTTCGATGTTAGGAACGTCGCTCACTTATTGATCACCGGGCCATAGAAGCGCTCAATAAGATCAGCGATCTGAGAGAACGTGAACTTGTGATATCCCTTGCTATCTGTGAGATCGTTGAGGTAAGTAAGACTGAGGGCCATCCCATCGCCTGCGAGGATGGGAAGCGTGTACGTGACGTGGAAGGTGCTCTCCTTGTCCTTGAGCCTAGCCTGCTCATACCAGTCGGTAATGAGAGTATTTCCGGAAGGGAGAGGCAACCACCCACCAGAGGGAGAAAGGACAGGGAGACGCTTCACAGAGCAGGCGACGCCCAGACAACAGTACCCGTCCATATCGGGGTTGTACAAGTAGTTCGGTGCCTGCTTATACTTACCGCTACGCAGGGCCTTCACCCACTTAGCCAGGAACTTGGCGTCCCAGACCGGTATCAGCGCCTCATCTTCAGGATTGAACGTCGTATCGGGATTCATAGGGGGTCAACGTAACGAACCCCCGATCGGATGTCAAGCAGAATCTAGAAGAGGGTGTCCTGCTGGAACTGAGCGCCCTTGGAAGGAGTCTCTGGCTTGGCGTTACGAATAGCCTGTCGCATGTACGTGCCTCCGTGACGGTATCTGAACGAGGGCTGCTCTCTTCCCAGTCCGGTATCATTGTGCGAACCCCAGTCATGGCGTCCTAGCTCCTGCACGGCATCCCACTTATCGTCCTCGGCATTGTCCATGCTCATACCGTTTGACTTTTCACGTACAGTAACATGATTAGGAATGACGCCCTTGTCCTTGAGAGACTTGGCGATAGGAGCCGAGTGCATGGACAAAGAAGAGTCCGGAGCCGGATGCTCTCCGAACCTTGCCTTGGACTCAATAGACGCCAAACCTAGGAGAGGAAGCATATGGGCAGGAGAGGTTGAGGTCAAGTAGCTGATCTTCGGAGGCTCGTGATCATACTCAAATAGTTGCCCCTGTGTTTCTTCGGGGACATCCTTCATGTATCTGGAACCAACAGAGGTGCCACTGTAGTGGGGACTAGGGTAGAAGGCGTCGTAGGGCGGCTTGAGGTGAACCACACCGTGACTAGGGCCGTTGCCGGTGTCCTTGTCTCCAAACACATGGTAGTGCGTCTTGGGATCTTCGTCTTCCCAGTTATCACCAACAACGGGGGCTCTACGAAAGACTCTAGGCATTTTGCGTCCAATCTAGTGGGCGAGTATAGTTGGAGGCGAACTTCTTGATCTCAGAGTCGTCGGCAGTTGCCTTGGGCCTCTGGGAGGGGTAGTTGGACTGCATGGTGAAGTTGGCCGAACGAGTCTTGATAACTGGCTTATCGGTCTGGGTTCCCTGCACTTCGTGGACACCAACGACATGGACTCGGCCTCCAGGCTTGATGGCTGACTCCTTCTCCCAGTGGTCCTGAGACAGCGCTGCGCCCTCTCGCCCATGTACGGGATCGTTCATATCGGCCAGATGATCCTTGTGTACAAGTCCTACAAGAGCAGAACCATTATTGGCTCGACTTGATGAGAATGCGAAGTCGAGTGCTGTGGACTTGCGAGTAGTCCAGTGCATGTTCTGGGCGTCATCCTTGATCTCGGTGCCAGCACCCTCCCCAGGAGCCAATTTCTCACTTGGGTGATGGGTGGCTCCTACAAGACCACGATATACCGTTCGCATACCAGCAGGAGGCTGAGGCGAAGACATGTGCATGTCATCGTATTCATCGTCCGTCATATGGTCGGTATTCGGGTGATTGTACTGGACGCCAGGATCAGTGGCTTTGCTAAGGTCTCTATATGCGAGAGACTTACCTCCTAGACGGTCTCCGTCGAAGATCTCCTGCTGTCCAGGGATGGGCAATCTAGAGGGCCATTTACGAGGCTCTGGCTCGGCCTTGGGCGTGGAGTCTTTAACTGCCTGCTCATAAGAGACAGTAGAGCCGTCGAATCGGAACTGTGCTCCGGCATCCGTCATCCCATCGGCTCCTGAAAATCCTTGAATTCCATCTTCATTGTCCGATCGGGTACTGACGATGCTCCCAACTGACTCCAGAGCCGTTGGGAGCGTGGCGAGTGACCCAACCCTCGGAATCGTCGTGGTCGATGCTCGGCAGCTTGGAGACCTTCTTCAGGTGGTCGAGGATGTGCTCATGACTGGAGAAGTCGAAAACACGAGGCTTGTACTCCTTGCCCTCATATCTCTCTGTTCCAGGATCGACGGCATCGGCAATTCGGCGGCGAATGCCTGTCTCAGGGTTTTGAGCGCCTCTGGCATGAGAAGAGATCGTCGCCTCGGTCTTGCCCTCTTCATTGCGGTCTACGTCGATACTGGATTCCCAGCCGTTTTCGTGCTTGGCAATCGCTGTGAAGCCGCCCTCTGAGGGGTCTGAGTGCTCCGACAACTGAAAGGGGGTTGGCTTCCCTTGAAAGGTAACCATCTTTTGCTTTCCAGCAAAGTCAAAGTCTTCGAACTGTACGCCTTTATCCATCAGTCATCCTTCATTCTTAGGTGAGACGGGTCGTGGACCGTCACTTCTCTGCTGGGCTTACCGCTGTTGGGATAAATGACACCTTCATACCCGTGCGACGCAAATTTAGCTACGAAGTCCTGGCCCTTGAGCCTGATGCGTGGATTGCTCTCGTTGTACTGGAGATCGTTGAATCTGCGTTCGCCCTCGTCTGTGGTACGGTCGAACATGGTTAGAGGCTTGGTGGTGGTGTAGGTACGTACCCGAGCCTCAGGTCGATAGCTCTGCTTGGCTTTTGCGTACCTATCTGCGACCTCTCGGACATCGGTCAAATACGCCCCAGCACCCGATTCGCCGTCCTCAGACACGTGCAAGGAGTCCTTGGTGTCGGCTCGGTGAAGCACATAGCCCTCTGGGATCACCTTGCTGAACTGTGGAGAGGGATCAATTGTCATTAACCCAGTGTATAGGCAATTTTTGATCCGATCCGGCCCAGACCGCCTATTTTGACAGGCCACTCCGACGCCCAGCCTGCGCCTCAATGGGGTCCGAACGTCACTGTGAGTGACGGGAATGCCCTCCGCCTAGGGGGTAGGAATCAACTTTTGATACGAGATCCTCTCATTTGGCTACTGTGTGTAGTTTCTGGGCTTAATCAACGATTTTTGGGCTTTGGACGTGGGTTGTGGGTTGTGGGGCTACTGCGTGGGGTTTGTGAAGTGGATCGTGGGGGTGTGGCCTGGTGGCGTCTCAGCCCAGGCCCGACTTAAGGGTACCCCCCCTCTATATACTTCATATGTTCCCATATCATCGCCGTACACAACTCATATGTGTGCGTAGCATTTGCTGTTGGACTCCATATGTGTGCATACCATCGTGGCTGGGAGATCATATGCACGCCTATGATTGGGTGCTGGAGATCATATGTACACGTAACATGGCCTCTGACCTGGGGAAACGCTCAAATAGCCCAGGCTACGGCCCACGAATAGGGGTGGGGGTGAGTGGCGGTGTGCCCAGGCTGAGGGCTATCAGAGCCTGGGGTGTAGTTGATATGTACACATACGAGGCAGTGGGGGCGTAGTTGATATGTGCTCATACCATCACATGCCACGTACGCATATGAATGTGTGGATACCAACACCATGCACACATACATCCTCTCCCTCTCTATTGGTATGTATGCATATGGCTTGTCACCCTCTGTCTGCGCCTCGTTTTGTCCTATATGGTGCTCATGTCAAGGGCTTTATTGCAGGTAGAGGCACTAATTCGGCCATTTTGTGCGTTCATTTGTGCACATACGGTGACGATCCCACCATTGGCCCCTGTACGGCTCTGTGCTGCGTTGAGGTGTCTTTCGTGGGCGATCCCCCTTCCACATGGCTGGGAGGCGATCCTGATGCAACGTGGTGCCCTCTGTCTGCGCCCGTTTCCTGCCCGTGACCAGGGCGAACGTCGTCACCGGCCACCTGCGAGGCCCAGCCTCTGTCCCATCGTCGCCGGTGATCGCTCCCCATCGTCGTCGCAGATGCGGCCCTGTAATGGCCCAGGATCGCCTGCGAGGGGCTCTTCGGCCACATACCCCCCAGCAGACCCCTGGGAGAGCCACAGCGGGGCACACAGGGCCGAATGCGGGGCGTCTGGCGTGATCGGCTCTCATGCGTGGGCACAGCGGGGTGTGTGGAGGACGCAGAGTGGCGAGTAACCGTTACTGACCACAGATCGTGGCATTCGGCCCTTTTGTGCGACCATCGCCAAAATTCTTTAGGTGCTCTGACCTGCGGAAACGTCCAAATCGGCAGATTGGTGGTTGCAGTCGTCGCCGCCATCAGGCAGTGTCTGTCTCGTTCCACCCCGGCCAGCACGGCGGGTCCGGCCTCCGGGCTGGCAATACCAGCGTCCGGTCTTTGAAAACTGAGCCAGCCAGGTGGGCTCCGGGGGCATCGCTCCCGAGCAAGTGACCTGGCAAGCAGTAGGCAGCACGGTCCACATACCGGCGTAATCCTCGCCCTTCACCGGGTGCAGGGAACCGCAGACGGAACACCGGACATGCTGCGACGGCGATCGACGGCCACAACAGTCGAGTCCGAACCACCGGACAGCCCCACGGTTTCACGGGGCAGGGCGGCACGCTAGGCACGACGTAGGTATCGGGCCGATCGAATGGCACGGCAGTTGTCCTCCGGGGCGACGGTGCCTGGTAGTCAGTAGGGGTGCAGAAACGGGACATGATGCCCTGGTAGCCCCTGGCTCACGCAGAATCGATCGTGGTAACTCGGCACCACCAAGTCGCCGCCTCGCAATGGGCGGTCAAGTCGAGTGCATTGCTGGGCGCATCAGTCTGAATCTGCTGATGCGCCCAGCTTTGTAGGTCCAACGACGAAAGGAAACGACATGCTCCGCAGCCGCAGTCACGAAGAGGTCGAAACCAGCCTCATCTCTGCCAGCCGTATGAGGTGCACAGCGTCCGGCAACCCACGCTTCATGTTGCATACGGTCGCCGGGCAGTACAGCACGGCACCCAACGCATCGATCAACTTCGATGTCGAACGGCTCTGCTCCCAGGCCGAGAAGGCAGTCGGCCACAAGCTGGCTGTCACCCTCTGCCTGGACAGCCAGGGCCGGTGCTTCGACATCGTGGTGAAGATGCCCACCTCCGGGTTCTGCTCCATCGGTGCCGATGGCAGGCTCAGCTTCAGCTTCAACAACGGCGTCACCTTCTGATTGGAGTGGTCACCGGGCAACCGGTGGCACGCTCCAACCCTCCAGCGACCGACGCTGGCGGGCGAAAGGAAATCATGAAGAAGACTGATATCATCAATGCCATCCTGAACGACCGCAACGTGGCGTTCAAGGCAGAGACCAACCACGGCATCTACATGGTCACCAGCCTGAAGCCCGAGGGCAAGGGTTGGACCGGCTATGCGGTGCGTGAGTCACGGGTCGGCACGGGCGAGGGATTCGAACGGTCTCTCTCGTCCACCGAGATCAAGTGCGAGTGGTCGCTCTACATGGCAGAAGAGGCCGAACGGCAGGCACGGCTCGACGCCGAGAAGGCTGCCCGTGACGCTGCTCGACAGGCCAAGAACGACCTCATCGACGCCTTCTTCCAACTGGGAGTGTCGGTGCGTGACACCTACATGGCCCCGGCTGCGGGCCAGATCAACCTGACGCACAACTACAGCGACAAGCCCATGCTCTGGGGCGACCCCGCTGCACTGATCAAGCTGGTGGAGGACGCAGCAGCGTGGCGTGCTCTCCAGGTAGTCAACGAGTACGACAACAAGCACAAGGGCGTGATGGAGACGCTGACCAGCATCAGCGCCTAGCAGCACCAGCGAGGACCAGGGCAACACGGGGTTCGACTCCCCACCTCGCACTCACCGATTGAAAGGAAAAGCTATGGAACGACAGGACATGGTGAAGCACGACGAACAACTGGTCGTGCTCAGCAAGGCAGCACAGTCGGCCTCGCAGAGGTCCGAGTGGACCTGCGCCGACGCAATGAGGGCTGCCGGATTCCGGCACCTCTCACGCAACGACATGTGGGTGGACAGCGAGGGTCACATGGTCATGCCGCACACGGCATGGAAGGTGCTGCCCGAGACCTCTGCGGCTCGCATCAAGCATGAGGCTGCGAAGCAGGCTGAGATGGATGCCTGGGACACCGTCGAGCTTCACGAGAAGGGGTACAGCGGCTGGAATCGCTTCTATCTCGTGCTGAACAACAACGGCCACATTCACCGGTCGATGTCATGCAGCACGTGCTACCCGACGACCACCTACAGCTTCCTCACCGGCCTCTCAGGCACCGATGATGCGACGGTGGTTGCCGACCAGGGCGAGATCCTCTGCTCTGTGTGCTTCCCTGACGCTCCGGTCGCCTGGACGATGGGCGAGAGCAAGGCCAGCATCGCAGCCAAGGCTGAGCGTGCAGCAGCCAAGGTGGCCCGTGAGGCAGCCAAGGCAGCCAAGGCTGAGCGCAACCTCGTCACGTACGACGATGGGCCGGTGCCCGACACCGGTGATCGCTGGTGTGACCTGAGCAAGCTGACCGATGCCCGGTCGTACCTCGACAGCGCAGTGTGCTACGGGGGCGACAGGTTCCCTCACAAGGATCGTGTGGCACGTGCCCTCGCCGTCAAGCTGGGCACCACGCCCGAGAAGTTGATCGCCAAGTACGAAAAGAAGTACCGCTGACACCAAGGTAGACGCTCATCTCACCCAGTGATATGAGCGGACTCCTTGGACGATGGAGTTACCGTAATTCCATCGGACCAGCTAGCATCACCCCCTGCAAGACCCCCCTGGCAACTAGGCCAGGTCAACCTGAAAGGCAACACATGAGCTATCCCCTCACCGACGAGCAGCAGGCCATCGTGGCGGCTGTCGATACGGGTGCCGATGTCAACGGCAACGCTGGTGCTGGCACCGGTAAGACCTCCACCTCTGTGGCCGTGGTCTCCACGCCCCGGTCCAAGAAGATGAAGATCGGTTACTTCGTCTTCAACAAGAAGAATCAGGTTGAGGCCGAGGCCAAGATGCCTCCCCACGTGTCCTGCAAGACGTTCCACAGCCTCGCATTCTCGCCCTACGGGGCCACGATGAAGCACCGGCTGAACAACAACACCCGGATGCGGGCCACCGACCTGGCAGCCCGTATGGGGCTGTCTGCGGTCAACGTGCGCCTGACCGATGGCACGGTTGAGGAATTCCACCCCGTGTTCCTGGCTGGCCTGGTGACCCAGGGGCTCAAGCGCTTCGCAGCCTCTGACGATGCCAAGCCGGTCAAGCACCACGTGCCCTTCACGCCGGTCAAGGTGGAGGCCGATCGGTTCGCCGTGAACGACGCCATTCGTGCTGAGGTGGTGCCCGCCATGCAGCGTGCATGGGCCGACATCATGAGCAAGGGCGGTTCGCTCCCGTACGAGCACGACTACTACCTCAAGGCCATGCACCTGGCCGTGCTGCGGGGCGAGGTTGCTCCCCGGTTCGACATGGTGATCGTGGACGAGGCGCAGGACAGCAGCCCCTGCCGTCTTGCCATCGCCCGTGCCCTGGGCAAGCAGCTTGTGCTCATCGGTGACAGCAACCAGATGATCTACGAGTGGAACGGCTCGGTTGACGTGCTGACGCTCCCCAGCACGTCTCACGCAGTGAAGCTGAACCTCTCTCAGAGCTTCAGGTTCGGTCCTGCTGTTGCCGAGGTTGCCAACCTCTGCCTGGGCAAGCTGCCCACCGACCTCGTGCTCAAGGGCTTCGACCAGTTGCCCACCACGATCAACGGTGACGTTGAGCCGAACGCCATCCTCTGCCGTACCAACGGTGGAGTCCTGGCCCAGGTGATCGACAACATCGATCGTAAGCGCACCTACGTTGTGGGCGACGTGGCTGACCTCCTGAAGTTCGTGGAGGGCTGCGCTGACCTCCAGGCTGGCAAGCGCACCACGCACTCGGACCTTCGCATCTTCAGCGACTGGAACGATTGCACCTCGATCGTGGCGTCCGACGATGCCTTCAGCGACCTGCGTACCATGATCAAGCTGGTCAAGGATCACGGCACCGGCAAGCTGATGACTGCCCTTCGTCAGTGCTCGGACGAGCGTGGTGCCGAACTGACCATCAGCACGATCCACAAGTCCAAGGGTGCCGAGTGGGACAACGTCCGGCTGGCTGCCGACATCGTCGCCCCTCAGGACACCGACCTGCCTGCGTGGCGTCTGCTCTACGTGGCAGTCACCCGTGCTCAGCGCAACCTCGACCTGAGCGTGTGCCCCGCCTTCACGGTCACCGATGGCAAGGTGGCCCTGGCCCCGTACACGCCCCCTGAGAGCAAGAAGAGCAAGCGAGGATGAGCGGGGTTGTGTTCGACCTCATCGCATTCCCGTTCGCAGCCTTCGTCATCTGGCTGGCATACAAGGCAGTAGACAAGCAGAACAAGCACAAGTAGCATCAGCGTCGCCTCCACGAAATGGTGGTACGGTACGAAACCAAGCGACGCACTCTCCATAAACACCAACCATAAGGAGCACATCATGCAGGACACCACCGTCAAGACCAAGACCGAGACGTTCGGTCTCCCCGCCTCCGAGTCGTTCAAGGTGGAGGCCAACGCCTTCATGTTCGAAACGCTCTTCAAGAACATCTACTCCCGACCCGTGGACGCTGGTGTCCGAGAGACCATCAGCAACGCATGGGACAGCCACCAGAAGGCTGGCAAGGCCGACGAGCCGGTCGTGGTCCACGTGCCCAACGAGTTCGAACCGTTCTTCTCGGTGCGTGACTTCGGCATCAGCATGACCGATGCCGAGGTGTTCAAGCTCTACACCACCCTGTTCGGTTCCGGCTCTCGTGGCACCGACCTGGCCCAGGGCATGTACGGGCTCGGCTCGGCTGCGCCCTTCGCCTACACGCAGAGCTTCACGGTGACCTGCTGGATGGATGGCCGGGAGCGCCTGTACTCGTGCTTCCTCAACAACAGCATCCCCCAGGTCGTTCGCATCCACGACGTGGAGTCCGACGAGCCCCAGGGTGTCCTCATCAACATCCCGGTCGAGATGAAGGATCTCGGCAAGTTCCGAGAGGCGTGCAACGTCATGGCTCAGTCGGTCATCCCCACGCCGATCGGTCTCACCCGGCCGTTCAGCAACGACCAGCACCTCGTGGTCGATGGGATGAACGTCGAACTGTCGTTCAGCACCTCCAACGGTGGCCTGTTCGTTCGTCAGGGCTGCGTGACCTACCCGGTGGACAACTACCGTGTGCAGCTTCGCAACGCCTCACACAGCCGTCGTCTGACGGTGGAGGTGCCGATCGGCACGGTGAACGTCACGGCAAGCCGTGAGAGCTTGCAGATGGACGAGCGCACCGTCGCCAACCTCAAGGTCGTCGTTGCCAAGCTGGACGCTGCGCTGGAGGCTCTGCGTAAGGAGCAGATGGAAGAGGCCAAGAAGATCACCAAGCGCCTCGACCGTATGCGTGCTTACGAGGCGTGGGCCAGGCTCTGGGAGACTCGCAGCCCCGAGCCCAACATCGCAGTGGCAGAGGGTCGTGACCGGTTCGAAGGTGCCTTCTCGGTCATTGAGGGTTACAACCGGAAGAGCGTGACCGTCGTCCGCTACGTGGAGCCCAAGAAGGAACAGAGGATCTGGTTCGGCAACCCGAACAAGAACATCACCAAGAAGGCTCTCATCAACAGCTACCGGAAGGGCACCGACATCATCTTCACGGGCAGCCGTGAGGAACTGAAGCGAGCCGTCCGCATCCTGGGTGCGATCGAAGTCATCACCATCGACTCCCTGAAGCCCCCGAAGGCCCCCAAGGCTCCCCGTGTGCCCGCACCTCGTGCACCTCGTGGAAGCAAGCCGAAGCCCACCTGGCCCACGCTGGCAGGCGGTACGACCGAGACCAAGCCCAACATGGACACGGTGTGGGTCGCCAAGGTCGACAAGAACAAGATGGAGTCGGTGCAGGATTTGGTTGAGTTCACCGGCTACAAGGGCGACATCGTCATCATCATCGCCTCTGCCGAGAAGTACGTGGACCCGGCCAACAACGCCTACGACGTGGTGTCCAAGCTGCTCCACACGCCTGAGAGCGTCGCTGCTGCGATGGAGCGCAGGCTCGTCGGCAGCATCTACCACAAGCTGCCCTACGACGTTCGTGGCATCCTCACCGAGTGCGGTGTGGTTGAGTACCCTTCCGGTGGCAGCTACGACTGGACCATCCTGAACAAGGCTGGTCTCATCAACGAGACCGGCACCGACGCCAAGGCCAAGATCATCGTGGATGATCTGAAGAAGAAGTACCCCGTGCTGTTCAACGGGTTCGACAAGAAGCAGTACGTTCTTGATATCATCGCCGCAGAAGCGGCAACCACCAACACAACCCAGGAAGGTTGATCAATATGATTCCCATGATCCTTGCCACCAGCCACATGACCGTCTTCGCAAACGGTCAGCACACCCTGCCCCGTGATCATCCTCGCTTCGATGAGGCTCTGGCTGCGGTGATGTCCGATGACATCGACCTGTTCCTCGACGTGATCAACCGTGACGCCAACATCCTGAAGGGTGCGGGCCTGGTGTTCGACAACGGTCTGGTGACCTACAACGGCCAGGAGATCAACGGCGTTCTGCGCTCTCGTCTGCTGGAGATCCACACCAAGGGCTTCGACATCACGGCGTGGCGTAACTTCGTCACGAAGCTCTTCGCCAACCCGCACTTCGGTGCCGTCGAAGAGTTGTACGCCTGGCTTGAGAAGGCCGACCTGCCCATCTGCGACGACGGTGACTTCTACGCCTACAAGACGGTGCGGAACGACTACCTCGACAAGCACTCGGGCACGCTCGACTACAGCGTCGGCAACGTGGTCACCATGCCTGGTGGTCGCTACGCCGTGGACGACGACCGTAGGCAGGAGTGCAGCATCGGTCTCCACTTCGCTCGCAAGGAGTACCTGAGCGGGTACATGGGGTACGACGATCGTCTGCTGCTGGTGAAGATCAACCCGGCCGACGTGGTCAGCGTGCCCTTCAACGAGACGGCGAAGGGTCGCTGCTGGAAGATGGAGGTGGTCGAAGAGTTGGACAAGGGCATCCTGTCCACCGGCTGGTCCACCCCGATCTACCCGGCTCCGGTCGATGACACCGACGAGGATGACGTGCTCGGGTCCGATGGTCCGACCTCTGTGTCGAGCGAAGAGGATCGTTGCGACGACCCCAACTGCTGGTGCAACGCCGACGACGATGACGAGTACAACGACGAGGCCGAGGCCGAGGCCGAGGATGATCCGGTCTGCTACATCTGCGGTGAGCCGATGAGCCAGTGCTCGGGCGACAGGCAGGTTGACGTGGTCACGCCCACGCAGGAGGCCCCTGAGACGGTTGAGGGGCCGACGTTCAAGTCCGGAGGCAAGCTGATCACCCTGGAAGAACTGACCGAAGCCTGGAGCCTTGCAGAGGGCTCTCGTGCCAAGCTCGCCGCCAAGCTGGGCGTGCCCGAGTCCACCACGTACCGCTGGCTGAAGCGGGCAGGCTTCAAGAAGTAGAGCGAGTACCAAGCCGATGCGACCGGCTTGGTGCTGTTCTCTACCCACTCCAACCTAAGTGGAGTGGTAACACCATAGGAGCCAGATATGCAGGTCAAGGAAGTGCAGATGATCGGCAAGAGCCATGATGAAGTGGCTCTCATCGAAGGCCGGTGGCGGCGAGTCCTCTCCGTTCACCCCAACATCAAGCACCGTGCAATGGTTGATGTTCACTTCACCAGTGGGTCGATCAGTCTGCCGTATGCCACCAAGTGCAAGGTGCGTAAGCCGCAGCCCCGTATAGCCAAGGGGCAGTACTTCGCAATGTTGGTCCGATGAAGACCAAGTTCAACAAAGACACGATGGAGATCCTTGCCCTACTCAAGGCTGAGGGTTGGGTTCTCGTACGTGCCAAGCATCACCTTGTTCTCAATCATGCGAAGTCACCACGGCCCTTGATTTTGAGCGCCACGCCCCGTAACATCCTTCACGCCAAGCAGCATGCTCAGCGTGAGTCCCGCAAATTACTCTCATCATGAAAGGAACGAAGATGA
>Ga0228700_1001598_pt1 | contig 14014 bp, 12 predicted proteins | sample McNCre317_Aug_MG_FD_178019 | JGI IMG/M metagenome (GOLD analysis project Ga0228700, IMG submission 178019) | Freshwater microbial communities from McNutts Creek, Athens, Georgia, United States - 3-17_Aug_MG | ecosystem: Environmental > Aquatic > Freshwater > Creek | place: USA: Georgia...
GAGGTGAGATCGGCCAGGCTGGGCAGGGAGCGCACATGCACCGGCAGGCTTTCGAGCGACAGGATGATCTGATTGCGCCGCTCGCGCGTGGCGCCGGGCATGGCCAGCAGGATGTCGGTGATGGCGTGGCGTGAGACCAACTCCAGCAGGTCTTGTGCGCCGTAGATGGGCATGCCGTTGATGCTGCGCCCCACCATGCTGGAGTCATCGTCCACAAAACCGACCAGCTTGAGCTGGCTGGAGACCTGCAGGGCTGAGGCCGTCTGCACCCCGGCCGTGCCGGCACCGTAAATCAGCAGGCGACCGCTGTGGCCAGAGCCCAGAATGGGCAGCCCCGCCAGCCAGAATCGCGCCATGGCGCGGCTGGCGCCCACCAGTATCAGAAACAGCAGCGGCTGTAACACACCCAGGGTGCGGGGTACGCCTATCCAGCGTTGCCACAGCAAAACCGCCGTCAACAAGACGGCATACAACAACACCGCCTTGGCTGTAGCGTTGAGCGCGGCTTGGCCTGTGTAGCGGAAGATGGCCCGGTACAGGCCAAAGCGGATGAAGATCGGAATGGCCAGGGCCGGCGCCACCAGGTAGACCCACCATTGGGCGTCCACCGGACGTGCCCATACATCCAGGCGCAGACCAAAGGCCAGCCAGGTGGAGAGCCAGGCCAGGCAGACATCCAGCGCCACCACCGTGAGCTGCTTTTGGGCGCGCGGCCAGTTCAATATGCGAATTGCCATACCGGGATTGTCGCGGCACTAATGGGTGACGTTGTCGCGCTTGAGCACTTTGACAGCGGTCAGCAGCATGATGCGCAGATCAAAAGCAAAAGACTGGCGCTCCAGGTAGTCGCGGTCCAGCGCCACCTTTTGCGGAATGGGGATTTCATCGCGGCCATTGATCTGGGCCCAGCCGGTCAGCCCAGGCACCAGGGTGTGTACGCCTTGCTCGGTGCGCAGGGCAATCAGGTCGGCCTGGTTGAAGAGCGCCGGGCGCGGGCCCACAATGCTCATGTCACCTTTGAGGATGCACCAGAGCTGGGGTAACTCGTCCAGGCTGCTTTTGCGCAAGAAACCACCGATGGGCGTGAGGTGGCTTGCAGGATCTGCGAGCAGATGGGTGGCTACGGCGGGAGTGCCGATGCGCATGGAGCGAAACTTGGGCATCTTGAAGATGCGGTTGTGTCGGCCCACGCGGTCGGACCAATACAGGGCTGGGCCGGGGGAAGTGAGGCGCACCAGCAGGGCCACCAGGGCGATGGGCAGCATCAACAGCAGGGTCAATGCAAGGGCCAGCAGCAAATCAAAAAAACGCTTGAGGGTCATTTATGGGTGTTGAACAGACTGGGCCACCTGGCGCAGCCCCTGCTCCAAGGATACAGGGGGAGTCCATCCCAGCAGTTGTCGCGTTGCGCTGATGTCCACCTGCAGAGATGAAAACAGCCGCTGTGCCACCGCTTGCTTGCCCACCAGAGCAGCCCCCCACTCCAGTAGGCGCTGGGGCACCGGCAGCAAGCGGGCCGGCTTGCCAAGGGCTGCACCCATGCGTTGCAGCAGTTCGGTGGTGGAAACATCTTCCCCATCGCTGACCAGGAAGGTCTGGTTGGCCGCAGCGGGATGGTGGATGCAGGTGATGATCAGGTCGACCAGGTTGTCGAGTGCGACCAAGCTGCGCAGGTTGTGGATGGCCCCTAACGGCAAGGGAATGCCCCGCTGCAACCAGCGCACCATGGAGGCGAAATTGGCTTTCACACCGGGACCGTAGACCAATGGAGGGCGGATGATGACGACTTCCATGCCGGTTTCTTGGGCAATGGCGCGCAGGCCGATTTCGGCTTCCCATTTCGAGACGCCATAGGCATCCATGGGAGCGGGTGCATCCGCAGCATGAAAGGGACTTCCCAGGCGAGTCAATTCGCCATTGACCTTGACGGAACTGACAAAGACAAAGCGTTTCACACCCATTGCGGCGGCCTGGCGAGCCAGGTTGAGTGTGCCTTGTACGTTCACCTGACGAAATTCGGAGAGCGGATCCCTACTGGCGTCACGCATGACGTGTACCCGTGCAGCACAGTGCAACACGGCGTCCACACGTTGAAGCGCCGCACTCCATTCGGTGTCTGGCAACAGATCTCGCACGCAAATGGACTGGACTCCAGGCGCTAAGGTACCCGCAGAGGCTCGGCAACTTGCCCGCACCGGCAAGTGTGCGTGCTCTTCATGCAGACGATCGATCAGGGCACGCCCGATGAAGCCCGTTGAGCCCGTCACCAGAATCATGGTGGCACTCTTCCTGGATGTCCATGCCTGGCTTGGGGCGCAGCCTCTGCCAATAAGGACTCCAGACGATCCATGAGCTTAGCGCGCCCAAACTCACGCTGCGCATAGCTACGCCCATTCATACCAAGCTGGCTGCGCTGCTGCTGCGGCATGGCAAGCAAAGTGCGTACAGTATCGGCCAAACCCCGGCTGTCGCCAGCGCGGCTTGTCAGGCCTGCACCTGCGTCCCGAATCACTTGGGCCCCCTCCCCATCCAACATTCCCAACACCGGAATGCCCGATAAGAGATAGGACTGAACCTTGCCAGGTATCGTCAGGCTGAAAACGGGGTCCTGCTTGAGAGAAACAAGGAGCGCATCAGCATGGGCGAAAAAGGACGGCATGCGGTCCACTGGAAACCGTCCTGGTAGAAGCACCTGCGACTGCAGACCTCTGCGCTGCACTTCCGCATGCACCCATTCAAGCCTGCGTCCACCACCCAGGATGATCCATCGCACATGGGGCTCGTTGCGAAGCATATGCGCCGCTTCCAGCACCGCTGGCATGTCTTGCGCATCACCGATATTGCCCGCAAAAAGGATGTTGAAGGTTCCGGGTGCGGCGGGAATCTCTGGCGCAGGCTGCACCTCGCCATCAGCATACAGATCTTCGGCCCAGCTTGGAAAGTAGCGAACCTTGGTCTTGTCAGAGCAGTACCTCGCAATGCTGTGCAAAAAGCTACGGGATTGGCCCAGCACCAACGCGCAGCGGTTGTAGATGAATCGCACCAGATGCGCCACCCATTTCAGCAAGCGGGGCGAACGAATCACGCCAATGGCTGATAAGGTTTCGGGCCACAGATCCAACACCCAGAAAACAACCGGTGCTTTCTTGAAAGCTGCAATCAGGAGTGCAGGAATTCCTACCGTAATGGGCGAGGGCTCATAGACAAACACCACTTCAGGTGACCAGCCACGAAGGCGCCAGGGTCCCCACAAGCATGCCCCGACGACAAAGCTGAGGTAGTTCAACACCAAGCGCGCGCTACCGGTGCCGCGCACCAGCATGGGTACCCGACATACCTCGGCGCCTGCATAAGCCTTGTATTGATCAGGGCGGGCGCGGTATTCGGAAAAAACTTTGCCTGCGGGATAGTTCGGCACGCCTGTAAGCACCCGTACTTCATGACCCCGAAGCACCAATTCGCAAACAAGGTCGTTGATGCGGAAGTCTTCTGGCCAGAAGTATTGGCTGACTACCAGTATTTTCAATTCAGTACTTTTTCCAGACCACGCGATTAACGTAATCGGTATAGCTTTGCAGGATGCGCAATACCTTGTCGCTGACATTGGGAATGCTGTAATCCGCAACCAAGCGCAGGGATCGCTGCTCACCCCGTGCCTGTCCGGACAAAATATCCAGGCCTTGGCGTACTCGATCAACATTCAGGCCGACCATCATCACAGCGGCCTCTTCCATTCCTTCTGGTCGCTCATGCGCTTCGCGCAAATTCAGCGCTGGGAAGTTCAAGATAGAAGATTCTTCATTGATGGTCCCACTATCTGAGAGCACGGCGCGAGCGCCTAGTTGGAGCCGCACATAATCGTGAAATCCCAAAGGCTTGAGCAGACGCACTCCCTTGTGGAATGTCGCGCCCGTGGCGTCAATGCGCTTCTGTGTGCGTGGATGCGTGGAAACAATCACTGGCAATTCGTGATCGCCAGCCAATGCATTCAGTACCTTGACCAGGGCATCGAAGGCCGTATCGGATTCGATATTTTCTTCACGATGTGCACTGACAACAAAGTACGCTTGCTCCTGCAAGCCCAAGCGCGTAAGCACATCCGACCTGTCTATATGCGCACGGTAGTGGCTTAGCACCTCCATCATGGGGCTACCTGTCTTGATCACCAAATCGGGCGGTAGTCCCTCTCGCAGCAGGTAATCGCGCGCGATTGAGCTGTAAGTCAGATTGACATCCGCCGTGTGATCCACGATGCGTCGATTGGTTTCTTCGGGCACGCGCTGGTCAAAGCAGCGATTGCCCGCTTCCATGTGAAAAATCGGCACTTTGCGACGCTTGGCCGGAATGACCGACAGGCAGCTATTGGTATCGCCCAGTACCAGCATGGCCTCGGGTTGCTCTTGTGCCAGCACCAAGTCGACCGCAGAGATGAGGTTGCCAATCGTATTTGATGCCCCTGTGGAATTGGCCGCACTGTTCAGGAAGTGGTCAGGTTTGCGTATGCCAAGATCATCAAAGAAAACCTGATTCAACTCGTAATCGTAGTTCTGCCCGGTATGCACCAGCACATGGTCACAATGTGCATCCAGGCGTGCCAAAACACGCGAGAGGCGAATGATTTCGGGGCGCGTCCCGACGACCGTCATGACCTTTAACTTTTTCATGGAGCCATTGTATTTAGTCGCCCTCACTATCGAAAGCATTCAGGAAAAAGGGCCTGACCGGACTGCCCGGTGCGGGTCAGCAGGCCTAAACGGGGCAATGAACCGTATCAGGTCGAGCGCGATCAAAGATCTCGTTCGCCCAGAGCATCACAATCATCTCTTGCTCACCCAGGTTGGTGATGTCGTGAGTCCAACCCGGCACGGTTTCAACGACCCTGGGGGCATCCCCGCTGGTGATTATTTCGTGCGTGTCGCCCGTCAGCATGTGGCGGAATTTAAAGCGCGCCTTGCCCCGTATGACCAGAAACTTCTCAGACTTTGTATGGTGGTAGTGGCCACCACGCGTCACACCTGGGGCCGCCGTCAGGAAGGAAAACTGCCCTGCGTCCGGTGTCTTGAGCACCTCAACAAAAACACCCCGCGCATCGGCATGTACTGGAACCGGGTACGAAAAGGCATCCACAGGCAAATAACTCACATAGGTGGCATACAGCGCACGTACCAGACCCGATCCAACGCGATCTATCTGCAGGGATTCACGGCCATTTCTGAATCCTCGGATCTGCTCGGCCAGTGCCCCAACCGCGGTGCGGTACACAGGCTCCACCATAGCAAATGCTCCGTCGTCCGGTTGCGCCCGCAGGCCGTCCAGAACGGACAGGAATTCCGCCATGACATCGTCGACGTAAACCAGATTCAGCTCAGCATTGGCGTCATTCACCTGTATGGGCAGGTCCCGCGAAACGTTGTGGCAGAACGTGGCAACCGCCGAGTTGTAATCGGGGCGGCACCACTTTCCAAACACATTGGGCAAACGGTAGATGTGCACCCGTGCGTTGGAACGCCTCGCCAGACCAAAGAGCGTCTCTTCGGCCGCAAGCTTGCTGCGCCCGTAGGGATTGTCCAGCGCTGCCTGGGCCGAGGATGCATATAGCACTGTGACGCGGCGCCCTTCTGCCGCAAGCAAGGCCAATTCGTCTGCCAGTTGCCGTGTCAGGTCGGCATTGCCGCGCATGAACTCCGCAGGGTCTTGCGGACGATTGACACCCGCCAAGTGAAATACGAAGTCAGACTGCTGAACCTTCTCGCGCAAAGATGAAATGTCATCTGCACGCGTCAGCTTCAAAACCTGCAGATCAACACGCTCGGATAGATGCAACTGCAGATTGCGGCCGAGAAAGCCGTCAGCTCCGGTGATTAAAATGCGCCTCACACCTGTTGCCGCTTATTCCTGCGCTTCGGCAACCTCACCGCGCACAATTCGCTGCATAAATTCCAGCTTGAGCAGTAAACGGCACATACCTTCGTGGTCCAGCCTTGTGGTGTTGTGCGAGTTGTAATCCTCGCCGTGGTTGCTAAGCGTCAGGCGCCGCTCGCCCTGTTCTACAAATTTGGTGTAGTTGAGGTCACGTCCATCAGGCGGCACGCGGAAGTAATCACCTAGGTCCTCGGCGCAGGCCATCTCTTCACGCCCCAACAGAGTTTCATACAGTTTTTCGCCGTGGCGGGTACCGATTTCATTAACCGGATACTGCGGCTTGCCCATCAATTCCAATATGGCCTTGGCCAACACCGACACGGTTGCCGCAGGTGCCTTCTGCACAAAGATGTCCCCGTTGTTCCCGTGCTCAAACGCAAACAGCACCAGATCCACCGCGTCATCCAGCGTCATCATGAAACGCGTCATGCTTGGATCGGTAATGGTGATCGGTTGTGCGGCGCGCACCTGGTCCACAAACAAAGGAATGACAGAACCTCGTGAGGCCATCACGTTGCCATATCGAGTCCCACAGATTACCGTCTGTGTACCCTCGAGGTTACGGCTGGTTGCAACCATGACTTTTTCCATCATTGCCTTGCTGATGCCCATGGCGTTGATGGGATAGACCGCTTTGTCAGTGCTTAGGCACACCACCCGTTTTACGCCTGCATCAATCGCGGCACCCAAAACGTTCTCGGTTCCCAGCACATTGGTCTTAACCGCCTCCATGGGGTGGAACTCACACGAAGGTACCTGCTTGAGCGCCGCAGCATGAAAGACATAATCCACACCCCGCATGGCAGCCGCCACACTGCGGGTGTCACGCACATCACCGATGTAGAACTTCAGCTTTGGATCAGCGTAGCGCTTGCGAAGGTCGTCTTGCTTCTTTTCATCACGGCTGAAGATTCTTATTTCACCGATATCCGTATGCAGGAAACGACGAAGCACGGCTCCACCAAAGGAGCCGGTGCCACCGGTAATCAAAAGGGTCTTCTGCTTGAACATCGTGTTACCTGTCATTTTACTTTCACCTTGCTCGCCGACTCCAGACAATCCATGTATTCGATCGTCCTTTGGGTATTGCTTGAAAACGCCAGCGCATGCAAATGCGCGGCCTCCAGATTCTTGTACGGTTTTTCTTCGCAGCTAAAGTACGCCGCAATCGTATCCGCAATGCTCGCCGCATCGAGTGGATCAAAATACTGGGCAAATTCACCGCAAACATCACGAATGAAGGGCCTGTCTGATGCAAACAGCGGACGCTTCATCACCATGGCCTCCAGCGGAGTGGCTGAAAAACACTCAAGCAGACTTGGGAAAACGATGCCGTCCATGGCCTGGTAAAACATGGGACACTGCGCAAGCGTCAATGAACCAACGTTTTTCAACTCGACCTTGCATTCCTCGGGAAAGGTGGCCCATTCGTCGTCGTTTAGCGTAACATAAATATCTACTTGGAGAGCGTGACGCTGGCGTAGCAGTCTCCGGACCTCAGGCAGTATCGATACATTCTTGTGAGGATAGTTGCGGCCAACAAAGCCTAGGCAAAAGTTTGCGGACTGCCGCGCCATTGGAGCCGCCAGCCAGCGATTGGGGTCGAGAAACACGTCCGAAAGGCAATTCGACACCACGCGGATTGAAGATGCTGGTGCGATGCCACGAGACACCAAGCCGCGCTTGACATGTTCCAGTTCGACTACCAACAGATCGGCCTGACGAAAGAACCAAGATTGCACCGCAAACTTCAGCGAAGTAAGCCAACGGCGAGGCCAACGTTGCGTTGCCTGGATCTCATTGTCCGGATAAATGATCCATGGCTGCGCAAATCCCACGATGCTGGCAATTGGCTTGCGCAACAAGTAAAGCGGACCGAAAACTGTGAACACTGCATCAAAGCGCCGCAAACGACCACCTAATCCGGACCATAAAGTTGCCAAACCATACTGGTCCAGCACTTCGTAAACGGAAAAGGCAGACAGGTCCACAGCCATTTGCCGCAAGTTGTGATCAACTTCCGTTGACGCAATCACGGAACAAAGACGCGCACGATCTGGCGTAGTCGAAAGCCCCGCCAGAAAGCTGGCAGCGACCTGAACGCCCCCTCCCGAATGCAGATTCGCGCAGAAGATGCAGAACTTCACACGCGCTCTGCAGCCCTGTCAGGCAGCCGAAAACTTAGGACATGCTCGCCATTGATCAGAAAATCACGGGGTTGGCGAGACAAGGCGCGCAACATGTTATTGGCTTTGGCCGACGCAGGAATCATCCAGTCATGTGGTTCGACGATGATCAGTTCTGCCATGTCAACCCAACCCGTATTCGCTTCAAAAAGAGCATCCTCAAAGCCCTCGATATCAATCTTCACGATCAGCAAATCCCTGGGGTCCGCCTCGGCAATAGCAAGCAGCGACCCAATGGAGTAGGCTTGGATCGATCCTTCGGAAGACATCTCAGTCCTGAATGCATCTGCGCCCTTGTCGGTGTTGAACAGAGAGACTTTGCAGTCGACCGGGGCGACGGCGGCTTGCACGACGCGGACCTGGGGCAAAGCCTGGTTATTGGCGCGCGCAAGTTCCACATTGCCCATGTCTGGCTCAACAGCCAGTACACGTGCCGCAGGAAACTGCGTAGCAAACCAATACGCGCTCATGCCGATATTGGCGCCACAATCGAGGATGAGCGGAACGCGCCCTTCCCGGACTATGCTTTCGTAGCGGTTTTGGAGAGATTTGTATTGAGCAAACCGACGATAGTCAAAACTTGCACAGACGATCGATTGGTCGTATGCCCAATAGTCAGAAAGCAGTTTTCTGACCCTTAGGTGTTGAAGGCGGCCGAATCGGCGGTCATAGAAATAGCGGTGCGACCGCGCAAGAAATGGCGGCAGCAGGTCAATGATGGGGGACCTGCGCACAACGTTGTTGCCTAGGCGCAAGACCCAGCGCGCAAGCCAGGCACTTTGTGATATTTTTTGCATCGGTGGAATCTGGCTCCGTCTATGGAAGCAACGCTGCAAGACGTGCCAAGTGTGCCCTCAATTTACGAAGGACCCGCACGCTCAAACGCGACGAAAACATAGTTTCAGATGTGTAGCGATCCGCCTCCTGATGCATGGCCTGTATGACCGGATGAACCAAGGGAAAGCTCATCGGGGCCGTTACCATGTTTGCATAGATGCTAAGACCCTGGGTATGGGTCGCTTCGGGGCCAAAGCCGATGTTCTTTATGAGGTTGACCGAAGGCAGTATGTTCGACATGCCCCGCGTAAAGATGATCAACGTCCATTGGGTGTCCCAGGTATCAATGGACTTGTCATATACGCCTTGGCAGGCCTTGCCCCAATAGGCCGCCTCCTGTTTGCTGAAGGTAAGCTGGCGCAGACCGTCATCTTTTTGCACCTCCGGCCAGAAACTGACATCCCTGTCGTACAACTGCCAGGCGCGGCGCCAGGTTGCCCATCCCCAGATGTGGTTGTATCTGGAAAAATAGTAGCTTGCATCGGTTCGATGCCGTCCGAACTGGAAGTTGTCACCGGAGATCAGCGCCACGCGCTCGTCATCTCGGTATCGTTCGAGAAGTTCCTGGCAGAACCGAAAGAAGGTCGGTTCCGGAACGCAGTCATCTTCCAGGATGATGGCCTCCTCAAATTGCTCAAACACCCAGTCCAAGCCAGTGGATACACGCATCTTGCAGCCCATGTTGGTGTCTGCATAGTGTGTCAGCACCTCACAGTCCCAATCCACACGGTCAATGATGGCACGCGTCTGAGCAACCCGCTGCGCCTCACCTGCTCGATTGTTGCGAGGACCGTCACTGATGACCAGCAACTTGCTTGGCCTTGCCCGGGCTATTTCCTTGAACACGATTTCCGTCGTGTCCGGACGATTGAAAATAATGAAAGCGACCGGAGTGGTCAGCTTGAACTGCTCTTCAAACATTAAGCAAAGTCCGGAAGTAGGAGATGGTTTCGCGCAAACCGTCCTCAAGCGATACCTTAGGCTCCCAGTCCAAGGCCGACTTCGCCAGCCGTATGTCCGGCTTGCGTTGGCGTGGATCGTCCGATGGCAATGCATGAAAGCTCAGCTTTGACTTTCCACCTACGAGCAACAAGACCTTTTCAGCCAACTCGAGCATGGTGAATTCGCCCGGATTGCCAATATTGATAGGCCCGGTCAGGTCTGCGGGGCTGTCCATCAAACGCAACATGCCTTCGATCAGGTCATCCACATAACAGAAGCTGCGTGTCTGCTGGCCGTTTCCGTAAATGGTAATGTCACCACCCTTGAGTGCCTGGACGATGAAGTTGCTCACCACTCGACCATCATTGGGGTGCATTCGAGGTCCATAGGTGTTGAAGATTCGCATCACCTTGATTTCCACGCCATGCTGTCGGTGATAGTCAAAGAAAAGGGTCTCGGCACACCGCTTGCCCTCGTCGTAGCAACTCCGGATTCCAATGGGGTTCACCCGCCCCCAGTACTCCTCGGGCTGAGGATGTACTTCCGGATCACCATACACCTCACTGGTGGACGCCTGCAGGATCCTGGCCTTGACCCGCTTGGCTAGTCCCAGCATGTTGATCGCGCCATGCACACTGGTCTTTGTCGTCTGAACCGGATCGAATTGGTAATGGACCGGCGATGCGGGACATGCCAAATTGAAAATGCGGTCGACTTCGACATACAGCGGAAAAGTGACGTCATGCCGCATGAGCTCGAAATTGGGGCGATGCATCAGGTGGGCGACATTCGCCTTGCTGCCTGTATAAAAGTTGTCAACGCACAGGATGTCTTCGCCACGCGCCACCAATCGGTCGCAAAGATGCGAACCCAAAAAGCCAGCGCCTCCAGTGATGAGGTTTCTCGTTGTAGTCATTTCGATCCGCCTTAACGCGAAAAAATCTTTTGAGCTCGGCGCATGCCGGCAATCATTGCACCCAATGCGCTTCGGTGGCTAAGCGGCTGTCCCAATAGCTCGCCATCAAAAAGAGAGCTAGGCCGGTAGTGGTGGTATTCACGGCCAAAGGTCGCAATATAGTAACCGTATCGCAAGCAGCCCTCGCGGCTCCACGCCTGCGGCACATTGCGAATGAGTTTTACGAGTTCATCCTCGTCCGAGGGTTCTGCGCAGCACCCAGACCCGACATAGCCTGCATCCCCCAGAAGGGCAGAAGCTTTGCCCCAGTAAGCTGCCTCGACTCCGATGGTCGACCCATACGAGCAGACCAAATCGGCAGACTCCAGCAGGGCGTACGAATCCACTTTCGCTCTGGGCTCGATCACGTTTACGCCTTGTTTTGCCAAAGAAGACCACCATGCCAGCTCATCAACATGACAATCTGCTGCGTTGGGGTGCACGCGAACCACCAGGTCGATTTCAGACACCTTGCGGCATGCGCTGACCAACTTCATGACAGCAGATTTCTGCCCTTCGGGTGCAAACTTCTGCGTGGCTCCATCCTCAACAGCAGCCAATTCATCTTCGCTGGAAGAAAAATAGACGACCCGTTTGCGCCCGTCCTTGGGCAAGGTCAGGCCGCGTGTCTGGCCATCGATGAAGGACTTCCAACCAATTCCGTCGCCGCCCCGCCTGCGCAGGAAGAACTCTTCCCCGGTTCTGCGAGCGCTGACGTCATCAGGCCGCGCATCCCAGTGGCGCTGAATGCGCTCACGCAGCTTTTCGATGGAATGCACCGATGTATCGAAAACCTCGTACTTGCGAAAATCGCATCCACGCTCATGGAGCAGCACTTTGCAGGCTGCAGCTTGGGCGGCCTTGACGACTGGGTAGCAACAGGCGAAGCGGCCATTGAAAGTGAGAACGGTGTCGGGCTTATGCTGTTCAATCAGCAATAGTGTGCGCTCAAAAACCAGGCCGGCAGCTTGCAGGGCGCTTCGAATCTCGTGCAGGTTCTCGTGGGTGTCCAACGCCGGATTTCGATACTTGGAGATAAGCGAGGATGCCACTCCCAGCCCGAGGGTATGGCCTTTCCATGCATAGCGCTTGAGGCCCACCAGGTCACCGCTGAATGCTTGTGCCCATTGCTCGACCTGTCGGACGGTAGACACCTGCACCCTGGGGCAATCAGCGATGGCGATGCCGCGTTGCGAGAGCAGGCCTTCCAGCGCGCGAACGCGTGCTGGCATGTCAAGCAGCGCCCCCCTTCCCAGTCTGTCCAGGGGGTACTCCTGCCAAGGAAGTCCATTGCCAGCATAGGCGAAAGCTACGCTTTCGCGCTCCACTCGCTCCAGGAGAACTTCGGCAGCTGTCTCCAGGTGCGGCTTGGCCGGGTAGGTTTCAATGGCGAGAATCTGCATGCTTCAAATGGTTTTCAGGTGCTGGTTCAATTGAATGGGCGTTGCTTGAAGCAGTCAGGCATATAACCCTGCTGTAGAGAGCCAGGAATCCACGGAGTCCGCCATGCGCTGCGCATTGCGCGCCGGAATCTGCTGGAAGGCGGCAACATAGTCTGGGTCCGAACAACCCGGCTGCGAAAGTCCGTATAGCTGCGCAAGGCCTCTGGAGACACCGTCGCGGTCTACCACGCTTCCAACAACATCTGCAGCCCGCGCTGAAGGCCGATGCACGCCAGCCAGGCCACGCCACCATGCATCGCCATAGCAGACAACGGGCTTGCCATGGCGCAGGGCCTCAAGCCCCGCCGTGCCTGAGACGGTGCCCAGTACCGAAGCATGCTGGACGAGTTGCTGCGAAGATGCCTCCCGGCTCACATAGATGGCGTTGGACACCGAACCCATAGCGTCAAAAAAATACTGGCTGCGATGCGAATAGTTCTGCTTGGGATTGTCCTTCACGATGACTGGCATGCCAGCATCTGCGCATACGGCGGCGAAGTGGCGAAATGCAGCCACTTGGTTGAAGTACAAGCCCTCACCGAGAGCGGAAGTCGTCAACTCGGGTTGCAAATGCAATGGGAAATAGCCATAGGCCTGGTCCGCACCGCACTTTGGGCTGGACTGTACCAGGCGCTTCAGTCGCCTGTCGTAGCCCGCCTGCTGTGCCGCCGCAAGAGTACCGGCAAGCGCTTGCTTGAGTCGCCCGGATAAAAAAGCACCGGCAATTTCACCCGCCGTGGGAATTGCGACAGGCCGGATATGCTTCATATAGAAATACGTGCCCTGCCCATCCAGCTGGCGAATGAAGGTATGCAGATATTCGTCGTCCAACGCGCCTTCATAGGTGGCCCGAGCTGGAGCAAGGGATTCCGCCACAGGCTTGCTTCCGTCCAGAATCCAGTGCCTTGGCGAAAAAGGCACTTGGAAGAACATCACCGTCCTGATTCCCAGGAAATTGGCAACTTCCAAAAGTACGTTGTCGTAGCCTTCGTGCGGGATGTTGGCAAAGAGAACCACATCCGGTTGCTCCCGGCATAGCAAACCGTAGGCCCACTCGGCATGCGCCGTCATCAGATAGGAGTAATCCTGCACAGGCCGACCATTGATACGGCGAAGGTAGTGGTGCCTGGAATACGACTCGAAAATCTGGTGGGCCTTGGTGGCTACATGGCGCAACACCGGCTGAAGCTCCATCTGATCGGTGCCCAGCGGCGGTATGCTGCAAAGGTCACGAATCTGCGAGTAGACAATGTCCGCCTGAGAATCGTCTGCTACCCAACAGACGGTATGGCGTGTGCGTAGTTGGGCAATGCTATCGGCGCCCAGCCCATGGATCAGCAGGCGCGCCACAGCTCAACGGCCCAATGCGGCGAGGGTCACCGGTGTATTGGCAAATACGTCTGTCTTCAATCGAGCGCCCAGTACTGAGTCCAAGTACTTGGGTGCGAGCCCAAATCCGGGTCGCACACTACGTACGGCATCAGCAGCAATCACCTCACCCGCCTTGAGATCCTTCACAAAGTACAGGGAACGCCGGAATTGGGCATTACCCTGTTCGCTGGATTTGCGACCGTAGTCCACCTGACCCAATGCCTGCCATGCGGTGCGGGCACCACGGCACAATTCGGCGAGGCCAGCAGGCTCCAGCGAGAAACTGTCATCGGGCCCACCACCATTGCGGTCCAGCGTAAAGTGCTTTTCAATGATTGCTGCACCCAGTGCGACGCTGG
>Ga0228700_1001603_pt1 | contig 13993 bp, 20 predicted proteins | sample McNCre317_Aug_MG_FD_178019 | JGI IMG/M metagenome (GOLD analysis project Ga0228700, IMG submission 178019) | Freshwater microbial communities from McNutts Creek, Athens, Georgia, United States - 3-17_Aug_MG | ecosystem: Environmental > Aquatic > Freshwater > Creek | place: USA: Georgia...
CCCCCGCAACCGTGCCCGTGAACGCCGTGTACGAGCCCGCCGCACTCACCCGATAGAGCGTGTCGCTGGCGAGGATCAGCGCATCATCGTCAAACAAGCCGTCCTGCTGGAACATCAGCCGGATCGGAGCCGTACCCAGAGACGAGATCAGCCGGTCGATACCGGGACGGGCGATCAGCGCCTGCGGGTTGGCTTGGCTGGTCGGATCACGTTCCACCAGCATGTTGACCGTCACCGCCTCGGGGAACCCCGTGCGACGGAACGCTGACAGCATCAACGCGGCCTGCATTACGGATACCCCTCGGTCGGGTCGATGGCTTGCAGTTCGGCGTTGGTCGTCGCGGCCCGCGCCGCATCCTTCAGCGCGTTCCAGTTCACCCACGCCGCCAGGCCCCATGCGGTCAGCGCGTCGATGATTGCCAGTTGCTCGGTGTAGGTGACCACGTAGCGACGGTTGGACGTGGCCTGTACGAACGTCTCGCCGTCACCGTTCCCGGCTGCAATTTGGCGCAGGGCGATCCCTTGCACCGTGAGCCAGTTGGTTCGGTCCACGTCGCGGGCGACCTGTAACGTCTCGGCATTGCCCCCGAGCGTTACCGGAAAGCCCGCCGCCACGAACGCCTCGTACGCCGCGTTGATCTCCAGCAGCTTGCGCGGACGGAACGTCGGGCCTTTCACAGCCTACCAGAGCGCCCAGATGTTCGACGCCGTGCCCAGCGAGGTGATCTTGCGCACCTGAATGGGGTTGTAGCCGGCCTGGAGCGGGATATCCGTGCAGGTGTTCCCGTCAGCGTCCACGATGGTCGCGGTGCCCGCCGTACCCACCAGCAGGCCACGGCAGACGCCGCCCACGATGTCGGAACCCACACCGGAGTCCTGCTTGACGATCTTGTAGCCGGGCGACGTGTTGGAAATGGCTTTACCCATTGCAACCCTCTTTGGTTAGGCAGCGATCAGCAGGGCCTCAGGCCCCGCAGCGGTTGGGATGACAGTCACCGTGTCGGGCGAGTCAGACGCCGTGACAGTGGCCGGATCTGGAGTGGCCGTGGCTGTGATGGTCACAGGATCGAACGTGACCACGGAGAGCGTGGCGGTCGGACCTGCGGAAACCGGCGTGACAGTCGCGGTCACCGCGCCCAGCGCACCCGCAGACGACAGGGTATCCCGCGCCTCAGTGGCCGTTAGCGAACCGCTGATCGTCCCGCTTCCAACCGAACCGGAGGCGTCCAGCGTGTCAGCGGCTTCCGTCGCCGTCAGCGCGCCAACAATCGGCAGTTTGCCCGAGGACGACAGGGTGTCCGCCGCCTCAGTGGCAGAGAGCGTGCCCGAAATTCGAACCTTGGCAGAGGACGAAACCGTGTCCGCTGCTTCGGTCTTGGTGAGCGTTCCCGACAGGAGAACCTTGGCCGTTGAGGAAACGGTGTCTGCCGCTTCCGTCTTCGTCAGGCTGGCAGCGATCAGGACCTTGGCATTGGACGATAGAGTGTCCGCAGCCTCGGTTTTGGTCAGTGTGCCGGTGATTGTTCCGCTGGCCGGCTGGCCCGCAGGCTGGAAGCCTGTCGGCTGAAACGCAGTCGGCTGCATGGCCTACTCCCGACGAATGATCGTCGCGTGCATGTCCTGGATCGCTTCCTTGAAGTTGGCGACCGCGTGTTGCTGGTACTCGGTGTTCCGCGTTGCGAGCGAGCCGTGCAGGCCGTAGCCCACCGTGTAGTCAAAGTCGCAGGCGTAGCCCTCGGGCATGTACGCCGCGTCCGTGTGGGGCGCGTTCGCGTCGCGCCAAGCCTTGTTCAGATAGCAGAACCACATCTCAGCGACGGGCGGCCACTGGTGGGTCAGGTCTCCATACGCCCGGTTCGACGCCCAATGCGGGGTGATGATGAGCGCCTTCGCCCCCGGCTTCATCACCCGGTACAGCTCGTTGACGAACTGGAACCGTTCCTTGGACGTCAGGTGCTCTACGAAGTGCGAGGCGTGGACTTCGTCAACTTCTCCGTCTTCGAAGGGCAGGCGCTCAGAACCAACAGCGCAAACGTGGTCAACACCAGCGAAGGCGACACGGTCCACGCCGATGAAGCCGTCTTTCTTGTTGGGACCGCACCCGACATCGACTTTCAAAGGCTCACCATTTGAACTATAATGAACCCATGAACTGGGGAAGACATGGGCGGCACTCCATCGAAAGTGCCAAGGATCGTTTTCTTTCGAAGACCGAGCGCCGCGAAGACGGGTGCTTGGTGTGGACAGGCGCTCTTAACGGCAGCAAGCGTTACGGCGCTGTTGGAGTTTTCGGTAAGCAGCACTTGGCGCATCGCGCCTCGTACATGCTGTTCTGTGGCCCCATTCCCGATGGAATGGTCGTCTGCCATCGTTGCGATGTCGGGCTCTGTGTTGAGCCGACGCACCTCTTTCTAGGTAGCCAGACCGACAATATCCACGACATGGAGCGTAAGGGTCGTTCTCACCATCCGTCGGGGGCCGATCACGGCAGAGCGAAACTCAGTTGGGACGACGTTGACGTGATCCGACAGCGGCTATCGGAGGGCGTCTCTATGCGTGAACTTGCCCGTCAGTTCAGCGTCGCGCGAACCACCATCAAGCGCATCAAGAACGGCACCGGATGGCTACCAAACGATGTCGTTAGTCTTGTCGTAGTGCCCGACTAGAACGTCGCAATCTACAGCGCAGCGGTACCCATGCTTGCGGGCGTCTTGCCAGAACGCCAGGTCTTGCGTGCCGAGTCCCTCAGTTCCGCTAGCTACGGTCCTAAACCACGGCTTGCGAAGCTTCTCGTCTTTGAACATCGCAATACGCCAGAGGTTGAACCCCATCCCTGTCCCGCAGCACTCGACCAATTCGCCGGCACGGGGCGGTTGCGGGCGGAAATTGAGGACGGGGTCCGCCGGGTCTCCCCACACCTGCGGAACGCCGCCATATCCTTTCGTCCAGTAAAGTCCCCCGATGCACGCAAGCTCCGGGTGCTTGTCCATCTGTGCGATCAGCTTCAACAGGCCGTCCGGCGGAACCACGTTGTCGTGTTCGACCGTCAGCATGTACTCCCACTGGCTTAGTTCCGGGTGGGACAGGATCTGCTCAATCGCGGACGTGTAGGCGTCGCCCACCTCCATCCCCAGCGCCGCCATGCGGAACGTCGGCTGGTTCGGAGGGAACATCAGCGACCAGTGAGACATCGCAACCTTGGTCGGGATGTCGTTGGCCGCAGGCATCACCACGACGACCCGCTGCTTCTTCCACGTCGCGCCCTGGAGGATGCGGGTCGTGGCGTCGGACAGGCTCTCGTTGTGCCGCCCGCCGCCTATCGTGACCAGTTCAGGCTTTGGCGTCATCAAGCCTCAAGGAACATGTACAGTTGGTTCTGCGAGTTGATCGAGAACTGCGTCGCCGCGACGCTGGATGGCATAGCCCCGCTCGTTGCCGAGTAGATGACGATGCTCGGGTCGTTGGTGAAGTTGCTGTTCGTGATGCCAACGGTCGTGTTGGCGAGCGCGCCGTACGAGGCGTTGGTCTGATTGGTCTTGACCAGCACCGACAGGCGCAAGGCCCCTGTGCCGCCGACGCTGTTGGTTGAGTGACGCCAGACCGACAGGTAGTCCCCGCCTCCACTCAGCGTGGCATTAAACGGCAGGAAGAGGATCTTCTGACCGCTCAGCACCGAGCCGAATACCGTCCCCGCGCTGGACGTGGTGTAGGACGTGCCCGCATTCCCCACGCTCAGCGAGCCGGACAGGTTGGACGAGAACGCCGCCGCCATCGTGAAGGACGAGGACGACATCATGTCGTAGCGGCTGGTGCTGGCCCCCGTCCCCCGGCTCATCAGGCCATACTCGATGGTCTGCGACACCGCATGGCTGATTGAGGACGTGACCGACGACAGCGACACCGAAAGCTCGGCAACCGTCATCGTCAGGGCCGCAGAGGGCATCAGACCCTGAAAGTACACCGTGTTCTGGCCGAAGCTCGAAAACGAGGTGTTGTTGCCCAGCGGGACGGGTTCCCACTGGCTCATCACCACGTCTAGGTCCGTTCCCGAAATCACCAGCGAGCCGTTCGACCCGCCCACGGTGATGTTGCCCATCCCGGCAATCGTGACGTTGGACCCCGAGACGGTAGAGGCGTTCGTGGTGTTGCCGCCGAACACGTACTGGATGTTGTGCGCGCTGTTCCAGTCAGACGGCTTGACGATATCCGACGCCGCCACGGTCGCCGTGGTCGCGCCGTTCCAGATCGTCAACGTCCCCGTAGCGTCGGGAACCGTGTTGCTGAAGGCGTGGACGATCCCGGCCACGGTTTAGGCGTTCCCATCCGTGATGGTGAACGTCGTCACGCTGAACTGCTGGCCCGCCGTGAATGACGTGCTGTCCACGATCATGTCCGTGGCCGAGGTCCCGACCGTCCCCTGGATGTGGCAGGTCGTACCGCCGCTGTCGTAGATGCGGAAGTGTGCCGCAGTCCCCGTCGCGTCTGCGCTGGTGTCCTGCCAAGTGCCGTTGAGCGCCTTGGAGCCGCCCGACGCAGCAGCCATCCAGTCGGACGGCAGGTTCACCGTCGCCAGCACCGTGCCGCTGTCCGCCGTGGCCGGCGTTGCAGGAACCGCGCCCGTGCGGATCTTCAGGATGGCCGACGTGCCAATCGCGGTCTCAATGGCGTCGAGCTTCGCGTTGCGGACGGTCGTGCTGTACTGGAGGGCCATCGGTGCGTCCTAGGCTGCGGTGAAGAACACCGAGCCCACCTCGGTGTCGGACCACTTCAGGCGGTCATAGAAGGCTTCCGCCTGCCCTCGGATGTCGGCGGCAAGGGCGGGGTTCGTGATGTGGACGCTGAACGGCGCCACCAGGCGCGCAGCGAGGCAGACAAAGACCGTCTCAAGCCACTCCTGCGGCACGTCGAGGGTCTGCGTCAGGGCCGTCACGTCCTCGATCACACGGGCCGCGTCGGCATAGATGGTGTAGTCGTCATTCGGCACGGGCCAGAGTGTCGCGGAGTACGAGGAAATCGTCTTCCGCAGGCGGATGCAGGTCGGCGTTCCGGTGATCGCCTTGCTCGGGATGGCCGCGTACTCGTCCGCCGTCAGAACCTGCAACGGCGTGTCCACGTTCGACACCCGGCGGCGGATGTTGAAGAAGCCGATGTAGTTCGGATCAAGCGTCACGCTGGCCGTGTCGGTCGGATGCGTCCAACTGACTTCGCGGATGCGCCAATCAACGGTCGGCAGGTCCGCCTGCCAGGACTTCAGCATCCAGTTCAGGTGCAGGATGCCCTTGGCGCTTTCCTCCGGCGGGAGGTCGTCGCCAATCGCACGCAGGCCCAGCACATCGAAGGCTGCGCCGATCACTTCCCCGACCGTCATCGTGCCGGTCGTAACGCCCGAAGTCGCCATTACAGATCCTCCGGGAGAACCGGGTCGAGGTCGCTCAACTCAATGGGCGTCGGCTCGGGACGGGACCACGGATAGGCCAGCCCCTCGGGCACAAGGCGAGGCGGATCAAGCTGAGGTGGGCGCGGATCGAAATCGTCCGCGCACACCATCAGCCCGGTCCACTCCTTGCGCAGTTGTGACCGGCGATAGCGAAAGCCACACCGGTCACAGATGGCGGGAGAGTCCACCGGTCAGCCCTGTTAGGCGCCGGCGCTCGCGTACACGGAACGCCAGTCACCGCTGCCGACCGCGAAGCGCATCGTCGCCTTGGACTTGGCGTTCGACGTGTCGAACTCCTCGTCCTTCATCAGCGACACCTGCCGACGCCACATCGACTTCAGGCCCTCAGGAGCCGTGGTCTGGAGGTACCAGCTATCGGTGTCCGACAGGCGCGTCATTTCGACCACTTCGGGGATCTTCCCGAGGGCCTTGATGGCGTTGATGTCGTTGTTCGCGGTGCCCTGCCGAAGCTGGCTGTCCAGGATGCGGGTGACAGTGAAGATGTCATCCGGGTGGACCACCAGGCGCTTGCAGTTCAGGCCGATGAACAGGCCACGGTTGTTCTTCGCCTTGCGGATGGTCTTCAGGCCGTCTTCCAGCCCGCTTTCCGAGATGTCGGCAGCGGTCAGGAGGTTGGACTGATTGCCCGAACGGGTCGGGTGCGAGGCCGAGAACAGCGGCACGCCGTCGCCACCGTTGGTCCCGAAACCACCCGTGAGGTAGTTCGCATGGACCTGTTCGGCGGTCGAGCGCATCGAGAAGGCCAGCGCACGGGCGCGACGCTCGGAGACTTCCTTGTACTGGTTGTCTTCGAGTTCCTCTTCCGTGACGATGTAGCCGAGACCGTAGACGACGTGGGTCAGCGTGGACTTGTAGCCCTCGCCGTCCGTGTCGTAGCTGATCGCAGCGCCTTCCGACTTGATCGGCGCGTAGCCGAAACCGGTCGTTTCGACCAGTTCTTCAGCGTACTTGTCCGACGTGTCCTTCTCGAACACGCGGGACCATTCGGCGGGAAGCTCGTCGTACGACTTGCCAAACCACGCCTTGACGCCCGGCCAAAGAGCCGAGGGGTGGGCGGAACGGGTGATGGTCATTGCTCATGCCCTCCCTGGTTAGACGCCGGTCGAGCCGGCAGCGCCGGTTTCGGTCGGCAGGTTGAAGCGAACCAGCACCTTCGACGTCGTGCCGACTTCCACATCCGCGCGCTGGACGATGCCCAGGATGCGCAGTTGCAGGGTCGCGGTCGTCGCCTTGGTGGAGGTGTCCAGCATGAAGCCGGAACGCTTGGTGTAGGCCGAGCCCGAGCCCGAAACCATGTCGGCGTTCAGGCCGATGTCGGTCACGGCGAGAGCGCCGCCCACCGAGTCGTCCTGACATTCGCAGATCAGGTTGGGATCGTCCGCCACCAGCACATATTCGGCGGTGGAGGCGGCGCGGTAGCCGGTCGAACGGATCGTCGCGGACGGGCGGAAGCCCACCACAACGCCGGTCACGCGGCCAGCCGAGCCCGCAGTCGCGCGGACCACGGACGGGACGCCGGCAGTGTCCCCGGTGCCGCCAATGATGACGGGATCACCGATGAAGAGAGCGGTGCCATCGGAAGCCGGAACGTAATATTCCGTCACCCGACCACGATACACACCGCCGCTGGCGCCCACCGGCTGAAAGCCGAAGGCGGCATCAACGTTTGCCATGTGATTGTTTCCTTAGGGCGCGTAGCCCTGTTTGATGGAGTTGCCCGCAGGGACGTACGAGACGTCCTGACTGCGGTCGTCTTGCGGGTCGCTCTTCTTGGCGCTCATCAAGGACTTCTCCTGCTCTCGCAGCGAAGCGATCTTGGCTCTCTGGTCCTCTTCCCAGAACTCACGCGGCTTCTTCAGAAGAACGAGGTTGACCTGCTGACCACTCTTGTCGGTGTGATCAGGAATGGGCTCGACACCGGCCACACGGTCCCAATCGTCACGGACGGTCAGGGTGTGCATCCTGCGGGGCTTGTCCAGCGCCCACCGGAACTCGCTGTCGGGGTTCGCTTCCCTCACTTCGTCGGGGATCGCCAGCGTCAGCTCGTCCATCCGGTCGAGCGTTCCCGGCTGGCGGCGCCGGCGTTGGGTCTGCGTCTCTTCAGCCCGGCTCACACGGGCTCGCGTTTCGGTCGCCATCAGGCGTTCTCCTCAAAGTAGAACTTGGCGTACTCAGCCAGGTCCTTCACCCGCCCACGGCGGACGAAATCCTCCCCGGCGCGGCGCGCATCAGGGGGAAGGTCTGCGGCCCCCTTCACACGCGGCGCAGGGCGCGCGGTGCGGGAGTTGCCAGTGTTCACCAGCGGTGTCGGCTGACGCTCGCGGCGGGGTTCCGCCTGCTGCTGGTAGTGCTCGGGGAACCGGCGCTTGAGAGCCTCTTCCACGCGCGAAATCTGTTCCCCAGGCGAGCCGACGCCCTGCGAGAGCAACTGGTCCGCGTACGCCTTCGCAAAGGCCTGCGCCTCCGCGTCCTGAAGGAACCACGGGTTCCGTTCGCGGAACTGCACCATCTCGTCAGGCTCAGCCGGGATGTCCCGACCGACGTTGCGGAGGCTTTCCGAGGCAAGGTACGCGCGGTTTGCGTCGCCCTGATCGACAGCCTCGTTGAACTCCCGAGTGAGCCGGTCCCGCTCTTCCTGAATGGCCCGGTCGGCAATGGCGGCGGACGTGCGCGCCATGCGGTCAACCGTGGCCTTCATCTCCTTCAGTTCGCGCGATTGCGTCCGGTTGATCGACACCGTGTCCCGCAGGAAGGTCTTGGCGTCCTTCCATTGCGCGGGGTCACCACGCCACTTCTCCTGCTCGGACCAGCCCATTTCGCGGGCAAGGTCTTCCACATCGGAGGCGGGCGATTGCGCCTGCTGTTCGGGTTCTGCGTCCTCAGGGGGCGCAGCAGCTTGCGTCTCCTCACCTTCCGGCGGGAGGTCGTCTTCCGGCTCGTCGGCCATGTTCTCTCTCGGGTTTTGCCCCTTGGGGCGGGTCTCGGGGCGGGCGCGGGCTAGAGCACTAGCGCGCCGACGTCCTTATCCTTGCAGAGCCGGTACTCGCGGTTGTCTCGGCCTGCGATGACCGTGCCCGCGTATCGTCCGTACCAGACCACATCCCCGACAGACGGCTTGCGCGCGTCATCGGGCCAATTGTCAAAGTTGAAGGCCAGCGGCGACACGGCGACGATGCGTCCGCGCGTTTGCGCCAGTTGGTCGGTTTCCTTGGCTTGTTCGGGGAGGAAGATGCCCCCCGCCGTTCGGTCCTCAATTACCTCGGGGGCAATCAGGACGTTGTACTCAGTCGGCGCTAGGCCGGGATCACACTCGTTAAGCTCGGGGATCTTGCTCACTCTGCTCTCGGCTCCGTGTCCGTTATCTCACACCATCTTTCGTAAGACGTCTCGATGAGGCCGGTGTAGGCGTCCGCGCGCGTTCTCAACTCGCACAGCACCAGCGGGTCAGCCTCGCCCGCTTCCCAGGAGCGGCTATGCCATTCCCTGCGCTGGGCCTCCGAAGCCTCCGTCACCGCCTGGAACACCCATCGGGTCACCGGATGGTCCTGCCATGCCTGGAACTCCTCCAGGGTCGGCGCCAAGGGCGAGCGCGTGATCTGAGACAATCTGGAAGGTCTCCGCTTTGGTCTTCTGCGCATCCGCGCGGTAGTTCTCAGCCTGCGCCGCGTCCTTCTCGGCCTTCGCCGCCAACTCAGGCGACGGGGGCTGCGGTTCCGGCAGCAGTTCCTCAGGGTCGTCAATGTCGAACGCCTCAAGCGCCCGCTTCAGCACCACCCGGTCATTCACACCCTTGCCCAGCAGGCCCATGAGCAGTTGGGCCTTGCCCATCGCCTGCATCTTGGTGCTCACCGAGGGATCGGAGACCGGGAGAATGTCCTTCCCGTCCTGCCGGAAGTCCGCCTCGAAGTTGGCTTCCGGGTCGTCCAAAACTTCCAGATAGTCTTCCGCATCGCCATGCGCGGCGATGTCCTCGTACAGACCCCGGAACTCATGCTTCAGGCCGCGATAGATGCGCTTGTAGATCGAGGAGAAGACCTGAAGCCCCTGCTCGATCAGCGCCAGCGTCGTCCCCACAGGGGCCGTGGAATTGGCCTCGCCCGTGAGCACGTCCTTCGTTGACGTGATGTCCTTCGCCGCGCCCAGCATCAGGTCGAGGATCTGGAACATCACCGTCGATGCGCCCGGCCACGTCCGTTCGTAGATCGAGCTTTGGAGTTGGCCCGGCGGCAGGTTCACCACCTTGTACTCGCCAGGACGGAAACGGACGTTGGTCGTCTTCCCGGCGCCCTGAAGGCGCGTGCTGGCCGAGATGAAGCCCCCGCCCGCGACCTGCGCATGGCCGGCGTCAATCATCTGGTTGATCGACGTGTTCACAACCTCGGAAATCTGGTCGAGCAGATGCCCGAAGCCGACGCTGTGGAACCGGCCCTTGAGGTCGGGGAAGAACTCGTACTTGGTGTACGGCATCCAGCGGTCGAACCCGACCACCTTCTCCTCACCCGGCTCGCCGCCCATCTTCGCGCCCTTGAGCGTAAAGGCCGCCTCGACGCGGAGAACTTCGCGGGTCTCATGGTCAACCGTGACCACGTAGGGCTCGGCAAGCCCGTCCCCGTCCAGATCATGCATCCGGTGCTGCTCCAGCAGCAGACGCGGGGCCTGGTCGTCGTCACCCGTCACCGGCGGCAGGACGCACTCACGGTAGACACCCGACCGCATCCGCCCCTCGATCTGGTAGGGGTAGACGTCGGGGATCTCCTCAGTGACACGCGGAGCCGTCTCCAGCGTCTTCGTGTCCTGATTGACCACCAGCCGCAGCGCCGGCACGTAGGCCATGCAGCACTTTTGAGTCTCGGGGTCGTACCACTTCTTGCGGTAGCCGAGGCCCACGATGGGCAGATGGTGCAGGAGGGCGTCCGTGTCGCCTTCCCAATCCTCAAGCTCGTAGAACAGCTTGTAGTTCAGGTAATCCGCCACGCGCTCGGCACGGCTCAGCTTCGCCTTGTGGCGCTGGATGGCCTGCTGCGACTGCATGACGAACTGTTGCGCCTGCGGGTCGCCCTGCTTCGCGGCCTGCAACGCATCCGGCGGCGGGCTCTCAGGCGGGGTGCCGAACACCTTCACCTTCACCGCCTCGTCGTTCTTCACGATGGCCGGATACGCACGGGCCGCAAACTGGAGCGCCGCAACCGTCAGGAGGGGATAATTGACGTTCGACGCCCGATCCCAGGGATAGTCCTTCTCCTGCAACTTCTCCTGAGCGGCGCGGTCCTGAGCCTTGATCGCCTTCTCTTCCCATTCCTTCCGGGAAGTCTTGTCGATCTGGTAGTCCTCGACCACACGCAGGCCCAGCGTCGCCAGTTCGTGCTGGGTCAGCAGGTCCACAAGGTTGCCGCCCGCCGAGGCCAGCTCAGCCAGCCGACGCAGGGACTTCTGGCCATCCTCCTCAGGAGGCTCGGCAAAGGCGTTCTCGCCTTCCGCCTGGTCTTCCATGAGGTCGGAGGTCTCGTCCTCCATCTCGGGAGCGTAAACGTCGGACATGCGCGCTCCCTAGTAGCCGGTCGCCATTGAACGCCCACGGGGGGCATCTTCGTATCGGTCGAGAACCGGCTTCGTGATGGCGCGGGCCATGCCGGACATGATGAGGTAGCGTTCCGCGTCCATCAGGTGATCGCGTTCCTTCACGACCTTGCCCTTGTCGTCGCGGCGATAGAGCCTGCGTTCCGCCCTCAGGTTCACGCAGGAGGAGAACACCTTCAGCCGACCCGACATCAGGCGGCGGTAGACAGCGAAGAGCCCCGCCTCCACCGCGTTGTTAGCCGGATGCACGTCCAACCCGAGGTCCACGTACTCCTCAAGGAGCTTGTCACCGTCGCGCTGGTTTCGGCCCCGAGCCGCCGGGTCGATCACTCCGGGTATCCAGTCGCCTCGCCCCTTGATGGCGTCCGCGTGAACCTGCGGGGGAGCCTCGGAGACGTAGTACTCGTCGTAGATGTAGACCGTATCGTTCTCGCGGTTCCACGCACCCCAGACGGCTGCGGTGCGGTTCCAGCCCACGTCCAGAGCGTAGGCCCGCGGCCACCACTCCGGGATGTTGAACGGATCACAAGACCACAGGTCTTCCGACACCGGGTAGATGACGCCAGACCCAAGAGCCGGGATGCCCCTCGCCCGCGCATCGCGCTGGTGCGGAGGGATCGAGTCCCACAGTTCCTTCCGGTCTTCCGGGGAAAGATGAGGGACATCATCCCAGGTGATGCCGATGCACCACTTGCTCATGTGGGCGCCAACTCAGGCATGAAGCCCAGCGCCACGTCCGTCAGGCCGTTGAGCGGGGTGAACGTCGCCATCACCATCCCGCCCGTGGTCATCGTCCGTAGCAGAAGCTCCGTGTAGATCGCCTGCGGAGGTTCCTCGTCAGTCCAGCCTAGGTCTCGCTCGGTTCCCTGCCACGCTTCCCGCCCCTGATCGTAGGAACGGAACTGGACGATGCTCTCCCCGCCTGAGACGTGGCGGATGCGGGCGTAGTCCACGCTACCGGGGATGCCCGCTGCCGGGCGGATGTCGAGGATGTGGTCCCTCGGGATCATCCCCTCCCCGCGCCGGCCCTCAGGGCCAAGCAGCTTCGCCACGATGATGTCCCGCGTCGTGGTGCCCGTGTCTCCGCCACAGAGGCAGTTGATCGGGCGATCCCACGTCCGCCCCGGCCACCACGCGAAGTCGTCCGCGTGATAGAGGCCAGTCAGGTGCAGGGCGGTCTCATAGGCCCCGATGCCTTCGGTCTTGCCCACGCGGTTCGCAGCCATCGCCGCGCGTTCCCGGTGGATCTTGCCAGCAGCGAAGAACGCCAGGTGCTTTGCGTACAGCTCCCGACGTAGCGGGCCGGTCTCCGGGTAGTAGGTCCAGAGCTTGCGGCCCGCATCCCTAGTGGACAGCGCCCTCTCGATCTGCCTCTCCAGCGCCGCGAGCCTGTCGGACGGCATTGAGGAGAGCAACGAGGTCAGCGGGGTCGAACTCATCCAGGGTGATGTCCTTCACTTCGACGTGCTTCGGGGCGAGAGAGGCGACTACCTTGAGGTAGACGTCTGGCTTCTCGTCCCTGACAGTCGTGATGACGGACGGCCCGTGCTGATCGAAGTCCTCGGCAAGCGCCTTGATGAAGGCTTCGTTCAGGGTGTGGCGGCTGCCCTTGGGCCTTCCTGCGGGGTTTCCGCTCTGGCCCTTCTCGAATGGTCGTCCGACCGTCTTCGTCATGCTGAAAGGCGCTGTTGTTTCAGCGCGCCCTTGTTAGACCGTGGCGCTGAACGGCGTCGCTTCCGTGCCGGTGGCGGCGGAAAGGACTTCGACAGCAAACAGGTTGGTGGCGACGTCACGGACGCGGACGATATCGCCCTTGAGACCGCCCGTGGTCGTGCCGTTGAAGGTGATGGTGTCGTCACTGGCGCCAGTGCGGTAGCCGAGGACAGCAGCAGCACCGTCCGACACGACGTAGGCAGTGCCCGTCATGGTGTCGGAGGCGTTGGCCACCTTGATGGTCGTGCTGTTCGACGTGACCGCAGTGCCGATGATGAACGTGTAGAGCGCGCCAGTGCCCGCAGCGGCAGGCAGGGTGACGGCGATGCCGGCGGCACGGTTCAGGGTCACGGCGCGGCCACTGTGCGAGGCGGCGGTGATGGTGACGGTGGAGGCAGTCACATCAACCGGCGTGGTCGCGGTGACGGCTCCCGAGATGCTGCCCGTAACGGTGAGGTCACCGGACAGGGCCAGGGTGTCGAGGTTGCTGGTCCCCATGTCGGGCTCCTAGCTTGGGGTTGTTACGGGACGCGGTACTTATGGTTTGGTGAAGCGGCCTGTCTTGGGGTCGCGGTGATCGTTGCGGAGGGCGTCGTCCAACTGCTCGTTCAGTGAGCGGATCGTCTCAGCGTCGTAGGCTTCTCGGGACCATGCGCGGATCAGAGCGGCCAGCAGGGCTAGGCAGACAACCGATTGGACAGCGATGACGACCAGGGCCGGGTCCATTGCAGCCTCAAATAATCTGATATCAGCTATAGACTGTCAGGAGTTATGTGATATCTTCAAATCACCAACACGGAGACAGCCACATGGCCAACCCCAACAAAACCGCCGGTCGCTTCTTGAAGCCCGGCGCCGAAGTTCGAGCCGCCAGGCGTGAAGCGTTTTGCCAGACTGACATGGCGCAGGACATGGCTCGGTTTCAGCGCGGCGAGATGAGCGCCGACGAGTTTCGCCAAAAGTGGGAGCCCAAGTCCGCGTAATGGGGCGCCCACCTAACCCCATCCCCAACGTCCGCCGCATCTTCACGCTTCGCCCTAGCGACGTGGAGATGTTGGCGCGTCTGCGCGAGGCGCTGAACCTTCCCTCAGAAGCTGCTGTGGTCCGCTGGCTTATCCGTGACGCCGCGCGGAAGGTTGAGAGGTAGCCGCAGACAACCGACCTGGGGTCATGGCTGACGTGTTGTTGTTCGGTGGCGGCTGTTGGGTGTGGGCGCGGCGCGCAATCCGATGCGCTGGCCGCAAA
>Ga0228700_1001605_pt1 | contig 13975 bp, 13 predicted proteins | sample McNCre317_Aug_MG_FD_178019 | JGI IMG/M metagenome (GOLD analysis project Ga0228700, IMG submission 178019) | Freshwater microbial communities from McNutts Creek, Athens, Georgia, United States - 3-17_Aug_MG | ecosystem: Environmental > Aquatic > Freshwater > Creek | place: USA: Georgia...
CCAGAGTTACAGCAGACTTTTTTTGGATGGTGCCGTCGGCGAGACTCGAACTCGCACAGCTTTCGCCACTACCACCTCAAGATAGCGTGTCTACCAATTTCACCACGACGGCTTTGGGTTGTTTGTCCTACAAAAGCGAAGAGGGATAACGCTTCCTGAACAGCCTCAGAGTTTACCCCGAAAAAGGGCCCCAATCGCTCTGAAGCGTGAAGGTTTTACGATTACTTGGTGGGGATTTGTGCCGCACCAGACGCAGGCACTTCTGCCACTGGCGCAGGCGCCACCACCGCACCTTCGAGCACGCTGCCAGAACTGACAGGACGCAAGTTACCGAAGTAAGCCAAGGCCAATGTGCACACAAAGAACACGGCCGCCAACACACCCGTGGTGCGTGACAAAAAGTTCGCACCACCGCTGGCACCAAACAAGCTGCCAGAGCTGCCACTGCCAAAAGCCGCCCCCATGTCCGCACCTTTGCCGTGTTGAACCAAGATCAAACCAATCATGCCCAACGCAGCCAACAACTGAACCACTTGGACGATATTCAAAATCAAACTCATAGAAACTCCGAAAAAACAATTACTTTCAATGCGCCGCAGCAGCAATGATGGTTAAAAAATCTACCGCCTTGAGTGCTGCACCGCCAATGAGGCCGCCATCGATGTCGGGCTGCGCCAGCAACTCCGAGGCATTCGCTGCATTCATGCTGCCACCGTACAAAATGTGCACACGCTCCGAATGCTCGGTCGCCGCTTTGAGCTGCGCACGTAACACCGCATGCACCGCTTGGGCTTGCTCGGGCGTTGCAGTTTTACCTGTGCCAATGGCCCAGACCGGTTCGTAAGCCACCACGATTTCGCTGATGCAATGACCGTTGGTATGAATCACTGCGGCCAATTGTCGCTTGACCACCTCTTCGGTTTTACCCGCTTCGCGCTCGGCCCAAGTTTCACCCACACACACGATGGGCGTGACGCCTGCCGACAAGGCACGTTGCGCTTTGTGCGCCACTTGCTCATCGGTTTCACCGTGGTAGTGACGACGCTCGGAATGACCGACGATGGCGTATCGCACGGCAAAGTCTTTCAACATCGTGGCTGAAATTTCGCCGGTGTAAGCCCCCTGCTCGTGCGCCGAGACGTCTTGTGAGCCCACGTCAATGCCCGAACCTTGGACCAACTGCTGCACTTGCGACAAATACGCCGCAGGCACACACATCGCGACCTGAGCGTGCTTGCCTCCCAAAGCTTGCGCCAAACCTTGCTGCACACCATGCACCAAGGCCTCGTTGGCAGCCAAGCTGCCATTCATCTTCCAATTGCCCGCAATAAGTTTTTGTTTCATCACTTACTCCAAGTCAAAACAATCTTGCCAATGTGCTGATTGGACTCCATCAAACGGTGCGCGTTCGCCGCACCCTCGGCAGAAGCCGCATCAAACGTGGCATGAATCACAGGTTGGATACGTCCAGACTCAAGCCATGGCCAAACACGCTCACGCAACTGGCGCGCAATCGCTGCTTTGAATGCCACAGGACGGGGGCGCAAAGTCGAGCCCGTGATGTGCAAACGACGACGCAGCACCTTGCCCGCATCAAAGCTGCCTTTGGTGCCGCCTTGCAAAGCGATGATGACCAAGCGGCCATCCTCTGCCAAGCAATCCACCTCACGCGCCACATAGTCACCCGCAACCATGTCCAACACCACATCCACACCCTTGCCATGCGTCAGGCGCATGGCCTCAGCAGCAAAGTCATGGGTTTTGTAGTTGATCGCATGGTCTGCACCGAGCGCCAGACAGGCCGCACACTTGTCGTCGCTGCCGGCGGTGACGATGACCGTCGCCCCCATGGCCTTGGCCATTTGAATCGCTGTCACACCAATGCCGCTAGAGCCGCCTTGCACGAGCAGGGCTTCGCCTGCCTGCAAATGCGCACGGTCAAACACATTGCTCCAAACCGTAAAGAATGTCTCGGGCAACGAGGCGGCTTGCACATCGCTCCAACCTTGGGGCACGGGCAAACATTGCGCCACGGGCGCCACGCAGTACTGCGCGTAACCACCACCGGCCACCAAGGCACACACACGGTCACCCACCTTCAGACCCGCCGCAGCCAAAGCCGCTGCATCGCCCGATTCGATGACACCGGCTACCTCCAGGCCTGGCACATCCGATGCGCCAGCGGGCACAGGATAGTTGCCCATTCGCTGCAGCACGTCAGGGCGGTTCACGCCACTGGCGCTGACACGGATCAGCAACTCACCCTCCCCCGCCAGCGGCACGGGCCGCTGGCCGACGCGCAGCACCTCTGGGGCGCCGTGCGTGGTGATTTCAACGATGTGCATCATGTGCGCAACCGCCTTTCAAACCTCAATTAGGCTTGTGGCGCAGCGTCGTGTGCGTGGTCAGCTTGTGGGCGCTCGATCAACGCTTTCATGGACAACTTCACGCGGCCTTTTTCGTCGGTTTCGAGCACTTTGACACGCACGATTTGACCTTCGCTGAGGTAATCCGTGACCTTCTCAACACGCTCGTGCGCGATTTGGCTGATGTGCAACAAACCATCTTTGCCTGGCAACAAGTTAACCAACGCACCGAAGTCCAAAATTTTGGTGATGGGGCCTTCGTAGACCTTGCCGATTTCAACTTCAGCCGTGATCTCTTCGATGCGACGCTTGGCTTCTTCAGCCTTGGCGCCGTCAGTCGCAGCGATGGTGATGGTGCCGTCTTCTTCGATGTTGATTTGTGTGCCGGTTTCTTCGGTCAACGCACGGATGGTGGCGCCGCCTTTGCCGATCACGTCACGGATCTTCTCGGGATTGATCTTCATGGTGAACAACTTAGGTGCAAAGTCAGACACTTCGGTCTTGGCTTCGCCCATGGCAGCTTGCATTTTGTCCAAGATGTGCATGCGTGCTTCTTTGGCTTGAGCCAATGCCACTTGCATGATTTCTTTGGTGATGCCTTGGATCTTGATGTCCATTTGCAGCGCAGTAATACCGTGGGTGGTACCGGCCACTTTGAAGTCCATATCGCCCAAGTGATCTTCGTCACCCAAAATGTCGGTCAACACCGCAAAGCGGTTGCCGTCTTTGATCAAGCCCATGGCAATACCGGCCACGTGTGCTTTCATGGGCACGCCAGCGTCCATCATGGACAAGCAGCCGCCGCAGACCGAAGCCATCGATGAAGAACCGTTGGATTCCGTGATTTCAGACACCACGCGCATGGTGTAGGGGAACTCTTCTTTGGTTGGCAACACTGCCACCAAAGCGCGCTTGGCCAAACGGCCGTGGCCGATTTCGCGACGCTTGGTCGAGCCCATGCGACCCACTTCGCCCGTGGCAAAGGGAGGCATGTTGTAGTGCATCATGAAACGGTCTTCGTACTCACCAGCCAAGGCGTCGATGCGTTGTGCATCGCGCTCGGTACCCAAGGTGGTCACCACCAAAGCTTGGGTTTCGCCGCGTGTGAACAAGGCAGAACCGTGGGTACGTGGCAACACGCTGTTGCGGATTTCGATGGGACGCACCGTGCGTGTGTCGCGGCCGTCGATGCGTGGCTCGCCTGCCAAGATTTGGCTGCGAACAATGTGGGCTTCGATGTCGAACAACATGTTTTCGACTTTGACCGAATCAAACTCAACGCCGTCGGCCTTGAGGGCTTCCATCACTGCGGCGTAGGCTTGGCGGCAAGCCAAGGTGCGTGATTGCTTGTTGCGGATTTGGTAGGCTGCGCGCAGTTTTTCTTCAGCGTGTGCTTGAACATTGGCGATCAGTGGCTCGTCCTTGGCAGGTGCTGCCCAGTCCCATGCGGGCTTGCCAGCGTCACGCACCAAGTCGTGGATGGCGTTGATCGCGATGTTGCCTTGCTCGTGGCCGAACACCACAGCACCCAACATGATTTCTTCTGACAGCTGTTGGGCTTCAGATTCCACCATCAACACAGCCGCTTCGGTCCCAGCGACCACGAGGTCCATCTGGCTGTCTTTGCGTTGTGTTTGGCCTGGGTTCAAGACGTATTCGCCGTTGATGTAACCCACGCGCGCGGCACCGATGGGGCCGTTGAAAGGAATGCCCGAGATGCTCAAGGCAGCAGACACAGCGATCAAGGCGGCGATGTCAGCATCGACTTCGGGGTTCAATGACACGGTGTGCACGACCACGTGCACGTCGTTGTAGAAACCTTCTGGGAACAATGGACGGATGGGACGGTCGATCAGACGGCTGGTCAATGTCTCGTGCTCGCTGGGCTTGGCTTCGCGCTTGAAGAAGCTGCCGGGGATCTTGCCTGCGGCGTAGGTTTTCTCGATGTAGTCAACGGTCAAGGGGAAGAAGTCTTGGCCCGCTTTGGCGATCTTCGAACCCACGACAGTGGCCAACACCACGGTGTCGTCCATGTTGACGAGCACAGCGCCGCCAGCTTGGCGAGCGACTTCGCCGGTTTCCATGGTGACCGTGTGTTGGCCCCACTGGAAAGTTTTGGTAACTTTATTGAAAATGGACATGTGATTTCCTTGTGAAATTAGCAATCAACCGGTGCAGCACACGATGCCATTCCAGAAAAGTTGGGGCTTTTTTGGAATGACACAGCTGTCGAATCTGCGCCTTGTTGTCTTGCCGTTGGTGAAAAAGCGTGTTTAAAAGTGCAAAACGCCTGAGCTTGTTGAAAACTCAGGCGTTTGTCGTTAGAGCTTGACGATTACTTGCGCAGACCAAGCTTGGTGATCAGAGCAGCGTAACGGTCGAAATCTTTGGACTTGAGGTAGTCGAGCAATTTGCGACGACGGCTCACCATGCGCAACAAACCGCGACGACCGTGGTGGTCTTTGGCGTGTTGTTTGAAGTGAGGTGTGAGTTCGTTGATACGAGCGGTCAACAAAGCCACTTGGACTTCGGGACTACCTGTATCGCCGGCTGAGCGTGCGTTGTCTTTGACGACGACGGCTTTTGTTGCTGTCAACATGGTTTTTTCCTTAAATATTTGACTTGCGTGACACCGTGGAAGTTGGTGCAACGTGCTTTGCTTACCCCAAAAGGTAAAGCCCGCAGAGTATAGCAGGCGCGACCGCCTGAGGCCAAGGCGCCTGAATCAGGCCAATTCTGTCAGTGGCCAGCGAGGTTTGACATCAAAGCTGTACCGCGGCTGGGCTTGAGCCAGGCCGCCCTCGCCGCTTTGCAGGCGCATGGCAGCGGCCATGGCGATCATGGCCCCGTTGTCGGTGCACAAATGCAACTCGGGGTAATGCACACGCACGCCTTGGCGCTTGCAAGCTGCATTGAGCTGCTCACGCAAATGGCGATTCGCCCCCACGCCGCCTGCCACCACCAAGCGCCTCAACCCCGTTTCACGCAAGGCGGTGAGCGACTTTTTCAACAGCACTTCCACGATGGCTGCCTCGGTGGACGCTGCCAAGTCGGCTTTACGGGCGTCAAAGTCCTCGCCCAGCTTTTTGGCTTGGGTCATCACCGCAGTTTTGAGACCTGCGAATGAAAAATCCAAATTACCGCTGTGCAGCAAGGGACGTGGCAGCTTAAACGCGGCTGGATCACCCTGCTCGGCCAGCTTGGAAAGCGCCGGCCCCCCGGGGTAGCCCAAACCCATGAGCTTGGCCGACTTGTCAAACGCCTCGCCAGCGGCGTCGTCAATGGTTTCGCCTAGCAATTCGTAGCGCCCCACCCCATCCACGCGCATGAGCTGCGTGTGGCCACCCGACACCAACAGGGCGACGAACGGAAACTCAGGCGGATCTTCACTCAAAAACGGTGACAGCAAATGCCCCTCAAGGTGATGCACCCCCAGCACAGGCTTGTGCAACGCCGCCCCCAAAGCGCAAGCCACGCCCGCGCCCACCAACAAAGCACCCGCCAAACCAGGACCACGGGTGTAAGCCACCACATCGACCTCTTGCAAGGTGTGCTGCGCCTGCGCCATGACCTCACGCGCCAGCGGAATCACACGGCGAATGTGGTCTCGACTCGCCAATTCGGGCACCACGCCACCATAGGCCACATGCATGGCCACTTGGCTGTACAGCGCGTGCGACAACAAAGTGGGCACAGCTTGGCCCTCAGAGCGGACCAGCGCTACACCTGTTTCGTCGCAAGAAGATTCAATACCGAGGATCAACATAAGCCATGAGTTTATGCGGTCGGCACCGCATCACCTCAAGGGGCATGCACTTGCACAGAAGACTGCTCAGATTCGAACAGGTTGCGCTGCTCAATGAACTCAGGCGTCAAGACAGGCATCAGAATCAAGGGCCCCGTCATCGAGCGACTCAGGATGACACGCGTCTCAATCGGTGCCGCAAATGCAGCTCCCAATGCGGCCACCACCAACTGCACATACACAAAACCACGGCCACGCCACAAGCCCGCCTCACGCCAAAGCCCTGGCCGATTTGTTGTCACCTGTGGTCGAGCGCGCTTGGCAGACGACGCTTCATTTGAAAACGGTGTGGTTGCATCAGCGCCCCCAGCCGCCTGCACAACAGACGGGGCTTCGACTGCGGGCGTGACAAGACGCCTGTCCGAAGCATCAGCGCCATCCTCAGCCGCGGCATCAGGAAAGGCAATCCCCATCCGAGCAAACGAAGCATTGACCAATTGACGATTGACATCCAGCGAATCGTCCTCAAGCAACACAAATGCATCTGTGAATTTCTGGGCTCGTCCAATTTGCAAAAATTGAGAATGCGCCACCTCAAAGCGATCCAGTCGGTGATGCACATCCTCCACTATGTCATGGATGTTTTGGGCACGAATTTCTGGTGGAATGGTCGCGCGATTGACGCCGCCAACCTCCACATCAAGGGTTTGCAAATTCACAGCCACCGTCGCCACATCGATTGTTTGACGGTTGGTCAAATCTTCTATGGCGTCGATGGCTTGTCGGTTGGCCGCCTGAGCAGACGACTGCAGTGTTTGTAAATTGTCACGGAGATCATCACCAAGGATGCGTTGACGGTGATTGGCCTGCGCCCCATCGTCCAGCTTTTGCAGGTTCAAGCCCGCGGTGGCATTCAAACCCACCTTCACCACATTGCTTTGGTTTTCAAAGTCGTCTGACACGCTTTGGATGTTGTCGTCCATGGTTCGCGTGATGAACTGACTCATTTCAGAGTCACGCGCTGCATCGACCCACACGCCTTGATTGGCGGCATCTGTGACATCGTTGCGCATTGCCACATCCACATCGGTCAACGCATGTTGAAACGTGATGCCCGCCTCATCCGCGCCCCCGGTCAAGCGATCGTGTTTGACGTGGTTTTTAAAGTCACTGGTGTCAAACGGTTTGAAGTTTTTGATTTCTAAGACTTGTGCATAGCGTGCGAAGGTTTTTTCTGTGAAACCAAATGCCGTCAACATGCTGAGAAACAGCTTGTCTTCCAAATGCGCAACCTCACCATCCGAAAACATCGAATCACACACATTCGTGAGGATGTAAATTTTTTGATCTGGTTTTAACAGCGCAGAGGCTTCATCTAAAAATTGTTTCAATTTCACGGAGCGCACGTATTTGAGCGCCACGTTTTGCAGTCCCTCAAACTCACCGATCACAGACTCAAGTTGCCCCACCTCTTGCGTGCCAATTGAACCGTCAGCCGTCAACATGTAAAGCAATGCAATGGCCAAAGCAAAGTGCGGGGTCATTGGTTGACGCTCATCACGCACGCCTGCGTATTTGCCTAGAACTGACTTGTCATTTTTGAGTGCGAGAATTTTGAAATAAGGCTCAAACTGCGTTTCACGCACATCAAATGCTGCAGCCATCTGTGCAAACAGGGCCAACTCGGCACGGTCTGCACGCCCATCGGCGAGCAAGGCGTCGCACACATTGGTGAGAATGCACCATTTGTCTTTGATGCTCAGCAACTCTGACGCTGAGGTGAAAAACTGTTCAACCGGCACCGACTGCACATAGCGCAAGGCGTAACTCAACACCGCCTTGTCACCCCCCAACACCGCCTGAAGCTGGCTACTTTCCTGGGCCTCCAGCTCACCGTCTGCAGCCATCATGTAAAGCAAGCTGCATGCAAGCGCCAAATACGGCGTTAAAAAAATCTGTTCAGCGCCGTCAAACGCCGCAACCTCGACATCGCTTTCGAGGGTGTCTAGCAGGTGGGTTTTGAGGTTTGCAGCGGCCATGCGCCACAGTAATCAAACCGATCATTTTTTGGGTGACAACTACGTCATACATGGCTTGGATGACGCCTTCGTCATTGAACGATGCGTTCATCCAGACGCTGCAAAGGGGCAGACAGGGTTGCAACCACCGTTTGTTTGTCCGTCACAGTCAAAGACAAACTCGCCTGGTGCAGCTTCGCAATCTCCAAGCAAATACTCAAGCCCAAACCCAAACCATCCACTTGACGGGTATGTGCAGCATCGCCCCGATAGAAGCGGTCAAAAGCTCGATCACTCAAATCAGCGGGGACGTCAACCGCTGGGTTTTCCACCAACAACTCAAACACCCCCGCTGACTGCGACAGCGTGAAATGGATCCAACCCTGTGGGCGGTTGTAATTCACCGCATTCGCATACAAGTTGTGAATGAGTTGGTGCACCAAGGTTTTGTCACAGCGCCAAATCACATCGGGCGCAATCGTGCTGGAAATTTTCAAACCCGACTGAAAAGAATGCGCGTCTTTGATCAGCTGCGTCAACAACACACTTAAATTCACATCGGTCAACTCGTGCCGCAAACTGTTGGCATCGGCGCGCGACAACAGCAAAAGTTTTTCTGTGATTTCAATCAAACGCTCAACCTCATCGCTCACGCTGCGCATGCGAATTTGGGCGTCTGAGCCCATGGGTAAATCGTGAATCAAGCGCTCGACGTTGCCTCGCAAAATGGTGAGCGGCGTTCTTAGTTCATGCGAAGCGTCAGACGCAAAGCGACGTGCTTTGGTGAAGCTGTCGTTCAATCGAGATCGCAAATCATCAAACACCTTGACCAAGGTTTCGAACTCTTTGAAAGGCGCTTGCAACACCAGAGATTGGTCCAGCGTATTCGCCGTCAACTTGGCCATGTTGTTTTGTATGGACGTGATGGGGCGCATCACCACATAGGTCAAATAAAGCGTCAAAACAAGCAGCGTGGCCAAAATGGTTGGCAACACATAAATGGTGTTGCGATCGCGCAAGGCCCACACACGCAACATCAAAGCGTCAATTTCTTTACTAGGCAACCAAATTTCAGCCCCTTTCAACCGGTCCTGAAAACGAACGGCATACCAACTCTGCGACCCAACCCAACCATGAGAAAACTCAACACCGCCTTGACGCACAAGCGATTCATTTCGCCAAAATTCATCGTCTGCCAACAAGTCCTTGCACGCAGGAAACGCATTGGCACTGGAACGGTTTTGCACGCGATCACACAGCACATAAAAATCAGAGATATTGCTGAACAAGCCTCCTTTTTCAAGGGCTTTGAAGCAACTTAAAAACGCATCCGGATGTTGAAAGCGTGCTTCACAGGTCTCTAAAGCGACGCCCATTTCTTGATGGATGCGTGTTTGCAATTGATCGGTTAAAAAATGCTGCGCCGTCAAGCGGTTGGCACCAATCACGATCACCGTGGTCACAATCACATGCCAAAAGATCCGTACTTTGAACGACTTCTTCATGGCTTAAGCCTCCATGCGCAAGCGATAGCCCACACCGCGCACAGACTCAATCGGCGACGCATGGCCACCACTGCCACGTTCTAGTTTTCGCTTAATACGGCGCACACACACATCCACCACATTGGTTTCTGGATCAAAGTTGATTTCCCACACATGCTTGAGAATTTGTTGGCGCGAAAAAATATGCCCAGGTGAACGCATCAAAAACGCCAATAAACTGAACTCTCGTTGGCTCAAGACCGCCGTCACGTCAAACCATTGCACTTTGTGGCTGACCACATCCAAGGTCAGGTGGCTCAACGAAATTTGCTGGACTTGTTCGGGCATCTTGCGTTGCATCACCGCTTTGATGCGCGCAATCAGCTCCTCGACAAAAAATGGCTTGGGCAAATAGTCATCAGCCCCCATTTCAAACCCCATCAATCGGTCGGGCAAATCCACTTTCGCACTGAGGATGATGACGGGGGTCACTACCCCCTCCGCTCTGGCGTGATGCAACAGGTCAAACCCATTGAGCTTGGGCAACATCACATCCAAGATGACCAAGTCATGCGTGCCTTCGCGCACCAAAGCCAGTCCGCATTCACCGTCATCCACGTGGGTCACGTCATACCCAGCAGCCGACAAACCTTTGATGACGAATTCGGCAATCTTGGCTTCATCTTCAATCAACAGAATTTTCAAACCAACCATCCCTTGCTTTTGATTCGATTTCATTTTGAATCGATTCGTTTGAATTGAAAGGTCAGGCCAAATGACATCTTCGTCATCGTTTTACACATGACAGGCATGTCACTAATTTAACGCGGATGCGCGTCGATAGTGGAGGTGTCAACGCTCACCGAGAACCGCCATGTCACACTTACTGCCCATGACCACCATGCCAGCACACCTGGAAGAATCGGTGGTGCGTGACGTCACATGTCTGACCAACTCACCCGCCCGACCTGCAGCGCCCATCCCTCCCCCACCACAGGTGACCAGCTCGGTTGCGCTGTCTTTTGCATTCGACGCCGCCGCCAAAACGTTGAATGTGGTGATCAGAGATGAACGCTCCGGCGAGGTGGTGAGAACTATTGCATACACCCACATGCCAGCGGACATGCACCAAAACAACAAGCTGAATGGGCTTTTGATGGACCAATTCGTCTAAGTTGTGGGCCTTGCATTGGTGCCGAAATTAGCCTTATAGCCATAAGTTATCTAGCCTGCGAGACAATCGCAGCATGAGCATCAGCCACTACATCAAAGACATCGGACGCGGCCGCAACGGCGCACGTGCGTTGGACCGTGCGCAAGCCGCTGATTTGATGGGCCAAATCTTGGACGGCCATGTCACAGATTTAGAGCTGGGTGCTTTTTGCATTGCCATGCGCATCAAAGGCGAAACCGACCAAGAGATGGCAGGTTTTTTGGACGCCACGCATGCACGCTTGCAGCACCTCAGCGCCACCAGCCCTGTCGTGGTGCTGCCCAGCTACAACGGCGCACGCAAGCTGCCCGTCCTCACCCCATTGCTCGCCCACCTGCTCGCCCGCGAAGGCGTGGCCGTGGTGGTGCATGGCACAGCCACCGAATCCACGCGCATCACCAGCCAAGAGGTGTTGAGCGCCATGGGCGTGACAGCGCTCAACCAAGCCGGCGCTGTTGCGGCTGGTGAGGTGGTGTTTGCGCCCACCGAAGTGCTCCACCCCAACCTCAAACGCTTGCTAGACGTGCGCCGCGTGGTCGGTCTGCGCAACCCCGCACACAGCTTGGTGAAGCTGATGAACCCCACCACCGACGCAAACGCCTTGCTGGTGAGCAGCTACACCCACCCCGAATACGCCATCGCCATGGCCGCCACGTTTGAGCTCACAGGTGCGCGCGCCTTGTTGCTGCGTGGGACCGAAGGCGAAGTGGTGGCCGATGCTCGCCGCACACCGCACATGGCCGCGTTTGTGCGCGGCACGCGCACGGCCTTGGTCGAAGCGCAAGCCGGCTCGCTCGCCCAACTGCCAGAGCTGCCCACAAGCATCGATGCCCCCACCACGGCGCGCTATGCACAAGCCGTCTTGAAGGGCGACTTGCCGGTGCCCACCCCTTTGGCAATGCAAGTGCAAGCCGTGCTGAAAACCTTGAGCCTTTGACCATGACCCCCACCCACCCACCGCATGTGACTTTGGTCGGCGCAGGCCCTGGCGACCCTGAGCTCTTGACGCTCAAAGCCGTCAAAGCGATTGCCTCGGCCACCGTGCTTTTGGTCGACGATTTGGTGAGCGATGCCATCACCGCCCACGCCTCGCCTACTGCGCGCATCATTTATGTGGGTAAGCGCGGAGGCTGCCAATCCACGCCACAGGCTTTCATTGAAAAACTCATGGTGCAAGAAGCACGGGCGGGCGAAACCGTGGTGCGCCTCAAAGGCGGGGACCCCTTCATCTTTGGCCGTGGTGGCGAAGAGGTGGAACACTTGCAAGCGCAAGGCATTGCGGTCACGGTGATCAACGGCATCACCTCAGGCTTGGCTGGCGTCACCTCCTTGGGCATTCCCCTCACCCACCGCGAACACGCGCATGGGGTGGTGTTCATCACTGGCCACGCCAAGCAAGGTGCAGCAGATGGTGTGGATTGGGTCGCCTTGGGTCAAACCGCTCAACACGCCAAACTCACCTTGGTGATTTACATGGGCGTGAGTGGTGCAGCGCAGTTGCAAGCATCCCTGTTACAAAGCATGCGCGCTGACACGCCCGTGGCTGTGATCCATCAAGTGAGCCTGCCCACGCAACGCCATGTGGTGTGTGAGTTGCAACAGCTGCACAACACCCTTGTTCGCGACAAACTGGCGAGTCCATCGGTCATCGTGGTGGGGGATGTCTTCAAAGGGTTGTTGGCCATGTCCACCGGCGCGGAGCGGCAAGCCTCTGCTGGCTAAGCGCGCACTAAACTCCTTGCATGAAATCGTTTGACGTTGTGATTGTGGGCGCCGGTGCGGCCGGTTTGTTTTGCGCAGGCGTTGCGGCACAACAAGGTTTGCAGGTGTTGGTGCTGGACCACAGCGAGAAGGTGGCCGAGAAAATTCGCATCTCGGGCGGGGGGCGCAGCAACTTCACCAACCGCGAGCTCGATGTACGCGCCCCACACAAACACTTTTTGGGCGAGAACCCGCAGTTTTGTCGCAGCGCACTGTCGCGCTACACGCCACAAGACTTTGTGGCACTCCTGCAAAAGCACAACATCCCGTTTCACGAAAAACACAAAGGCCAGCTGTTTTGCGACCGCTCGGCCGAAAACCTGATTCACATGCTGCTGGCTGAATGCAACGGTTCAGCCAATGACGGCAGCGTCACACGTTGGCAGCCGTGCAGCCTCACAGGCATTCGCTACTCGGATGCCGCCCCCGAAGCGCAACGCTATGAGGTAGACACAAACCAAGGCACCGTGCAAGCCGCCGCGGTGGTGGTGGCCACGGGCGGCTTGTCCATCCCCAAAATTGGCGCCACCGACATAGGCTACCGCTTAGCCAAGCAATTCAACCTGCGCGTGGTCGAACCCCGACCAGGTCTTGTGCCGCTCACGTTTGACAACAACGCCTGGGCCCCTTACGCCCAGCTCTCTGGCCTATCTCTGCCCGTGCGCATTGAAACCGGCACCAAGAAAACCCTGCAAAGTTTTGACGAAGATTTGCTCTTCACCCACCGTGGCTTGTCAGGCCCGGGCGTGCTGCAAATCTCCAGCTATTGGCAAGTAGGCACTGACATCCGCATCAACCTCGCCCCCGAGGTGTACCTGCAAGAGGCCCTGATGGCGGCCAAACAACACTCCAAAAAACGCATCGCCAACGAGCTGAACGCCTGGGTACCCTCACGCTTGGCCGACACCTGGGCCAGCCAAGACCCCGCCTGGCAGCGCCCCGTGATGGAAGCCAGCGACAAAGCCCTGAACCTCTTGGCCCAGCGCCTGAGCGCGTGGCCCCTCACGCCTACGGGTACCGAGGGCTACAAAAAGGCCGAAGTCACCGTGGGCGGCGTGGACACGCGCGATTTGTCGCAGCAAACCATGGAATCCAAGCAACCAGGCCTGTATTTCATTGGCGAAGTGGTGGACATCACCGGCTGGCTGGGCGGTTACAACTTCCAGTGGGCGTGGTCCAGTGCCCATGCCTGCGCAAAAGCCTTGGGGGCGCGTTTGAAACCGGCGGTTTAGTCGCTATAATCTTGGTCTTTGCTGGCAAACCCCCAACGGCCTGATCAACTTAATGTTGGGGAACACCGCAGGCATGGCGCTTAGGCCCGATCTTCCTAGGCACCCTCTGACTGCAAATAATTGGAAATTTTGGTAATGACCACCATCCGTGTAAAA
>Ga0228700_1001609_pt1 | contig 13967 bp, 24 predicted proteins | sample McNCre317_Aug_MG_FD_178019 | JGI IMG/M metagenome (GOLD analysis project Ga0228700, IMG submission 178019) | Freshwater microbial communities from McNutts Creek, Athens, Georgia, United States - 3-17_Aug_MG | ecosystem: Environmental > Aquatic > Freshwater > Creek | place: USA: Georgia...
ACACGCCTTACGTGTCTGCCTTTACGGTAATCACCATGGCAGGGCAGATATCGGACTGGAGAGGCCCGCCCGGAACTGGCTATCAGTTCCCGGATATATTTGCCCGTACCGGAGAAACCGCATACCTGAACGGAAGCCTGACATTCCTGATCGCGGCTGCCAATGAGTACGCTATTCGTTACGGTACACGCGGTCCTATGATGCCGGTGTACCTGTGGCAGCGGTCGGATAACGTGGACTACGGCGGGGTGAACATATGGTCATGGAAATGGACTGACCCGAACACGCAATGGGCAGGGTATCAATACAGGCCGATGCAATCTATTGCCAATGCGGCAAGACGCACCGGAAATGCTACTGCAAAAACGCTGTGTGGTGATTTCTATACATGGGTTGATAACCTCTGGTCTGGATGGCCTAACTACGTCATTACCGAGATACCGGAATTGGTGGCAACATGGACGGCTACGACTGCTTACCACACCGGCAGATTTAACAGTGATACCTCATTGGTCAAACCGGTTACAGCAAACGGCAAGATTTATCGTTGTGCGATATCCGGCACTAGCGGCTCAACGCAACCAACATGGCCTACATCACTTGGCGGTCAGGTTATTGATGGAACAGTGACATGGGAATGTTCCGGTTATCTGTATTCGACCAGCACCCCGGCATTTGGTAATTATCATGAGCCGCATTTTGCCGCCATGATCTGGCGCGGTGCGATCTATACGCGCATGGCGAATATATCCACACCGATTAATACGGCTTGCCAGTCCTTGATGGCAAAGTGTTTCACCTATTTATCGAACCTGTACAACACTACAGGAGACATGACGGGTACATTCTGCGCGTATCCGACTACCAAAGACTGGTACGGATTCTGGCATGCCGAGATTGTGGAAACGCTTTGTTGCGTCAAAGAGTTTGCTACCGCGTGGCACTCTGCCGGGGATATTACATCCGTTAATACTTGGCTGGATGGTCTGGACTCATGGACTACGGCTAATACCCGGACATTGAAATCACTGGATACCATGCACTTTGGTGCATCAGAAAAGACGCAAGATGCCAGACCATGGTATGAGGTGAAGACCAAGCAGGATAAGGAATTGCCGTATGAAGTGGCGGTTTCCTATCCGGGGCCGGATCAGGATTATTCCACGGTTGTGCAGTACGCAAGGCTGCCGGGCGTATCTGGATCGTCGCAGCGGGTGAATATAGATATCCCGGTTGCCATGACTCCAGAACAGGCTAATTCTATCGCTTTCCGGCAACTGTATCTGGCATGGGGGGAGCGTGACCAGTACATAACCAGCGTGACCCGTAATCTGTCCACGTATGAGCCGGGAGATACTATCCCGTTGCCTCTGGATGGGGTAGAGCAGCCCATGAGGATTGAAAGGGTAGACAGGGGAGCTAATGGAATCACCAAGCTGGAAATGGTTCCGTATCTTCCTGACATAGTGCGCTTCAGTGTTTCCTTTGCTGGAGCTCGCGTATCTTCGAGCGCAAGGAATCTCACCGGGGTGATTCCGACTACCTATGAATTTATTGATTGCCCCCTGATTCGCGACACAGACGACAACCCTTCCGGTTTCTATTGCGCTATGTCCGGTTATTTCGGATGGCGCGGTGCAGAGGCACACAGAACAGTAGATGGCAGTCTGACATGGCAGGTCATTGCTTCGAGACGAAACCCGGCATTGTACGGTCAAGTGTATGGCACTTTCGGCGGGGGAGTATCTGCCGGATTGATTGACCGAAAGAACACGATAGCGGTCAGTGTCATTACCGGAACTCTGGAAGGTGTATCAGAAGCTGCCATGTTTGCCGGAGCCAATACCGCAATGGTCGGGAATGAGGTGATCCGGTTTCAGAATGCCACTCTCCAGATAGACGGATCGTATCTCATCAGTACCTTGTTACGCGGATTGCGCGGTACAGAGCAATACATCAATACGCATATTGCCGATGAACGGTTTGTTGTCATGGATTCCGCACTGACGCATGCAGATTTGCCTTTGTCGTATATCGGAAGGCCATTCCCGTACCGGGTTGTATCTGTTGGTGAGGTTGCGGGGGATGTAACGCCATTTAACTATACCGGTAATGCCATAGGGTTAAAGCCATATTCACCCTGCAACATCATGGCGTCAAGAAATGGTTCGGGTGATATCGCTATAACGTGGATCAGAAGAACCAGAATAGGCGGGGAATGGCGCGATATGGTAGACGTTCCGTTATCTGAAGACAGCGAACTGTATCAGGTTGACCTGTTGCATGACGATGGCGTGACGGTGTTGTCTATTGTTTCAGTAACCACTCCAGCCGCAACCGTTCTGGCTGCAACACAGACCGCATTGTATGGTGGATTGAAGTCTCCAATGAAAGTAAAGATTTATCAAATGTCCGTAGACGTAGGACGCGGATTTCCACTTATCGCGTCAGTATGAGGTGATTAATGACTACTCCAAGAGCAGCACTACCTGAATTATCGCAGTCTCAATCGTTGAAAGAAGTCACGCACAACATGGCCTTGAGAATCATTGAGGCTTTATGTGTTGGTGGTGTGGAAAGCCTTTCTGTTACTGCCCCTCCGGGATCGCCTACAGATGGTCAGATATGGATTGTGGGTACATCGGCTACTGGAGCATGGGCTGGACAAGACAAAAAACTGGCGCATTTTACGAACGGCGCATGGGCTTTTTACGCTGCTCAAGCATCGTGGAATTTTTGGGTAACTGATATAGGGATGCGATACCGATTTGACGGGACGAATTGGGTATCATCTGATCCAGTGCAGGAAGGACTTGCGGCAACGGGAAATTCTGCTGGCACTGCTGCAACGGTCAACGTAGTGCGAATGGTAGAGGTTGTATCCAGCACAACCGGTTCAGCAGATGGCATCAAGCTTCCTGCCATTGTGAAGGGAAAAATTATTACTGTGTTTAACAAGACTGCCAACACGATCAAGGTATATCCACCTGCCGGCATGCAAATCAATTTTGCCGGCGCAAATATCGCCCATACCGTACCGGCATTTAACACGATTACCTATTACGCGGCAAAAGATACCAGCTACTACTCATAAGAGGTGAACCATGTCTGACTTTATCAATAGCATCAAAGACGAACTGGAATCTATCAAGACCATGACCAATTCCGATGAAGTAAAAGCATCAGTCAATGCTGCATTGAATCACGCAGACGAAGCAATGGATAAATGGCTGGTACGTCTGGCTATGTCCAAATGGTCTATGCAAATTACTATCGGTTTCGGTGTGTCACTCTTGCTGATCGGGTACGGCTTTGGAAAGGTTGTTTAATGTGGATGCCATTCTGGCAGCGTTGGGAATCAAGAACGCGTCTACTTTAGTTGCCGGGGCTGTTGGTGGCATTGTGTCGTTGCGGCATTACACCGACTTAACGATGGGCGGAAAGTGTGCTGTGCTGGTTTCCAGCATGGCGATTGCAAACTATGCAACCTTGCCCATAGCGCACTGGTTTGGTGGACAAGCATTGGAGTTTCAGGAAGGCATTGCGTGGTGCTTAGGCTTGTTTGGATTAAGCATGGTGTCTGCTGTTCTGGGTCTGATCAAGTCTACCGACTGGGATGTAGTGCGTACCTTTTTTGGGGGTAAGCAATGATCATTTTATCTTTGATCTGTATCTGCGCTTCATCCACTTATTTAATTTTTACCAAGCGATACAACCACGGCATAGCAGGATCACTCACGCTTGGCGCTATGGCTATAGCCAGCTTCGTCGGGTTTCTGGAAGCAATGCATGGCGACATTATTTTTAATCATGTTAGTCAGGTTATCTATCCAGCATTAGCGATATTCCAGCTTAGACATATATACATCATGCACAAGCGACAGCGCGGGTGCGATACGTTTACTGATCTTATTACTCTCATTTTTACTAACAGAGGGGCGCTATGAAACTCTTGTTATTTTTCTTTGCTTTGTGCATTTCAGCTAATGCAATCGCTGGAAGTTCTATCAATTCCACCGATCTAGCGTCAACCATTAACACGTCTAACCCAGCGCTGCAATCTAACAGCAACGGGGCATTCAGTACTACCACTGTCAATACCTCCCTCACGGGCGCTGGCAACGCAGTTAGTCAGGGTGGAAACGGGCAGGGCGGAAGCGCCTCCGGCGGGAATGTATCTTTCCATAATCCTCATCAAGCGCCAGCAATGTTTATGAATGTACCAGCACCAACCGCGCTTTGCCAAGGAACTTTTGCGGCTGGCATTTCAGCCATTTTAGCAGGAGCTTTCTTTGGTAAGTCGTTCGACATTGATTGGTGTAAGAAATTGCAGATAGTCAACACTCTGCAAGAGTTAAGGAAGGTGGAAGCAGCTTTCGAAGTCATCTGTACAGTCGAGTTCGCAGAAGACACGATTGATTGCATCAGACTCAAGCGCCTACGTAAAGAGATAGACAAGGCCGATGCTGAGGAAACAGCGAATGAAAGCAAGTGAACTGCACGTCATCGCGCCTACTCTGACCGAGCCGAGATTATCAGAGTATGCGAAGCTGATATCCGATGAGCTATACAAAGCCGGCATCATTGACTCGCATGAGATAGCCGCGTTTGTGTCTCAAGCAGCACATGAGAGCGTGGACTTTACAAAGTTATCCGAAAATCTGTATTACTCAAAAGCGGGGCGACTTGTTGAAGTCTGGCCGGATCGTTTTGCGAATGAGGCCAGCGCGTTACCGTATACCCGAAACCCTGCCAAGCTGGCGAATCACGTCTACGCAGGCCGATATGGAAATGGGAATGAAGCATCAGGCGACGGGTGGAAGTATAGGGGGCGGGGAATATTCCAGCTAACATTCAAAGATAACTATTTTAATTGCGGCAACTGGCTTGGTATTGATCTGTCAAGTAATCCTGATCAGTTGCTGGAAATCGGCATGGCTATTAAATCTGCAATCTGGTTTTGGCAATCCAGACGACTGGGTAGCATATTGAGGAGCCAAGGCATCGGTGCTGTGTCCAAGAGAATAAACGGCGGCAGTATCGGATTGTCAGACCGCGTTGCAGGATATGAAAAAGCATTGCAGGTAATGATCGCATGATTACGTTCAACTGGGTAGAAGGTTGCGTATCAGCAGAACTGGTCACGGGCAAGATGCACATCATGCGCGGTCATGATGGAGACTATGACAATGGTCTTCCTCACTACCATTGGTCAATGATGATAAAACATATCAGCCCGGACGTATGCGAAGCCAAGGCGCTTGCTGGCGATCCCGGGCCGAGTCGGGAAGAATTCAAAACGATATTGAAATACCTGCATCAGCAAGGGTACACACAATTCATTTTTGACAGAGTGCGCAAAGATCAGACAGTAAGACGCATGATGTACAACCCGGCAGACTATCAGCACAGATTCAATTGTGATGTTGTATAATTAAATCCATCGGGGCATAGCATAATGTCAATGCGGCACACGTTGGTGTGTGCAGAAGAAGGTTCAATTCCTGACCCCGGTACATAAACAACACCCCTCACGCCTCTCATCGAACGGCGCACCATGAGGGGTTTCTTTTTGGAGGCGACAATGCCGTTTATTGAAAAAAATCTCCTCTATATCATCCTTGGATTAATTTTCTGCATCTTGGTGATATCAACCTATGCCTACGTTACTTCAGTGCAACTGGACGCGATTGAGGCCGAATACAATGGATTCAAGGAAAAACAGAAGACTTTAGGGGAGGTTGCAGCAGCAAATAACGCTGCAATCAAAAAACAGTACGACAATCTGAAAAAGGATACCGATAATGCAATCACTACTCTTGCTGTTGCTAATGACGATATGGCTAAGCGGTTGCGCGACGACCGTACCCGTAGCCGTTCCGTGTCCATCCAAACCGCCTTTGCCGGACGTTCTGAAGCAACCATCACGGCAGACCAATTATCAGCAGCGCTACAACGATATGATAATGGACTTTCAGAACTCATTAACGAATGCACTCAAACCGCAATAGCATTTAATGTTGTGAGAGACTGGGCGATGCAGGTTGGTGATGCTGGTTCTGAGGTGATACAATAGTATTGTAGTCTGGGGGTTCCCGGGCGAGTAGGACGGGTTGCGGGTTCGCGACCGGCGATATGGCCTCTGGGGGCTCCCGGGGGCCTTTCGTTTTTCTATGTTCTAGAAATAAAAAACCCGGACTATTTCTAATCTGGGTTCTTTCTGCCTGTGCGGCAGCAAAATTACTGTCTTTCTAAGCTGCCTGTGCGGCAGTGAGCATTACTCTAAAACAGTTTTCTTGTGCGTGTCAATCTGTTTTTTACGTGCTTTCGCAGTCTTAATCAGTAGCAGTTCCCACGCCGCCTGCGGCATCTTGCGATGATTAACAGCGGGCTGATTAGTGAGCCAAGCATCTACTGCTCGCTTGCTCACTCCGAGCAGGTCTGCTGCTTGTTGACGCGTCAGACCTGCTTTCTTGATTGTCTCTCTGATTATTTCCGGTGTCATGCTTCTTCTGCTGCCAACAAGCTCTCAATTTCCCAAATTTGCACGCACCCATTTTTAGAGAGCAATTGAAAGTATTCAGCTTTCTTTTCGTCGCTTCTAAATACCTCTTTCATCATCGATATGAATTCTTCAGCATCTTTTTTACTAGACAAAAATTCAGAGATTGTAGCAAGCTCATCTTCAGTAAAAACTTGATATGTATCATCTGCTTCACACCCGAAATTTAAAGAACGTTTAAAGTCATCGAATTGGAAATTTACACATCTGCCAGATTTTTCATCTTTTACAACAAAACCAACTACGTATTCATTATATTCGTAAGAAAGTTTCATTTTTATCTCTCCTTGTTTAGCAAATAAATTATTCAGATATGCCGTGAAATTCGCAAAATCTGCTTTCAATTTTTTGAACATACTCTATAACGGCTGACATCATTGTCTCTCCAGCTCGTCTATTAGTGATAGCTTGTTCTATTGACCACCTGCACGACTCTGTATTAATCGGCCATTCCATCCCATCTTCATGTGCTTGCGCCTCTCTGTTTTTTATTAAGAGCATTGCTCTTTGTACACAATTATCAAATTGTGTCGAATCAAATGTTTTATCAAAATTAACTAAAATCGCGTTTTGCTCTTCAAATGTTTTCATTTTATCTGCTCCTTGTTTGTTTAGTTAATCAATCATTTCGACGCTGCATGATTGACACTATATATGCACATTGTGCATATGTCAATACCTTTCGATAAATATTTTTATCTACCAGTTAATCAATAACTTACAATAGCTTCTTGGCTATATCCGAAGCTGCCGGGTTGTAATAAGTCAAAGCCTGCTTTGTGTTTCTCCAGCCGAACATCTTGCACAAGTCCAGAACGTCCAGTTTTGCTGATAGCATTGTCGCTGCTGTGTGCCGGGTGTCGTGGAAAGTGAACTGGTTTTTAAAACCGGATTTATCTCTGACGCGTCGAAAGATTGCATCCATAGTTTGCACTCCAACACCGAATACCGACACATCATCAAAGCCAGTCTGCTTGCTGATCAGCCGTTGTGCCCGTCTCGACAGGGGCACATTCCGGGCATCACCATTTTTGGTGTCGTGTAAAGTTGCGTAGTCGTCGTGTACATCATCCCATTGCAAACCGCATATTTCTCCGGCACGCATGCCGGTTCTGATAGCAAAGAGGAAAGCTCTGGCAACAGACTGGGTAACGCTGCGTGTAGGCTTTGCTGGAGCGTGTTTGATAGTACGGAGTATCAGCAGTACCTGTGCCGGTGTAATGACCGTCTCACGATGTTTGGGTGCAGATGGACGGCGTACATCGCGCATTGGGTTATCTGATATCCAGCGCCATTCTCTTCTGGCTTCTTCGAGCACGGCAGAGAGTATTCCAGATTCGCGGATAACCGATCCTGCAGATACTTCGGTCAGCCGCATATCGCGCCAGTTTCCTAGCATGTCCGGCGTGAGCTTATCCAGTCTCTTGTCAGCAAGCGTAAGTCTGAGCAGGGCGTTAATCCGTACTGACTCCCATCGTGCACCTTTGTGTAGCGGACTGACGTTATCACGATAACGTATCAGCGCATCGGCAAGGGTGTATAGTGATGCTGCAGGTGCCTTGGCTTCTTTGCTGAGTTTTGCTTCGGTGGTTGCAGCCCAATCGCAAGCCTCCCGCCGTGTGCGGAAAGTGGCAGACTTGCTTGCATGCTTCGAGCGAATGAATGCTCGATAGCCGTTAGAGACTTTAACGATTGATGCCAACTGGAAATGATCGTGTAAATCGGTGTGTAATTATCGTGTAGATGCATTGTATATTTATAGCGTCTGGTGTCAACAACCGCTAATGATGGAAATCTTAGGTGTTTGAATTGCTTGATAATTAGCTGTTTAAAGCGCTATGCGCTAAAATCTGCTATAATAAAGAGACATACCATGGTGCCCAGAAGAGGCAGCAAATACGTAATTCTGGTGCTGGTTTCTGCTGGTTTCGTGTAAATATCGTGTAACGAATCTGTTTATTGATTCGCGTTGTTATGTATCAATCTTCTTGCTCTTCATCCGGCCTCCCGTACTGATAACACATGATCTGAAATAGGTGCCGGTGTAGTTCTGCTTCAGCCAACCGCACCTTCCGGTGCAACTCTTGGTCGTACCCGTCAGCAAGGGACTTCTCATACACCATACTAATAGCCGTATACAGCTTCATAACCCACTTCAGCACATATGTAATGTGTACATCATGGTGCGAGTTGTCTAATGTTGGACGAAGTTTGTGGTGACTCAGTAGTTCCTTAACTGTTTCCATTCCTCTCCCGCACTAATCATCTTGTCTATCTGTTCAATTGGTATCATGCCCGCTGCATTGCGTTTAAGCATACCCTTGCGGATATATAATGTGACCGTCGAATACCCGCGACCCATGATCTCTGCTGCCTGTATTGTTGTGACGGCAGAAGGGCGGGGGTGGCATACGACGTAACGTGATACCGTCTCCTGTGCAGCCCTGATAGCGGCATCATGGATGATCTGCTCTAGCTGTGACTTGTTTACAATCACATGCTCACGAAGGTCAAGAAGGTCATTAAGATTCATTTCTGTCTAGCACTTTGTTAGCAGCATCAATAGTTCTCTGCATCAATAGTTCTCTGCATCAATAGCAGCGCTCTCTCATACTCTGCTTGCAATTTGAGCATTGAAACAATCAGAAAGCACAAGAGGAGAAAAGTTAGAATCGTTAATAATGTTTCTATCGTCATTCCACCAACCCCCATCTATTCTCAAACTCAACATTCCTGTCTTTCCAAATTGAGAATGGCCTCTCCGGGCGTGACAGTTTATTTCTTAATTCTTCGACTGTATTATCCACGTCTACTCTATCTGGAAACAAAAAACCCCCAAATTCGCTCCTATCCATAATCAATACAACCGCCCTTGTTGATGTCGGAGAATCTCCAAAAGGAGCACAAACACCTCGGATAGAGTTGACGCGTATGTAGTATGTGTTGTATCTACAAGAAAAAGGGACTGCGACTCTTATGTACGCCTCCTCAGATAGTTGTTGTGTCATTCCACCACCTCCCAGTCATCTGCTAGTAGATCGGCTACTGTATGCATCCAAGGTTCATCATGGCAATCGTAATTTCTTTTCATTATTACTTGCTGATTTTCAGGAAATAAGATTTTGTTAATCTCAATTGGCGTAAAGAGTTCCGGCCACGATTTACGAATTACTCTTTTACCTTGTTGCATCTCCCGTATTGCTTCTGTCAGATTCATTCCACCGCCTCCCAGTCAGTTGCTAATACGTCACCTACCCACATTTCACATCTATGTCTACTGTTTTCCTGCTCTACATATTGCACATGTTCTGGGATTGACAAGTACGGGATACACAACCCTTCAAATTCTTTGATCCAGGACTTTCTTCTTACCACAGCTCCGCGCTGCATTTCACGTATTGCTTCCTGAATATTCATTCCAACACCTTCCTATTGACCACTGTTAGCAGTTAATCGAATTTTTCGATGAACTGAATTTTCACTTAACTGGCGTATCGCTTTTTGTATGTTCATTTCTCCTCCTCCTCCTTCATCGCATAATACGTAGCCAATTCCGCGTACACTGACTGCCATCCCAACGCATCTGATATCGCCTGTACAGATACACCAACAGCAAACGTGGCAAACGAATAACCATCTAGCTGCCACGCTGCTGCAATAATCCATGCAAACATCCAGACCATGCGAGATTCAACGGATACCAGTTTTTTTCTCATTTCAGCACTCCATAAATGCTTTAATAAATTCAGCAGCTACCTGCGGTACTATCGCGTTACCATAACCGCGCAGGCGTCCCACGCGGTTGGGTATCCCAAAATCCAGCGGGAATGTGCCGGGTTCAACTGGCCTAAATTTCCCATCCGTGCAGCTGAGCCAGTCAGCATCTGACCACTTGACCGCACCCGTACTGCTGTCCTGTGTATCGTTGACAGATTGTGTATTAGCAACATCACCTGCGTTGATACCCTGTCGTACCGGCTTTTCCCATCCTTGCGCGGTTTCATCCACCTGCACCTTCCATCTATGTGGTCTCTTGCCGATGGAGTGCCCCACGAACCACAGTCGTTGTCTGATGTGCGGGGCACCGACGCTACAAGCTGGTAGTGATGCCGCCCCGCAGGCGTATCCTTCCTTTTCCAGGTCATCCTGTACTGAATCGAGCCAACCGCTGGCAATCGCTGCATCAACCTGTTCACCAAAGATAACGTCAGGCTTGCACTCGCGGATAAGGCGGTACCACTCCGGCCAGAGATGCCTGTCATCTTCTGTTCCTTTCTTATTCCCAACTCTACTGAATGGCTGACAAGGGCAGGAGCCAGTCCATACTTGCTGGTTGTCGGGATATCCGGCAAGCCGTAATGCGTAAGACCATCCGCCGATACCCGCAAAGAAGTGGTGCTGCGTGTATCCGCGTAAGTCTCCTGCTGTAACATCTTTAATACTTCTTTCATCCACATCACCTTTGGCTATTAGTCCTGCGTCTATTAGATTGCGTAACCACTTGACCGCAAACGGGTCAATCTCGTTGTAGTAAGCTATCATCAAAAAGGTATATCGTCTGCCATACCGCCGAACGGATCATTCGGATCAATATCCTGTTTATCCTGCTTGTCCGATCCATCTTTCTTTCCGTCCAGCATCACCATACTGTTAGCTATAACCTTTGTCGCATAACGCTTTATGCCTTCTTTATCAGTGTATTTGTCTGTTTGAAGTTTGCCTTCGATATACAGTTTTGATCCTTTCTTGACGTATTGACTGACAATATCAGCCAGCTTTGCAAATACTGTTACGTTGTGCCATTCTGTTTTTTCCATCTTATCGCCAGACTTGTCTTTCCATTTTTCGGTCGTTGCAATGCTAAAACTGGCTACGGTATTACCGCCTTGTGTGCTGCGTATTTCCGGGTCTTTGCCAACATGACCGATCAGCATTACTTTATTTAACATGGTTGTATTCCTTCAAGAAATCATAGAATTCAATCAATATGAATCTGTATTCCTGTGTTTCATCTTGGTAATAATCTGACAGGAAAACATCTACAGGATGATCAATTTGTTCTGCTGTAACTTGACTGACAAATTCCTGCTTTGTTTTTTCTTCTTGTTTTACTTGTAATACATCCGTCTTGATTTCCTGCTCTTTTGCAAGACGCGTCTTTTCTTCCTGCGCTGTAATCAGCTTCTTGTGTTCTTCGATTCTTGATTTGGCGACAGCCAAGAATGTTTCCTCATTGCCTGCATGTTTGAAAAGCAAATCTGCCATATCCCTGAATAGCGTGTTTCCATAATCTGAATATCCAGATTTGTGAAACCATTGCAGCATGTCAGAAGAAAATATTAGTATCCCAGTGGCCTTTGAGAATTCATCTGATCTGGCTGATTCAACTGCTCTACTAATGCTATCAAGCGTTTTTAATCCTTTTGTGCACGTCAAAAAATCTGGCGAGAATTTATCTATAATCCTTCTAATAATTTCTTTCCCGTATTCGTCTTTTACTTCAATCATAAAATCCAGAGACCATGTTATGATCGAAGTAACAAAACGATCCTGCACATCCCGGATAATTTGCGACTTCAAATAACCCTTTCGTTCCTTCACCAACTTTTCTAGCGATAACCTTTTCTGCCTTGCTTCTTCCCGTACATCATCAAGTGCTTTGAATAATTCGTCGATAGATTGAGTTTGAGATAGCGCATGTTGTTTTGCCGCGTCCAGTCTTGCTTCAACGTCTTTGCACCATTTCGCTGTCTTGTCTGCGCTGGCAAAGTCTTCATCAGTCTGCAAGTCTGTATTGATTGACCCGATTACGTTTAGAGCATGTGACCGGAATTCCTTCAGGTTGCTCGCAGTGACCTTGCCGGTTAATTCAATAAACAGGGCAGGGAGTTGCTCTGGTGCTGTTCCAGTTACTTCTGGCTTCACCTCTTCCAGCTTGTAGGTTTCCATGTCTTTTTCAAACTGATTCCAGCCTTTTATAATCCTGTCTTCCCATGCCTCATCAGACATAATCCAGAATGACTTCCTCTCCTGATCGTTTGATGCCACAAAAAGACATTCAGCAGCGCCAGCGACAAGCATCTGATGCTGAACCTGCGCCATGTAGTAATCTGGCATTGTTTTGATTGGCATGGAAATATCCACCTTCCGCAAATCCGCATTGATTGTTTTGTGCTCCCAGATAGTCATTCCATCCATGCTGATTCCATCAAAGCTGGCTGCGAGTTTTCCATCCGAGCCGACGGCCGGGAATAACTCCATTCTTGCTTCATCCTCTGCTTCCAGCCTTGCTTCCTGTTCCAGCCTGTGCCCTTCTGCAAACAGCTTTTTCGTATATTCGCCATGTTCTTTTTCTATGCCAAAAACCTTTTTCTTCAGCAGTTCATCTCTAGTCATGTAGGGAGATATACCAAGCATTGCAGCAGCCTCTGATGCATTAAAATGTTTCTGCCGGAACTCATGCCATTCTGGCGTGCCTTGCTCTATGTCATGCGTGATCATGTGTTTTCTCCAAAACCTGTATGGCGTTTATCTGTTCTGGCGTCAGCGTGTACATGGTTTTAATCTTGTTAATAATGTCCGATGCCGTTGATCCTGACAAAATCAACTTTCTCCAATTCTCGAAATTCTCGTTAAATTTTTCTTCACTGTATGCTGCCTTGGTCTTTGGCTTTGCCGGTTCTGCTTGCTTTGCTGATATCTCACGCCCAGAGGCTCGGTTTCCGTCATCATCTTCCGGCGCTACCCCTACAATCGCGGCAAGCGCGTACCGTCTTGCATAGGTGATAGCGCTGCCGTAATCTTGCGGTGTCTGCTTGACTACCGGCATCCAGTATTTGCTTGATATCCATTGTCCTGACAAATGTAGTAACGCCGTTTCAATCACAACCCCGTCTGATGATTCATCAAGCAATTGAGTAACGGACAACCCATTATCAGTTAGCGGCTTTCTACATGCTTCCCACACGCTTGCAAGATCAGCATAGGTGCTCTTGAAGAAAGGATTATCCGAATCCTTCATAGCTCCCTTGATAACCGCTTGAGCCTTTGCCAGAGCGGTTGCCAGTTCATTTATCTGTTCACTTCTATTCATTGCTTCACCTCATATGCAGTTGCTTCAATCGCACCCAGACTCATTACGTACTTTATTGCTTGTGTTGTGGACTCAAACATGACAAGCAGTTCAACGTGCTTGAGTTTTTTAGTCAGATAAATAAGTCGTATTGTTTTTAATTGATTGCTCATCATTGCTTCCAGTGCCCACTAATCAGATTCTTTGGTTTTGTTTTTGCAATTACTTTTGCGTACAAACACCAATTTACTACTTTGATTTTTATCCCAGCAAACACCCCATGATCATCACCAGCCTTAATAGACCCATCAGCCTTAATAGACCAACCAGCCT
>Ga0228700_1001610_pt1 | contig 13965 bp, 18 predicted proteins | sample McNCre317_Aug_MG_FD_178019 | JGI IMG/M metagenome (GOLD analysis project Ga0228700, IMG submission 178019) | Freshwater microbial communities from McNutts Creek, Athens, Georgia, United States - 3-17_Aug_MG | ecosystem: Environmental > Aquatic > Freshwater > Creek | place: USA: Georgia...
CTGCAGCACGACATCAGGCACGCCGGCCACGTTGGCAGCGATGTCCCCAAACACTGAAGCGTAGGTCGTGCCTACGGAGGTTGTGGTGGGGGCTAAGATGATGCTCATGCGAAATGCTCCAGCAAGGCGACCACGTAAACAGCCACAACAGGGAAGATTAGATCGAACTTGCCATCAGTTGACCACTCCCAGATTTTGAAACCTTCATACCAAGGCATGCCTTCGTCATCAAACCAGCCTGCGCGTTTACCGTAGCGCTTGACCTGATCAGACTCATGTTGTGCGACTTCCCGGCCAAAGTAAAAGGCAGACCCGAAAGCTGCACCAATCCATAAATTCTTGGTGAGAAAGTAGATAACAGCCTGCGCTACAAGGGCCAGAAAAGCGTGAGAGACGTTGCTCATGTTCATGCTGTGGCTCCCTTGATGATGGCGAAGTTGATCTGTACAGCTTCTGCCAATGCGCCAGTAGAATCATTTTTCAACGTAATATTTGCTGCACCTACACCAACTCCAGCCCTGACAATGTAATTTGGTGGGGATATTGCGCTCCAGACGATATTTACTATTAGTGTGTCAACTGCAGAAATCAGTGAGTTATTGAACTGGAACGATATAGAAGCTCCAGCAGCTAGCGAGTCTGGCATCATATTAATCTGACCCGTAGGCTTATTCAACGTAACAGCAGTAGCCTTAGAAGTCGCCTGCGTAACCGTCCCGCCTGCGCCTGTGCCGTAGCCTAGACCAGCAGCACCTATGACAAGGGTTTCACCAACAAAGCGATTAGGCGCAGTACCGTTTGCATAGAAGTTATAACGGTTAGCACCCGCTGGGATATTGCCGTAGAAACCGTAGTTGTTTGTGGCACCTACTAAGCTAGCATCAGCGTTAAAGCCAAACTGATTCGTTACAGTACCTGTGATCGTACCTTGCTGAGCTTGATAACCTACAACAGTGTTATAAGTTCCGGCAGCAATAGCAGCAACAGCTTGAAATAAATCTGCGCGAGCGGTTACATCGGGCTGAACTATGGAAGTTACACGAGCACCTGCAGCAAAAGCAGCGCCAGTAATATTTTTTGAGACAGATAATGTGGTACTGCTAGATGTTGCACCACCTACAGCAAAATTCCCCGAGCTATCTTCTTTAAGCCCGTTGGTTGTCAATGCACCAGTCGCACTAAGCGCACCAGTTACAGCCATCCCGGCACCAACAGTAGCAGCGCCACTAACAGCCAAAGAAGTCGCAGTAACACCCTGCAACGTAGACGCACCAGTAGCAGTTATCGTCGTGGCAGAGATGGGATTGGGGTTTGACGGGTCTTCTAGCAGGATGTCAGAGATGGTGACCGTTGCATATCCGGTTTTGCTAACCGTCAGTGTGTACCGACCATCGGCAGCGTAGAACGAAATTCGACCGTTGGCATCAGACGTGAATGGGTTAGATAAGACGGTGACCCCATTGTCGGAGTACAGGGTCGGAGTTCCACCTGCAGCGTACGCGACCGTGACAGTTGCGAGAGGCAGTGGAGCGACTGCGCTGGTTCCTGTGGACGAGAAAACAACGTCGGTGTATTTTTGCATTAGGTGACTCCGGGGTCAGTGCCGGGTGCCATGCCGGCACCTTCGCTATCGAGCGATGGGCGCGCTTGTAGGCTGCTCTGCAGCATGTTGGTGAAGTTGTCGTAGCACAGCTTGGCCCGGTTCGAGTTCACTGCTTCGTTGTCAGTCATCTCCAGCAACGCCACGGTGCCATCCAGCACGACAGGGTAGTACGCATCAGGAAGGATGGCTGGGCTCTGCGACAGCGTGTAGTTCGGAGGCCCTTGGGCGTACTCGACTTGCAGCACGACACCGGCAGTAGCCGGGGGGTACACAAAGAATGTGTTGGCGCTGCGCGGGTGGCGCATCCAGTTGGTTGGAGAACCCGGCGTGCCAATCTGCCAAGTGGACGACATGAGGTCCAGCGCTTCGCGGTTGATCTCGTTGAGGTTGTTAGCCCCCACTACAGCCAGAGCTTCCATGAAGCGAATGCTGTCCGCCGGTGCCGTCTGCGTAGACCCGGCAACTGTGCTCATCGTGGTGATGAGCGCGAACAAATCTGGCCGAATCACCGCTATGCGCTTAAGCGCTTGGTTGGCCATCGACAGGATTTGTGCGTCTGTGAAACGCGGCGAAGACAGAAGGCCCAGGTCCTGAATTGCCAGGCGTGCGTCTGCTACGACCGACGACATCAGGAAAGTAGCCATTTACAACCCCTGAGCGGCTAGGCCGCGCGATGCGTCGGCCGAGAGTGCGGCGTCATCAGTAGTAGGATCGGTAGGCTCCACCAGCGACGTGGTTTTGCGCTTGCCGCGAACCGTTGTGGGCGCAGGGCTGACTTCGGGCTCGGGGTCAGGGAATGGGTCGCCAGCAGCGTTGGCGCATTCGACAAAATCCTCGTGGCCAATCCAAGGAGGGGCGTAGATGAATACTTGGCCGGAAGGTACGTGTTTCGTGTAACGGTCTGCCATGGGGCTCACTCCTTACTGTGTGGGTGAATATATCATAAAAAAGGCCCCCGAAGGGGCCTCTCTTAGCGCGCTATGGTTTAGATAGCGTACGCGATGCCGCCGACGCGGATACGGAACTTGCCGGCCTTGATGCCGGTCGAGGAACCGCCGGTCAGTGCCGCGATAGCGACACGCAGAACGTACACAGCGGGCAACGTGGTCAGAGAACCAGAAGCTGCCGGTGTAGCCCAGGGCAGGAATGCCGTAGCAGCCGTGTAGGTCAGTGCCGAAGCATTGGAGAACACAGACTGGCCGGTGGCAAACACAGTGGCCGAAGGCGTGAAACCAGAGATGGTCGCAACGGTCGAACGGTCAGAGGTCAGCACGGCTTGGTGGCCGACGTTCACGGTCAAGTTGGTCAGACCGGTCAAGTTACCAGCAGGCACCACGTCCGGGGTCGGAGCGTTGGTGTCCACGATGACTTGGACGGACTGGACTTGGAAGTTGTACGGCAGCAATGCCACGTCGATGGTGTCAGTCGCGATCACGCCCACACCGGCGTTGGGGAAACCGGTCTGCACGCCCAGGGCGCTCAGATTGGTACCCGTGCCGATCTGGGACAAGTCCACAGTGACTTCGACGACTTCTTGGCCGCCCAGAGACGCATCGCCGCGATATGCGGGGAATACGGACGACAGCAGGCGACCTTTTTGGTCGAGAATATAGTTTGCCATTTAAATTTACTCCGAAAAGATTGGTGGTAAGAAAAAGCAGGCCCCCTAGAGGGCCGCCATTTGCTTTACTGTCTCACATAGAGCCTTGCAAGGGCCTCTGGCTTCACGACTGCGTAGCCGTAGACTTGGAGGCCGCGAACGATTGAGCCGAAGGTGGACTCAGCACGGATAGATTCCATGTTGGTCATCTGCGTAGCGAAGGTCAGGCCCATCTTGTGGCCAGCCAGCAGGCTGAAACACTGGTTACCGGAGTCCACCACACGGTTCAAGTTGTGGCTCACATAGACCGTGAAGCGGTCGATGGTACCCAGGCGGCCGTTGCGCAGGGGGGTTTGGCTGTCGCCGGTCAGGCTGGCGTCTTTCACGTCAGACTTCTTGATCATGGCAGCCACCCAAGCGGGGATCACCAGGAAACGATCAGACTCAGGAGCATTGGCTTCGTCCAGCACGGCGCCAGCGTCAACGATGTAGTCGATCACGTTGGTCTTGGTCAGCTGCACGGGAGAGCCGGTGGCACCCATGTTGATGTTACCGGAGATACGGCCTGCGCCGGCGCCGGAGTTCATTGCCGAGATGCTGGGGATGATACCGGTCAGCACTTTGGCGTCGATCTTGATCTTCATCTTTTCAGATGCGTCACGAGTCCAGGCATCCATCAGGTTCACGTCCGACTGAATACGGTCCACGTCATCTTCCACAGCGGCAAAGTAGTCGCCCTGGTCGATGTTGAGGGTCAGCTTGGGCTTGTCAGGGCGCTCAACTTGCAACTGCATACCCTTCTGGTAGTCGCGAATGGTCAGCTCCGGGGTGGTGCGGATATTGACTTTATCGCCGAAACCAGTGATTTCACCGGAGTAGTCGGTGTTGGAAATGGCGGCACACACGGTGGCGTCATAAAAGTTGGCGATGAGCTTGGAGCTCCAGATTTCCGGGATGAAGTTACCGGTGTAATTGGCTCCGCCGCCTGCTACGGGATAAGGCATGTGAATCTCCTAAAAAATCAAAAAGTTAAGCCGCTCGTCGGACGATGCGTCCTTCTTGCTGCGCTGCAAAAATGTCATTCTCAAGCGCCTTAAACTCAGCTTCTTTGCCTGCGTACTTGCCCCGGGTCTTGTCTGCGTACAGCGCAGTGATCTCCGAGGGGTCCCAGATGCGTCCAGACTTTTCAGCTGGAGAACTGGACAAGTTGCGACTGGGGGCCTGCTGGCGTTCCAGTTCTGCACGGGCATCGATTCGAGGTTTCGTCTGACCTTGAGTTCCAGAGAGAGACTTCCACGAGTTGAAGATGCTTACCACGCGTTCCACATTCCCGGTACGCTGCGCATCGACCAAGTATGTCTGACGAAGGATGTCAGTCATGGGGTCAGGCGTCAGCAACCAACGGTGAAACTCTGGGTTGGCGTTAATGCTTTCGTAGTCAGGCACTGCTTGAGCCAGAGAAGCAAAAAACTTCTCCTGAGCCGAATGCTGATTGTCCTGAGAGAGCTTGCGAACTTCAGGGACCACCTGACGGAGACCGTCGATGTCCTGTTTGAGGGAGCCTACGGCGCCCGCAAAGTCCTTGAGCTCTTCTCGCGCGGCGCGGCGCATCACATCGACCAGATCACTACCGTACTCAGTTGTGTCCTGAGCTGTCAGGAACTGCGCATTGGAGTGTTGGGCGACAGGATTGACCTGCAGCGTGGAAATCATCTGTTGCAGATGCTGGACTTGCTGTTCCAGCGAATTGGTGCGGGCTTTTTCGGCGTTAAAAACACCTTGGAGCGAGCGCCAGCGCTGGGCGTACGTCACACTGTTCTCATCTTCTACTGGCGTCCCCTGCGCAGCGACAGGCGCGACAACTTCGGCGGCGGGTTTCGGTTCAACGTCAGTTACGTTTTCAGCAGTCGGTTTTTTGCCGTACTGGGTGTCAACGAGGGACTGCGCAGCTTCAATCTGCTTACGAATTTGCTCTGGGATGTTTGCCATTTTCCTTGCCTTTCAATTGCTAAGGAGTTTCAATGCGGCCAAAAAGGCCCTTCTGAAGTTCAGTAAGGGTCTGGACGCGACCGCGAAGTACGTCCAAATTCGCTGCTGTCCCATAGGGCAGCTTTTCAAGTTCTTCCTGGCGCCATTGGCTCAGGAATTCCCCCAGCTCGGGATACTGGCGAGCCAGCGTCTCGAACGACTGCTTGAAGGCAGGGGGGATTTGTTTCATGTTACTGGGTCTTGATGACCAAGAAGGTGTACGCGCCAGAAGTCGGCACCAGAGCGCCGGCAGTGGGGTTCACGAAAGTGGCAGAGATCGAGTTGGCACCGTTGGCTGCCGCGCCGGTCAGAGCGACCGAGTTGGCAATCGGATTGCGCACAGGGATCACGATGTCAGTAGCTTCGACGCCGGGGATGGCAGTCAGAGTTTGAGCGGCTGCAGTGGCAGCAGCTACGGATACAGGGGTCAGCGTGACAGTCACCAGCGAACCGACGTTGCGTTCGGTAGCCGCTTGGGTGCCGGCTGCGGGGATACCACGGCCTTGGCCTAGACGCAACAGATTGCAACTAAAATCTTCATAACGAGCCATTTTTAACTCCTTTTTGACGGTGACCGGCTTGCGTTTTGCTACCGGAATACGCCGACAACTGGTTTATATCACACTTAGCCAACGGTATCGCCAAGGCCCATCGTAATATATACGTCGGTCGCGGCACCGGAAGCGATCATGCTGACCTGGGTAGCGTTGCCTTTTTCCAGCAACAGCGGGATAGAACCTGCGCCACCAGCCAGAGGCATGGACCCAGCGGCTCCGCCGGCCGTCGGCACAGTAGCGGCTGCTCCGCCGATTTCGATGTACACGATGTTGGTCGGTGTAGCGTTGAACACTCGGATGGTTCCAGGGCGCACCGGCAGGGTAATTGCGGTGGCAGACGTACCGATTGTGTAGCGCGTTGTGCTGGTGTTGTTCTGCAGAGGGCTGAATGCGGACATGGGGTATTCCCTTACAGGCCGTGCTGATTCATCAGCGCGCGGAGTTCTTCGAGAATCTGCGTTGCGCGGCCGATGGCGGCTCCGCTGAATTCTTCGATGTGCGCCAGCATGCTGGCAAACGCTGGATGGTCGCCAAAGTCTTGCTTGGGAGCGACTTCAACGGGGGCAGCTTCGATGGCAGCAGGCGCTGCGTCGGGAGATTCAGGGTTAACGTCGAGATCGTCGGACATAATTACTCCTTGGAAGTGTAGGCTGAGAGTTTAGCAGCATTTGCGCAATGTACATCATTTCGCCATCAGTGGGGTTCTGAACGCCGTACGCCCGCACTTGGCCCACGTCAGCTTCGCAGCCTTCGTCGAATGTTGTGTTGGCCTGCACATGCACTGAAGGTGCACACCGAGTGATCGCGCTACGCAGCGCAATACCGGAAACTGTGGCACCCGCGTTACCCCCAGCGCACACCTCACCGGTCTCAGCACTGATACCGTCACAAGACGCAAATGTTTCAGCGGACGCACTGGCAAGGGCTTGGCCAGTCTGAGAAAATGCGCAGACCCCAGCAGGGTACGCTTGGGGCGGGGGTAGGGGTGCGACATACGGAACGGTGATCCGACCGACTGCGAATGGACTGCCGACAGAAGCATGCGCGACCACCGGAGTGGGGTAAGCCTCACCTTCCTTGATGCGCTTGAGCTGGGTGCGCGACCGGCGGCCACCATCTGCCCATGCGGTGCCAAAGTTGGTTCGCAGTATCGGGGTGGTCTCGAAGTTGGCAAAGGCGTCGGTGCCCGAGCCCGAGCTGGCAGTTACATTCCCCAGTGACGTGGTAACAAACACGCCGCTTGCAGCCACGCTGCCGTCTGCGGTTTCTGTGGGAGCTCCGAGAGATGCGGAAGCACTGACTCCGACCGCGACCGCTCCTGCTGCGCCATTGGCAGAACTGGTGCCGATAGCCGATGCAAGACCAAATCCGGTGACTGCGACTGTGGAACCAGCTGCGGCAACTGCGGTACCTTGCGCGGTACTCGCGGAAACCCCGGTCGAGGCTATGTTGGCATCGGCTGTCTCGCTGACCGTTCCGAGGCTGGTAGCAGCGGCAACACCCGCAGGGAAAGCGTCCCCCGCCGATCCGCCTGAGCCGCCCGAAGCTGTTACGGTACCCAGGGATGTCGTGGTCCCAAGGCCTGTGGCAGTCGTATTGCCTGCAGCGGATTCGCTGACAGTTCCTAGCGAAGTGGTGGTGCCTTGGCCTGCAGCCGAAGTGCTGGCGCCGGCCGATACGGTGACGGTTCCTAGCGAAGTGGTGGTGCCTTGGCCCGCAACTGCGGTGTTAGCGCCGGCTGATGCAGTAGGCGTCCCGAGAGTCGCCGTAGAAGCGACCCCGGAAGCCGTCACATTCGCTGTGCCCGACGGAGAAACAACACCTAGCGCCGTGGAGGCAGAGACCCCCGCAGGATTAGCTGTGCCGGCGCCACCCCCGCTGCCAGCTGTTAGCGCAAGCAGCAGTGACATTTATGGCCTATTCGTTAAAACCGTCGAAGCCGATCAGGTGGCCGAAAACGCCGGCAGTTGCGGCCGTGCCAACGTAGCGGCAGCATACTTTGACGAACTCACCGGGGAAAATCGGCACATCCGTCAGCGGAACCTGAATGCGTGCGCCGGTCACCAGCGCAGCGGCTGCAGCAGCGATGGTTTGCACACCCAAAGGGATAACGCGGCGAATCTTGGTCGTCGCGCTCTCGGTCGTGGCCTCCGATACCGCCGTGCTGCCGATGGACAGATACCACACGATGTTCATGCCGCCACCAGTGAGGGCGGTCTGCACGTAGGTTTCCAGCCAGCACCCGCGCAGGTACAGCGTCTTACCCGTCACCGCCGCGCCGTTGGCCGGGTTCTGGTAGCTATCGATGATCAGGTCGGTGTTTACCGCCGCCGTGGCGGTGGCCAGGAAGTGGCCACCCAGGCCGGTACCCAGCGCCGCCGTGGTGTTGGTGGGCACTGCCGCCGTGGGTACGGTGTTATTCACGTAACTGGCCGTGATACCAACGGTCGTACCGTCCTGTGTGTAGGCGCAATGCCCGCCCTGTCCGGTCAGGCTCAGTGTGTAGTCGCGGTTCGGGGTTTCCTCTTCCAGCCATGCAGCAACGTGGCCGACCTTGAACTGCGTGGCGCTAGCCGGAGCCGTAGCCAGTGTGTAGGTGCGCTGAGAGATGTAGAGCGCCGTGTTCAGCAGTGAACTGCCCGCTGTAGACGGGCGCACAATGTTGGCAATACGAACGCCGTCGATCTGGAACTCAGCACCCTCGTCAGAGATACGGATGAAGTAGTTCTTGATTACGTTGATCGGAGCCAGCGTGGCAGCGTTGAGCGATGCAGACTGCAGCTCGACGCCGTTGGTGATAAGCACGCAGCGGAACTCACCGATCGCATTGAAGCGGAACACCGCGCCGTCCGTGATAGTGCCGTTGAACGTAGTGTAGTTGTAGGCACCCCATTCGGTGACATTGTTGGTCACCGGCGTATTGGTTGGGTAGCCGTCGGTCTCAATAACCGTCGCACCACCCATGTTGATCGGGACTGGCTGGGCGCTCTGGTTACCGGACCCGGTGGACAGCGTAGTGACGTTGCCGTTGTTCAGGGTCAGCAGGCCGGATGCCACGGCCACGGTCTGGGTCGTAGCGATCTGGTGCCAGTAGCCGGTGTTGACCGCAGTGCCTGGGAATGTCTTGCTCACCAGCAGGGACGGAGAGCCGGCCAGGATTCGACTATCCGATGTAATCAACCCCTTGCGTACCTCACGCGTACCGGTAACCGTGCCTGGGTCAGACTCAGCGGCCAGCGCTGCGTAGCCCACCTGGTTAATCGAGGTTGGCAGGTTGACCTTGGCGTTGTTGTTAACGTCCACCTCGGCTTGATAGCCAGTGACGCCACCGACGATTCTTGAATCCATTGGCATTTAGTCGCTCCATACCCAACGAAGGGCAAATTTGCCTTGCAGCTTGTGCTGCGATGTGGCGTAAATAGTGAAACCGGTCCCGGCCGTGGGAGTGCCGCAGGTCAGGCCCGCCAGCATGTCGAAATAGCGGTGGTCGTTGGCGGTGTGGCCGTCAGTAGATGTGTCGTCCGCCATCACAAACGCCTCGACCTTGCTTGTCGCGCTGATGGTCGTCTGCCCGGTCACGGCCACACTGGCGTCATTCGACCCGGGGAACGCCCCGAAGTCGATTTCAGCGGTGCCGATTGCGTTGGCCACGTTACGCGATGCGGATCAGCGAAGTGCTATCTCCGACAGCTGGCATATTGACCGTGAACGTGCCGTTGGTCGAAGTGATGTCCGAGCCAAAGTTCAACACGGCTACTGCTTTGTTGGACTTTGAGCTATTGTAGATGAGCGCGCCGCGTGCCGTGATCGTAGAGGACGGCCAAGACGGAGCAGTAAAGTCAAGTCGAGCAGTTGTTGTGCCGGTTACCGAAAAGCCGGACAGGGTAGTTCCTGCGGCTGTGTATCCAGTGCCAGACACCTCGTTGGTTGCAGAGTACGCCGTGGTGGTGGCGTCCAGGGTAGCCGTAGAGGTGTAAAGCGCAATTTTGTACACGTCAGCAGCAGCGTGGGTGCCTCCGACGATTTCCGATTTCCACGAATTGCAGACTGCTGCAGTGATGGCCATTACGCGCTCCTTCCGGTTTGTTTGTTGCTGACTGTGTTAGCGTCTTGGCCACCCTTCGGATTTCCGCCGGGGAACAGTTGCGCTCCATGGACCTCGCCATTGGGGCCACGGTTGAATTGTACGCTAGCCTGCGGGCCTTGCGCCTGCTGGGCTTGCTGCTCTTGCTGGGCCTGCTGCTGAGCTTCTTGCTCTTTCTGCATCATTTCCAGCTTTTCCTTGCTTGGGATGATGTCGTCTATGGGCATGTTGAGCCCCTTGGCAACTTCGCGAAGGATGGCCGCGCGGCCTGGGATGCCGACGATCTGGCTGTCCATCGGGTTCGATGTAGCCTGCAAGAACTCCATGCGGCGGACGTTTTCCTGCTCTTTCGTGGCCAGCTGAATGGCACCCTTGGGGCAAGTCTGCGAGTCGCCTTTGATGGAGTCATCGTCCACGTAGCGCATGTTCCAGTCATACTGGGCTTCCACAGCGGGGCCAATGACATCCATGTCAAGGTGCATGATCACTTGGCGGATACCCTTGCCGGCCGAGCCCATGAGCATGGACAAGCCAGAAGCTGTGCGGCCCGCACCGCCTACGTTCATGTCTCCGTAGACGTACGCCGGAATGCCGGATTGGTCATCTGCCAGCTTGGTGAAGTGGGTGTACACCATCATCAGCTCTTGCGCGTTGCTTTGTGGCTGGTTGAAGCGCACGGCTGGCTGGCCAGAACCCATGGGGTCGTTGGTGACCTGGAACACGCGCCAAGGTGTGAGCGTGGTGACTTCCTCGTCGGCCGGCAGCCGGTCTACGTTGACTTCCACCATCGGGCCAGAGGCTAGGCCCATATTGTTCACCAGAGCGCGCGCAGCAGCGTTGCACATGTTCTGGATGTCGTCGATCAGCTCCGGGATGCCGGTGCCCCACAAAGCGCCTGGGCGCTTCACAAAGGAGCTGGTGTAGTACGGGTTGCGACCCAGCGGGTCATAGTTCATCGTGGCTTTGATGACCCAGCGGTCGATCAGCCACGCATTGCAGTCGTATTCTTTGTCTGGGTCTGGCACTTCGGCTTCAGTCATGCCCCACTCCAGCAGTTTGCTGCCGGGGACCTTGCCGGTGAACTCAAGCGCATCTACGGTAGCCGTGGGGCGGTCCCAGATGTTGTACTTCTGTTCGAGTGTGGCTTTAGTCTGCTCGTTGGGGTTCAGCCATGTACCAGTCGAGCTGTACGGCATGTTCTCCAGGACCTGAGAGATGGCATCGTCGTCATACCCGGGCACGCCTTTGAGGGCAGCCAGCTCAGGGCGCGAGAGGCGATGGTGCTCGAACACAAAACCTTCTTTGATGCTGGTCACGCCCGGCTCTGGGTAGATGCGGTACGGGTCCACGCGGGTGTATGTGGGCACCAGCTCTTCGGTCACATCGGGGGCGTACTTGCCGTCAGGACCTTGCACCCATTTCATCTTGCGCTGCTTGCGCACGACCGGGCCCTTAAGGAAGGCGTTGGGGTACGTCACCAAGTCGGAAATGAACGCGTTGAACCCCTCGACCATGCCGCCTTCGGCAAACTGATCTTCGATGAGGGTTTGCATGGCGTCGGACGTTTCTTGCGCCTCTTCCATGATTTCAGTTCGCACTTCCTGGATGGCGAGCTCTTTCATTTCCTCTTGCGCTTCGGCGTCTTGCGGCTGGCCAGACTGCATCTGGGCCATGACTTTCTGGCTGAACGAGTCAGTGATGCGCTGCGAGTCTTCCGGGTTGATGTCCGGGCGCGGTGACGGAGACACCAGGAAAGGAATCTTCCCGTCTTCCAGCAAGATGTCGCGCAGCCATGACTCGGCGCCACGGCACTTGGTCTCGGTGACCATCATGTAAACGCTGGAGCCGCCTTGCTTGGCAATGGCGTTCTGGATCGTCTGTTCGTATTCGCCGTTGCGCTGACGCAAGGCCTTGAACATTTTTGTCTCTATGGGGAGTTTGGCCCGCTTGGCGGGCTCCCACAGGCGGCGCAGGTGTCCGGCGAGTCCCTGGATCAACGGGTCATTCTGCCGATCCATTGCAGCGGACTCCGCCGTTTGGCGGGCGTCCATCTGCGAATTGTTCTCTATCCGAACAAGCCCGGCCATTACTTGACCTTGGCTACGAGCTGATTACCCTGGTTAAATCCAGTGCCCATGGCGGCAGAAGCGCCACCGCCGGTCAGGATGTTGCCACCGGGTTTGAGGCCGCCTTTTACAGGAGAGCCGGTATCTGTCGTGCCGCCTGCAGCTGCGAACTCGTCGCCCTGGTTGTAGCCGCTAGCTGCGTTTGCTGCGTCGGTCGTGGGGCCAAAATTACCGCCTACGCGCACATCACCGCCGGCTTTGGGGCTGCCTGCCATGCGAGGGCTGGAGTCACCTGTAGCGCGAACGCCTGCGATTTGGTTACCTTGGTTGTAGCCGCCTGCGGTGGCTGAAGCTGCAGGGCCGCCGACAGAACCGAGGGTCTTGTACTGTTGAGAGTTGGATTCCATAAAATTCTCCTAAAGACCCACGGCGGGCCACTAGCACTATAACAGATCAGCGAGGGGTTGCGTCCGGCATGGTACCAAACGGCTTGAACGGGGGGTTTGGCTTTTTAGGCGCTGGGCCGTGGCCGATTTGGCCGCCGTCGGCAAACCGAATGCCGGTTTTGGGGTCCACCATGGTCGATGGCGCGGAGGCGGCAGGCGCTGCGCCAGTGGCCTGATCCACAGCAGATTCGATTTTCGCGCCACGGGTTTTGAGGTCCTGAGCTGCTTGGCCGGCTTTTCCACCGCTGAGCGCTTGGCCGTAGAACCGCAGGGTGTCTGCGAGCGTCACGGGGACTACCGGGCTGTTACCTTTTTGTAAAACTTCGGCCATGGCGCAGACTCCTGATTGCAAAAAATATCACGACGATGACCCCCACGGGGAGGTACCCGAGCTCGTACCCTACGATGAGGGGCAGTATGGTGGCTGTGGGGTTCATGCCCCTATTCTAAGTCCAACCGGAGGCGTTTGCAACGCGAACCGGTCGTCGTTTGCCGCCCATCGCTGATGAGAGTGCACCGCTGTCCACCCCGAGGCAGCCGTATTGCAGGGCATCGGCGGCGTGCGAATGCTCGTCTTTCAGGGGTTCGGTCTCGTAACTGCCGTCCTTTTTGCGCCGGTATTTGTACCCGCCATACATGCCGGCGATCAGGTGTTTCATTCCGTCGGACGTTTCCGGGCTGGAGAACAGCAGCGCTGCGGCTCCGTTGACTTGGCCACTCAGGAGCTTTTCCACCGATGCGATTCGTTTCGTGGGGTCGTTGGTCGGTGCCCTGAAGCTGCGCAGCCCTTCTTCGCGGAAGATGTCTTCGACGTTTTGCTCGTTGAGCTGGCTGCGTGCCCAGCCGGCCGGGTCTCCGCAGATCAGGTACTTGTTCGCTGGGAACTTGCGTGAGAGCAGCGGTTTGACGTGCTCTCGCAGAAAACCCTGGAGGCCCAGGTTAGTGACGTACAGGGCGTCGAGCACAAGCACCCTCCCGCGCGCGTCTCGTTGCAAGAACACCGCAGCCGGGGTCCGCCCGAAGTCCATGCCGATGATGATGGGGTACTGGTCGTACTCGATGTGGCGCAGCACGGTGGGCGATACGTGGTATTCCCGCACGAAACTTTTCTCGTACACCGGCTTGCCCACCAGTGAGCGGCCGTATTCTCCGTGCACATGCACCCGGATGAAGTCTTCTGTCGCGCCATCCATCATGTCTTCGTAGTAGGTAGCGCCCAGGTTTTCCCGGTTCTCTGCCAGCGGGCTCAAACCGCTGGGTTGCCGAAACATTTCCCAGCCCTTGGGCTTCATGACTTCAAACTGCTCATACAGCCAAGAATCCTCACTTGGAGGGTTGGTATCCAGGATCAGGCCTGACCAATATTGGGGCGGCTTTCCGGTTTTAGGATCGTCCGCGAGCATTGACTTGCTGGGGTAGCGAGGCATCCGGGAGCGGGCCGCAATGATCAGCTCCGGGTGCACTTCCCGCGCTTCGTTGATAAACGCGCCCGTAAGTTCTAAGGACAGCAGCTTGCGCTGGTCATCTGGCGTATCCAGTGGAAGAAACAGGATTTCTGCATCGATGTCCCCGACTTTCAGG
>Ga0228700_1001616_pt1 | contig 13914 bp, 14 predicted proteins | sample McNCre317_Aug_MG_FD_178019 | JGI IMG/M metagenome (GOLD analysis project Ga0228700, IMG submission 178019) | Freshwater microbial communities from McNutts Creek, Athens, Georgia, United States - 3-17_Aug_MG | ecosystem: Environmental > Aquatic > Freshwater > Creek | place: USA: Georgia...
CGCGGTGCGCGAGGCCATGCGGCTGCAGCTGGCCACCGCGCTGCAGACCGATTGGGAGCAGGCCTTTGCCGATCACCAGGACAACGGTGCCTACCGGCCCGACCCCCGCTCCAGCGGCCGCCGGGCCCTGGCCGGTATGGCCCTGTCCTTCCTGTGCCTGGCCGCGGTAAACAGCGGCGACACGGTATGGCCGGGCAGGACCCTGCAGCGCTTCAAGGACGCCGGCAACATGACCGACCGCTTCAATGCCCTGCAGGCCCTGGTAGGCAGTGGCCACCCGCTGGCCGCACAGGCCCTGGCGCGCTTTCACAGCCTGTTCAAGGACGAGGCCCTGGTGCTGGACAAGTGGTTTGCCCTGCAGGCCGGCGCCAGCGACCGCGGCGGCAATGTGCTGCCCGCGGTGCGCCAGCTCATGGCCCACCCCGACTTCAACCTGCGCAACCCCAATCGCGCACGCAGCGTGATCTTCAGCTACTGCAGCGCCAACCCGGGCGGCTTTCACCGCGCGGATGCCGCCGGCTATGTGTTCTGGAGCGAGCGGGTGATCGAGCTTGACAGCATCAACCCGCAGGTGGCGGCCCGCCTGGCACGCGCCATGGACCGCTGGAAGCGACTGGCCGAGCCCTACCGCAGTGCGGCCTGCGAAGCGCTCAAGCGCGTGGCCGCCAAGGCCGACCTCAGCAACGATGTGCGCGAAGTGGTTGAACGCGCCTTGGCCGACTAGAAAAATATTTTTAACTCTCAGGGAAATCCATGGCACCCAAAATCTCACTCACCCGCTACCTGGTAGAAGAGCAGCGCAAGGACGGCGCCATTCCGGCGCAGCTGCGCCTGCTGCTGGAAGTGGTGGCGCGCGCCTGCAAGAGCATCAGCCTGGCCGTCAACAAGGGCGCGCTGGGCGGCGTGCTGGGCGTGGCCGATGCGCAAAGTGAAAACATCCAGGGCGAGATCCAGAAGAAGCTGGACATCATCGCCAACGATGTGCTGATCGAGGCCAATGAATGGGGCGGCCACCTGGCGGCCATGGCCAGTGAGGAAATGGACAGCATCCACGTGGTGCCCAACCGTTACCCGCAGGGCGAATACCTGCTGCTGTTCGATCCCCTGGACGGCTCCAGCAACATCGACGTGAATGTGAGCATCGGCACCATCTTCAGCGTGCTCAAGAAGCCTGAGGGCGTGGGTGTGTCGGAACAAGACTTTTTGCAAGCTGGCAAGCACCAGGTGGCCGCCGGCTACTGCATCTACGGCCCGCAGACCACCCTGGTGCTGACCGTCGGTAACGGCGTTTCCATGTTCACCCTGGACCGCGAGCAGGGCTCGTTTGTGCTGACCCAGCGCGGCATGCAGATCCCTGAGGAGACCAAGGAGTTCTCGATCAACATGAGCAATATGCGCCATTGGGATACACCGGTGAAGCGCTACATCGACGAATGCCTGCAAGGCAAAGAAGGCCCGCGCGGCAAAGACTTCAACATGCGCTGGATTGCCAGCATGGTGGCCGATGTGCACCGCATCCTGACCCGTGGCGGTGTCTTCATGTACCCCTGGGACAAGCGCGAACCCGGCAAGCCCGGCAAGCTGCGCCTGATGTACGAGGCCAACCCCATGGGCTGGATCGTGGAGCAGGCCGGTGGAGCCGCCAGCACCGGACGTGAGCGCATCCTGGACATCCAGCCCACAAAGCTGCACGAACGCGTGAGCGTGATCCTGGGCTCCAGGAATGAAGTGCAGCGCGTAGCCAGCTATTTCACGCCGGTATAATCATTGGCTACCGTGCCGGTGTAGCTCAGTCGGTAGAGCAGCTCATTCGTAATGAACTGCTCACACCCCCGAAGAACTGACAAAAAACTCATCAGCATCAACAACTTAGGCGCCACACATGTGGCGCTTTTTTGTTGTTTGGCACACTCATGGCACAGCGCGCAAGTTGTGCCAGGAAGGCCCAGGACAGTCAAACCCGATGTGCTCCATGTCCCCCTGAATTTTCAAGCGTGAAGGGGAAAACACATGGCAAGTATTCGAAAACGCACTGACTCCTCCGGCACGATCCGGTATCACGTCCAAGTTCGCCTGCAAGGCTTCCCGCCACAGACAAAGACCTTTGACAAGCTCAAGGAAGCCAAGGCGTGGGGGGAGCGGACTGAGGCCGAACTGCTCGACGGGCGCCTCATGCCCCACGTCATCGCCCAGCGCCACACCGTGGAAGAAATGCTGGTGGACTACCGCAGCCGCGTGCTGATCCCACACAAGCCCAAAGAGTTGCGCACCCAAGGCCCTCAACTGGACTGGTGGATCAGCAAGATTGGCCGCTACAGCCTTGCAGACATCACGCCCGCCATCATTGGCAAGTTCAGAGACGAGTTACTGGCAACACCGGTCGGCACCAAGAAGGCCAAGCCGCGTGCGCCCGCCACGGTGGTGCGTTACATGGCCCTGCTCACTCACGCGTTCAATGTGGCGTCCAAGGAATGGGGCTGGCTGCCCGCATCGCCGATGGAAAAGGTGAAAAAGCCGAAGGTCGCCAACGGCCGCATCCGCTACTTAAGCGTCGAAGAACTCGAACGCCTGCGAGCTGCCATCGCGCAGTCGGAGAACAAGTTTCTGTCCGTGGTGGTTGAGGTTGCTCTCGCCACCGGCATGCGCCACAGCGAAATCATGAACTTGCGCTGGCGAGACTTGTTGCTCGACATGCAGGGCCTGCCAAGCCTGGTCATCCTCAACGAGACCAAGAACGGCGAGCGTCGTGGCGTTCCCCTGACTGGTCAGGGCCTTGCGCGTGTTGAATCCTTGCGACAGGAGCACATGCAGGCAAACAAGGGCATCGTCATCACCGAGCACCTGCTGTTCCCCAGCGACACCAAGAAGGACACCCCGGTCGAGCTGCGCACGGCCTGGCACACAGCAATGCGCCGCGCCAAGATCGAAAACTTCAGGTTCCACGACTTGCGCCACTGCACGGCAAGCATGTTGGCCATGGAGGGTGCCAGCGGCCCGGAGATCGCCGAAATCCTCGGTCACAAAGACCTGCAAATGGTCAAGCGTTACGCCCACCTCAGCAAGGCCCACATCGCTGGCGTCCTGACGCGGATGAACGAGGCCCGCTTGACTGTTTCGACACCCGCTTCTGAGTCCAAATCGACCAGCGTTTAGCCGGTCAATGCGCCTCGTCAGTCATCGACATCAACGCCGTCGAGGCAACGGACACCGCCACTCAAAAAACGACAGGACGGTCGCGATTGCTCGTGCTTCATTGGGAAACATCACTGAAACCGCCTGTCCATTTGAGTCAGAACGACGTGCGCCAGGAGCATTCTTGAGCGGCCACGGCGACACGAGATAGCATTGATCCCACGCCGTTGTGCATGAGACCAGCTCTTCATGACCTCGGCGTGGTTGCCTTCACTCTGATGGCAGCAGCGCAGGTGCCGTACTGGTTCCTTGCGCGCCACGCGGATGAACAACCCGCGCATTGAATTCGACTCTGACCACCAACCGCCCAAGCCCTCGGGTCTCTGTGTCCCGCGCAGTGCTTGGCTCCAACTCCCGCATCAGCAACGTGCTGAGCGGAAATCTTTCAACCTCTGCAGTGCAGCGGGTGAAGGCGGGTTGCGTGCGTCATTGAGTCGGTGAAGCCAACTACTTCCGTCAATGCCTTGCACGTGGCCGGTCACACCACGCACTGCCTATCCGTTCAAACGGAAGGAACTACGTATGACCATGGTAACCAGCCCTCGCGACTCACGTGAGACCACGACCGCGCCTCAAGTCGGGGCACCCAGCCCACAAGATCGAACGTCATGCACTGACCACGAGGCCTGCGCGACAGCATCTGCCAAGTTGGTCCAACCCATCTCGACGGCATCCTCTTGCCCAGCGGGACAGGATGCGGCAGCAGACTCCGAGGCCCCCAACAAGGCGCCCCGCAAACGCAAAACAGCAGCACCGGCCCCCGCACCGCTGAGCATCAATGAGAAACCCGTGCTGACGATCTCAGAAGCCGCGTTGCTTGGCGCACACAGCCCCTCGGCGCTGCGGCACCTGATCTTCAATACGACGGGATGGACCCGCTACCCCGACGGCAAGTACCGCCGCTCGATTGGCTTCGACCGCTGCATCATCCGCCCCCCGGGTCAGCGCCGCGTCTTCATCGACCGCGTCAAGTACCTGCAATGGCTCAACAGCAGTACGCAGGTGACGCCATGAACACCATGACCATTCAGCACCGCAACTGGAAACTGCCTATGTCGGTTGAGGACCTGCTTAAGCTGAAATTCCATAGCTATGACCCAAAAGAAATTCACGACACCATCTTCGACGTAAATGTCGGCAAGACGCTCTTTCGCCTGTTTTGCAATGATCGCGATCCAGACGAAGTTCTGCGCTACGCCGTCGCAGCGATCCATGTCTTCCATTCGGTGCTCTGGACAAACTCGGCACAACTGGCGCGAAAGTACGTCACTCTCGAGTTCCATGATGTTTGCACAATCTCGTTTAGTGCGAACCATCGGACCGATAAGGTCTCCGTAGTTACGGATATTGGTTCGCACATGAGCATTGAGTTGACCTCGCCCCGCGACTGGAAAAAACAGGGGTTGGGATGGCTTCTGAAACAACCGTCAGTGGGTCAGGTCAGCGCAATGATCGAATACCTCGGCAGCCACTCTATCGGCCCCGGCCGCATGCCAGTCCAGATTGGCACCTACACCAGCTGGAATGACGCGCTGGAGTACGCCGGCCTGCAACTTGACGACGGGTGGGGCCATGACTGAACTTCATTTGCCATATCAGCCGCAGGCTGTTTCAGCTCCCCGCGAGGCCAGCGAAAACCGCCGCCCGATCTTCAGCCAGTTCGTGACCATCGGCGACGACAACTCGTTGCTGCACATGGAGCTGACGTTCAAGCCGCAACACTGGATCGACCGCCGCATTGCGGGTGTCGTATTCCGCATTCGCGAGGCTTCGTTCGAGGGAATTGATGCACTGGGCCTGGCCATGCTTTGCCTGGAGAACCACTACTTGCGCAACGGCGCCACCGCAAGCATGTTCCAAGTGGCGCGAATCGCGAACACCGACCGGCTGAACGAACCGGCGGAGGGAACCACCACCGTCAATGTGCGCACGGAGCCCCCTTCCGGCCATGTGGAAGCCACCTGGCATGAACGCGGCGTGCATGTCGATCTGCCAGCCTATTGCATGTGGCCCTCGGTCGGCCTCGGCTGGCTGCTCGACCTATTGCGCACTGGCCATTGCCGAAACCCGTTTCGCCAGTCAGAGATGGCGACCGAGGCCTGGTAGTGCACGCCAGGCATGTACTTCAACCCAGCGGCGAGCAGCCAAGTAACGGCACACATGGCTGCTCGCCACAATAGCCACCGACATTGCAACCATGCTCGACGCCGCCACCATCTCCGGCCTCATTAGACCGGTCAAATTCACAGATGCGAACCGTTTCCAGCAGGTAGCATTCCTGCAAGAAAACGGCACAACTTTCAAACACACCGACGGCTACTACCAAAGCCCGCTCACCGGTGCGCAATTCCGCATGACGCCGGTGAAGGAGCGCCACAAGAACGACATCTACTGGCGTCTGCACATCTGGCTGCCCGTCAACGCCATCCTGCGCGGTCAGAACTACCTGCTGGGCGAGCACACCGACATCCCGTTCATTCTGCACACCCTCGCCAAGTTCATCCGTTTGTTCTTGCTGCACTTCGGCTTCACACCCAGCGAAGTGCAGTACTTCATCGACACCGCCCGCCTGGAAGACATGGAGCCCAGCTACCACGTAAGCTGCTCTTCACCAAAGGCTGCCGCCAACGCGCAGAAACGCTTGCTGCGCCACCTTGAGTGCTTGTCGCCATTGCGCCTGGCGCACTACCGCCTATGGAAGGTCAAGGTGATGCGCACCAACAAGGCCATGACCACCTACGCGCACGTGGACCGTGCCATGTTGCGCACCTACCTCAAGGCCCTGCTGGCGCGCCCCACGGAACGCAAGGCTCGCATGGTGGGCTTCATTGCGGAGAACATGAAGCCATTCGCCAAGAGCCTGCGGGCCGCCGTGGCCTCAGATATTCGTGTCGAGCCGTTTCTTGAGCGTGGGATGCTGGTCAAACACGGCATTGACGATCCCCGCACCCTTGACCCCGAGATGGTGCTCACCGCCATCGAGGACGTGTTCACGCAAGCTGGTTTGACCACCCCCTTTGTGAAGTCCCTTGACGAGGTAAACCAAACCGGCCTGCACGTGGGCGTGCGCAAGACCTTGCATCGCTACTTCGCGGGCGAAGACCTCAACAAATCACTCACCCCGGCGACGCGCAGCCGCCATGGCGCAATCTTGCGCAAGCGTGGCGTGGAGATTGGCGTTTCACTGCGTGACCACCGCGCGGAACTGAGTGGCACCATCGGTAAACAGATCGGATATGCCAACCGCCGCAAGCCGCCGGTAGAACTGTTGCCGCTGATGCTGACACGGAAGTTCTTGTCGGTCTTGAACGCGTACTTCGACAAAGAGATCGCCATCGTCACGGCGCGTTTCGACCAGGCCACCCATGACATGCGCGAAATGGAGCGCCAGCAGGGTGTGTTCCTGTTCCGCTGTCGTGACCCGTACTTGAGCGACTGGCTGCGTCCGGTGAGCGCACCACAGCACCCGGAGCACACCAATGCCACGGCCGTCGATCCCGAACGCCCGCGCAAACCCCCACTGCGGATCACCATCAACGGGAAGAAGGCGCGTGGTGTCGGCTCGGTGCCTGTCGTCCGTGACGACGATGAAAACTCCGGGGAGGCCACCAACTCATAGGCACACCCAAGCGAAGTAGTCAAACAGGAGGGCTCCATGCGGAGCCCTTTTGTGTTCGCGAGCGCCAGCTCGCCACTGGACCGTGCCAGCGCCGGGTTTTGAGCCGCTATCGGTGGCCAGGGGCGCCGCCACCGTACACGTCGCCACCGCGAAGCCGCGCGGTGCCACCAGCAGGCCTCGGCAATTTGTTGGCTATACGTTGTATACACATGGAGGTAGGCAATGCCGCTTTTGACAGCATGGGGCAATTCCACAGGGTGCCGATTACCCGTAGCGGTTCTTGACGTTGTCGGCTGGAGGGCTGGCGACCGGGTGCAGATCCTTGCCCGACCGGACGGCGTGGTGGAAATTCACGCGAAACAGGTCTCGGGTCGAGTCATACAGTGCACACCCGTGGACGCGCATGAGTCCGATGAGGAACCCACGAAATGGTGAGGCGGCTGATGGAAGCCTACGCCGCCAGCGGGCGGTACTGGATCATTGGCGCCGAAACGCCGCAACAGGCGGCCAAGGACGCGATCAGCTTGGTGCTGCGGATCGCAATGCTGGCCGCAAGCACTACCTGCTTCTAGGGCAGCGCAAAGCTCCCCTGCGCATCCGCCAGATCATCCAGGCAGATCACGGGACTCTCACCAGGAAACGTGTCACGCATCACCGTCAGCTTTGCCGGTCCGAGGATCAGCCGCAGCTCAGGCAATTCATAGCGGCGATGGCTCACGCGGCACAGATGCTCCCAGCCCAGCTTGATCTGCGCGTAGCTGGTGCGGTTGAGGGGCTGCTCGCCAAACCAGCGGTACAGCTCGGACCAGTCGATGGCGACTGCCGCATCTTGGTAGAGGGCTTCGAGTGCCTGGTTCAGTTCCAGGCGGGTGGCGGGGGTCATGTTCATGCTGGGCTCCAAGTCGTTGAAAGCGAACAGCACAAAATTGATCTACGCACCTCGACGCACAGGCATGAAGGCGCGAACTCGGTGTGCCTTGCTGTGCCCCGGCGTCAGAAAGCAAAAAGCCGCACGAGGCGGCTTCTTAACTTGTTGATTTTTATGGATTTTTTGGTGCCGGAGAGATGAATCGAACACCCGACCTTCTCATTACGAATGAGCTGCTCTACCGACTGAGCTACACCGGCACTACCCACAAAACTGCGTTCTGCAGAGCCTCGTATTCTAGCGTCGATTCGGTGTTCTAGGAAGCAGCCCGCGCGAAGTGCCGCGACGTGAATCCACAACAGGTGGATCAAGGTCAGAAGAAACGGATCAGCCCCGGCGTCGCAAGAGGTGCAGGCTGCCGAAGTTTTACGGCGCTCGATCCGCACACAGCCCCCGTGCTACCGTGAAAAAGCCGCCGCTCGGGAACACCACGCAGCGCACGGCAACCGCTCGCACAGCAGCCCCGTTTATCGCTCGGGCTGCCAGCCATCCCCCTCGTTGACCGCCAAGCCTCCGAAGGCCCTTGCCGCAGAGGCTGGCGCTGCTGTGCGCGTTTTTCTTTCACGCACAGGAGCAATCTCAATGGCAACCACACCCACCCCCACCACTTTCCAACCCGCGTTCAAACGCATAGGTCAGCAAGATCGGCATGACGATGCCATTTGCGTGATCGCGATGCTGTCCGGCAAAACCACCGACGCGATTTTTCGACAGGCAGAAGGGCTCGGGCTTCCCAAGGTTGGCCCCTACCATGCATGGATCGACGGCGACATGATCGCCAAACTGCTTGCCGGAAACGGACTGGTGGCGACCGTCTGGAAGGAATGCGCCAACTACAAAGACGCAAACGAGGTAGCCATCGTCATGGTGGACTACGACGCTGACTGGGAAGTCGACGACAAGGTGCTGTTCATTGACGCCACCACCATCAGCAAGTCATCGCGCACCAGCGGCTTCACGGCGCGCTGTGCCGCCCCCACTGTTCTGACCAGGCCCGAATACACCCTCTTGGCTCGGGCATCGATGGGCGACGGCAAGCCCCGCTCCTTGTGCCATGCGTGCAGGGAAATCATGCGGCGCTGAATGGTGGCGGGCTTGAGCTTGCTGGCCACCTTGACCAACCAGTCCACCGCATCGGCAGGCGTAGCTGGCAACGTGTAGCCCATGGCCAGGTAGTAGGCGATGTCGCCCGCATAGGCTTTACGGGTGGACGCAGCCAAACTGGCCGCTGCCAATTCATCGGCGGTCATGGTGGCGACGCCGGTCGGGGTTGTATCGGTGCTCTGGCTCGGTTTTCTTGACATGGTTACCTCTTGGTTTTGGTGCGCGTTTTGCGCACGCGAGCACGCGCGTGAATTTGTGTTTTACGCGCACACTTCAAAAAACGAAAGCCGCGACGGTGCGCGGCTCGGTGGGGAGTGGTCGTGGCGACGGCAGACCTGCCTGCCATCCCTTAGGGCTCATTCCTAGTAGTCGGCGGGCAGGAGTACGCAGGTGCTGAGCCTGTGGCCATCGTCATCCTTGGCATCGGTGATGACCCAAACCCGTTCACGGCAGTCGTCCACCTCATAGGCCGAGAAGATGCGCGCGCCGGTCTGTAACGCCATCACGTTGCTGGCCTGGTCTTCGGCATCCAGCGAACCAGGGTCGAGGCGCAGGTGCCGCCGCACCAATTCGAGCGGTGAGACTCCAACGCCCTCCAACATGGCCTGCGCGGCGGGGGTGGCAACCACTTTGCCAAGTTCAAACCTGGTAGTGCCGACGGCGGATGGCTGCGAGCATGGCTGTTTCGATATGGATTCGTTCATTTGCGTGTCCTTGGTGATGGAGTGATCCCACCAGGCGCACGCACACGACGACATGCAGCCAGGCCTATACGGGCCTGGCTGCATGTCGTCAGGGATCAAGTGGGGGTGGGTACGCCGGTGGCGTTGGCTCAGTCGCCGCCGGTGCCTGCCGCATGGCGGCTGGTGTGGTGGCGTGAGCTGGTGATGATTTTCGCAGGCAACTAGCGCGCCGAACCGACCGTTTGACTTTGGCTTGGGAGCACCCCCGCAGTCTTCGACCTGCATTGGGTTGGCCTTATGATCCAGCCAAGCGGAGGATAAAAAAATGGACAGCAAAACAAAGGGCGCGTGGGTCATCCACCACGCCCGAAAACTTCAGGCAACTTTTAGCCAGGATTTCGATGCCATTGGCTTCGCGGGGAAGAGCGGAACCCTGCTATCAGCGATTTCGGCTGAACGTCAAATGCAGATTGGGCAAGGCCGCCTGGAAGCCTTGGCAAAGGCAAACAACATTAGCCCAAAGACGGAGATGCCAGCGATCCTGGCCGAGCTGACGCGCCAGCGACTGGTTCTCCCAGGTACCGGAGGCATCGAAGTTCTCGGCCTGACGGGTCAGGTTGTACTGGAGTCGACCGCTCGCATCTTTGATGAGAGCACACACGAAAAGCACGAGGAAGTCGTCATCGAGGTCTCCGACGCAGCTTCGGAAAACCCGCTGACAGACAAGTCAGCCGTTGAATCCCTGTCTGATCAATTCGAGTTGCCCGCCAAGGATGTCATGGACACCTTGCAGCTCGGCTGTAACATCGGCTTCTTCGACTCAGAGGCGATTTCGCCGAACGAGAAATTGCTCTTCAACGGCAACCTCTTCCGTCGTGAAGATGCCCGGAAGATCAATGGTGTGCTTAACAGCTTGAAGCCAGGCGAAGCCACCAAGCTCACAGAATTGAACGCCAAGTTGCAAAGCACGGGTTGTCTGCCACTCAATTCGGCCGAGACCCTTCTGGGCAAAGACTTGTTCGAGCGGCTGCACTCGATTGGAATGTTCGACGTCAGTGTCGTTGGCAACGATCAAGGCAAGAACTACTTTGTGACCCGCCCTGCGGCGTTCTCAAAGTTCACCGAGTCCATCGCGGACGACGCACTGGATTTGGCAAAAGCACTTGTCGCCTCGCTGACCTATGGCATGACCATCAGCAGCTACTACCGTGGCCGCATCCAGATGGTGTCTGCGTTGATGAATAAGCTGATCGCCGGTGGAACCGTGGGACCGGCGACTGCCATTGGCAACGACTACCAAGCCCTTGAACTCAAAGGTGTGGTCGCGGTAACGCCAGACCGCGGCGGCATGTTCACCATGCGCCTGCTCAAGCCCGAGGTCGGTAGGCTAGCCCTAGCCGTGATTCAGCAGGGGGACATCACGGCCGAAAGCGTCGCCAACCTGCCCGGCGCCAAGGTGACAGAATATCTCGGGCCCGAGGCAACTCGTGAAGTTCAACGCAAGAACTCCACGGATGCGGTCAGACTGAAGGCAAAGAATCTGCTGCAAGAAATAAGAACAGGTGGACTACGCAAATGAGTGAACCAATTCCAAAAGGGCCGGCTGCCGAAGAGGCCCTTCGCAACTACTTCCTGAGCATCGGGTACTTTGTGGTGCGCGGCTGCAAGTTCACGTACAACCGATTTGATGTCACAGACGTCGATCTGTGGTTGTACGCCCGTAACTCGCCTCTTAGCCGCGAGCGCGTCTGCGTTGACATCAAAAACAAGAAGACGCCTCAAGCCCTGGAACGTATTTTTTGGGCGAGAGGTTTGCAAGCAGTTCTGGGTCTTGATTCCTGCGTGGTTGCTACCACCGACAGTCGTCCCGACGTTGGAAAGTTCGGCCTTGAACACAACGTGAAGGTTCTCGATGGGAGATTTCTGTCTCGCCTGACAAAAAGCGCACGCAGCCATCTAGACCGCATCGGTGAAGAAGAATTCTTCACCCAGATCGAAGATGGGGCGCTCGGGCGCCTCGATGGGGATTGGCGTGCTCGATATGAACAGAGTAAGTCACGCCTTCTTCATTCGCTGAACTTCGATGGCTGCAACGCGTGGCTCGATGACATAGGATATCTGCTGACCGAGATAGGCGCCGGGGTACCTAGGTGGAGATTGCTTTACGTCGCCTGCGCCCACCTCCTGATCGGTATTGATTTCATCCTTAGAGAGCATGTCACTGCCGACCACGAACAGCGGAGGTCGGTTATCGACGCAGGCATACGTTTCGGAGAGTCCGGGCAGGCCTTCACCGAAAAAGTAAGCCGCATGGCAGCATCTCTTGTGGAAAGCGTTGCAGCACAGCCGGGATTGGCACAAACCGTGCAGCGTGAAATCCAAGATCAGGCATCGCAGGTCAGAGCAGAGATCTTGGCCGAGTTTTTCGCCAAGAACACGTCAGGGTTCTTTGACGCCGCGCTACAGCTTGAAGCAGCTGCATTCTCACCCACCGTCGCTGTTCCAAGCGCGTTGCCAGCAGTTTGCCAAAGTGTCTTAGGGGTGTTGGCCGACTTCTCCGGCATCGACCGCAAGCTGGTCATCCAATAGGGTAGTCCACGCGACCAGGCATTGCGGTTCTGGCCACGCGACATGAGGTTCAATTGGTACTCCATAGTGGTGTTGCTCAGCCGCCCGTGCCTTCTGCATGGCGGCTGGTGTGACGGCGTGAACTGTTAAAGATTCTCGCAAGCGACCGGTTCGTCAAACCAAGCGTTTGACTTTGGCATAGAGGCATTGGAGTCTCAGCCTCGGATGGTGAGGATTGGCCTTCCGGAAATTCGCGAAAATCATTCGGTGCCATGTCGTGATCGAAATCAGTGCCCGAGGGAGGATATCGACGTGCTGCTTTTGGCACGTATTTCTCCAAGAGGACTGACATGAACACGAAGACTTCCACCCCCGCATCACCGATGACTCCGGCAGCGGCATCCCGCATTCAGGGAACGACGGCCAAGGGAAATGGCGGCAGCGTTGCCAAGGGCAGCTTTGCGGCGCGCGCGCAGAGTGCCGCAGCGAAGGGTGGCAAACGCTAAATCGGCACGGGCGGCATCCGTGCCGCCCTGTCCAGACACAACAGATATGAAGACCTACGTTTTTCCCCAGCTCGGCTTGCTGCTCCGAGCACTCATCACCAGTTCGGGCTACCGACGCCGAATCACCGACCTCGGCCTGGACAAAGACCTTGACGACTTGGCATCCGACTCACGCCCGGGCTCTTCGTGCGACTTGACGCAGCAGATCGAAGACACCGTTCAACGCGATATGGCAGCGGACTGCGGGGTGCAGTGGGCACAGTTCTTCCGCTTGGCTTGGCACAAAACGCGCGATGCCATTCAGCAGTCCGTGCGGTCGGTCGATACCAGCCCCATCGCTGATGAATCAGGGCGCGAGGTGGTTCGCCTAGGCTTTGAGGTTCCGATGTTGTCGGGCCTTGTAAGGCTGGTGGCTCACCAACACCCTGGCATGGATATCGACTCTTGGTGGACAAGTCCAGTGGCCGCCTGGGTCAAACTGGCGGCAAACTTCGCAAAGTTGACAGAGAGCGAAGTTGTATCCCGCCTTCACGAGACTCCCAGAACGACGGAGCGTTGGATGGCTGGCGAGCCCACCCGTGAGTTGCAGTGGCCCTTCCGTCCGTCAGTGTTGCAGGTTCTTGGCGGCAACAGCGACAGGAAGCAGCACTCGCCCCATGATGTGGACCAACTCACTGGCTGGCTGACCTTCGCCGTCGCCTTCCAATCGCTGGCCATCGAGACCCGTGAACTCGTTCGACGGGATTTCGAGCTGAGACGACAGCATCCATGGTCCATGGGTGAGTTCATGAACAAGCTGACGCATCAGAGCCTGGTTGCAGGTGCACTGCCGATTCGCGAGCTGGCGATCCCGCTGCTGACCCGGATCGAACAGCACTTTTCGGTTGACCGGAGAAATCTCGATGCCGCGCAAAGTGACCTGAACAGCTTTCAACACCTCATCGAGCAGGAAGCCCCGCATTGGCGAACGTCCTATCAACACATCCACGATTGGTTCGCTGGGAGACTCGCCGCGATTCAGGGCCGCGAGGCCGACGCGATGGCTTTCTATGCGAAAGCCGTTGAGGGCGTCTGGTGGTTCGGTGGCCCGAACCAACTGCCGATGCTGAACGAGGCGTTGCTTTATGCAGTCGGCGTGGGCGACAGCGTCGCGGCCAAGCACTACTGGGACAAGACATTCATGCTGGGCCTCAACCGATGGCCGAAGCGACAACTCGATGAACAAGAGCGCCGCAGGCTGGCCTTTTCATTCGAGCGTCAGTTCTCGCCCCAGAAGGCGAAGGATCGAGTTCCGCCACCTGTTGAGATCATCTT
>Ga0228700_1001621_pt1 | contig 13856 bp, 20 predicted proteins | sample McNCre317_Aug_MG_FD_178019 | JGI IMG/M metagenome (GOLD analysis project Ga0228700, IMG submission 178019) | Freshwater microbial communities from McNutts Creek, Athens, Georgia, United States - 3-17_Aug_MG | ecosystem: Environmental > Aquatic > Freshwater > Creek | place: USA: Georgia...
AGAAGAATCAGATCTTATACCCTTTTGAACTTTTTGAACTTTTAATTCCATCAAAGAAAAGAACTTTTTCAAATCTTCCGGCAAATGCAAATGATCACCAGAAGACTTACAATAATCCTCAGAAACATCAAATAAAACAGAGTAAGCCCCATTAACACAAGTCAATTTATAACCATCTAATACTTTAACTTTTAACCATGCTGGAGTAGGTAAATACTTTAAAAAACTAGATATAATTTTAATCTTATCTATTCTCTTAGATAGCTTAGATTCTAATTCGCCCACTTTATCTTTTAGAGTATTAACTTCATTACTTAATATATCAAGTTCTTTACTAAGGTCTTCATTTCTATCTCTAAGATCTTTATTTTCTTTTAATATATCCTGTCTAAATGATTCTTCAGCATTTAGAAATGTTGACTTTTCTTTTACACTATCCTTGTTAATATTTGTCTTATACAGCATCCAACCAGATGCTACAGCAGAAACCAAAGAAATAATAGCTGAAATTATTTCTTTTTCCATGGTTATTATTCTTTCATTTTATTTACTATTTTTTGAATTGATGTGGTATTTCGTTTAATCTCATTTTGGGCGAGAGCGCCAAGAACAACATGTATAATGCAAAACGTTGTTCCAAGTAATATTAAATAACTAATCATATTAATCTCCATCATGCTGCATCATCACAACATCAGCATTTAGAATAGGGTGTTCAAATTCTCCATCTGCATACTCATGCAAGGTGGACAAACGTATAAACTCTTCTTTAAGCCCAAGCCTAAATTTTTCTATTTCATATCCAAGATGACTTCTAAAGTCTGGATTCTTTTTAAGATAGTAAATGAAGTCGCCCCAACTCTCATTAGCTTTAGAGATTTCATCCTGTCGGGCCTCTCGTGTAGCATTCATGGATTTTAAAGCCCCATCTTTTCGGGCGAGTAAATCCATCTGATACTTCTTTACATTTTTTAATTCATCTGACAGGGCGCCCAGATTCATATCTATGTTATCAGATTTTTCATACCAGTCTTGCTGTTCATCTTCTTCTGTTAATGTTGCTCTTAGTTTTTCATGTAATTCTTTTTCTTTAAGAAACATGTCTGTTAATCTAAGAATTTCCTTTTCTCTTGCCAACGCCCTATTAAGTAACATTGATACTATACAAAAGTCTACAACTTGATACTCTTCTGAGGGTAAAATATCAGTACCAAATTGTTTCATTAATTCTGTATAAATTTTACTTGCAATATCCATCTCACGCTCTGTTAGGATATTTTGCATTTCATCAAAGTATGGACTTTTCTTTTTCTTCTCATCTATGTTTTTAGCAATAGATGTATGATCTTTAGTTAGTCCTTGTCGCTGGCAATATTTCCTAATTGTACTTGGGTCCCTATTAAGCTTTTTAGCTATTGTCGCCCAGTTTTCATACTTAACAAGCGTTTCTATCTGACTTTTTTCCTGATCAGACAGTCCGCCCTTTTTTAATGGTTTTTCTGATTTAGTCTTACTCGCCATTTCTAATAGCCCGCCCTACAATATCTTTAATATGTTCTATTAACATTACTTTACGTCTATGAGGTATTTTAACACCCTCTCTAAACTTTAAATAATCTTCTCTAAATTCAGATGAAATATGATCATTAATAATATTAATATAACGCCCTGTGATATCATCTTCATCAACAGGAACATCAATCTCTAAAGACACTGCATCAGCTATTGCTTTTTTAGCTGGATTAACAGTATACTTATCTCTGATTAAATTAAGCAATCTGCGCTGTACATAATTAAAACAAAAAGTATATTCATCCCCTTTGTTTGGGTCATACTCTTTCTCAGCTTGAAGTAAAAGTATGAAGATTTCCTGATGAATATCATCTTTATCGTAAATATCAAACTGTAAGTTCTGTGACAGTCGTCTCGATATTCTCTTCGTGTACGACAGCATCGTTTCCTGATTCATTTGGCACTTCCGGGGCGGGGATAGACTTTTTAACAACAGGAGGAACTACAACCTCTGCTGCCCTGATAACTTCTTTTGCGTTAACAGGATCTGGAGTATTAACTTCCTCAGCGACAGCCTTTGCCAGCTCGTCTGTTGGGGCGACTACTACTTCAGTTGCCACTGCCTTATTCGCCCTGTTATGATACTCGTAATTTGTTGGACGGGAACCCATTTTTTCAACTTTCTTTTTTGATTTATGTAAATAAATTACCGAAGTCCGTGTAATATATATTGACGGCGGACAACTGTGTTTAGTTCCCGCCCACTCTAATATATTCACTATTTTGATGAAAAAAGCAAAAAATTTCAGAAAAAAGGACAAAAAAACATGATGGTAGAAGCTTGGGGAGAAACAAAAACTATTCAGGATTGGCTACTTGATCACCGTGTAAATCCAGAAGTAACATACGATGTACTGAGACGAAGGATTAAGCGTGGAGGCGAAATGGCAATACCAGAAGTTGCAATTACTTATCCCGTTATCAAGGGCGCCCAGAAGGGCGATACTAAAGCAAGAGTTGAAGACAGAAAAAGAAAACAAAAAGAAAGATATAAAAAGTTTGTAGTAGCAAAAAAAGTAAGAGAAAGATATAATGCAGGCGTTGAAAAAGCAGAAATAAAAGAAAGATTTTCATTAACAGAAAGTCAATATCAAAAAATAATTAGTCATATGGAATTTTTTAATATTCATTGGGATAAGTGTGGGAGCGGACAAGTGCCCCCTCATTTTGCTGAATTACAACGTGAAGTTGAAGGAATGTACGGGGCGAAAGTAGGACTTGAAAAATATGAAAAGAATTAAAATTCCCTCTGATATTTATAAAAGGGGCGACTTAAGATTAATCATTTATGTAGGGACTTTAGGGTTCTCTCGTTCAGAGATTATTGAAGAAGGAAAGTGGTCGCCCGGCGGTCCTGTTTATATAGATGAAGAAGCTACAAAAGTAGAATTTTCAATTGTAGGAAAACCTAATAGTGGTATTATAATTAGGACTTAATTGTTATTGTTGTTATTATTGTTTTAGTGTTTATTGTTTTTTATGTTATTGGGCGGAAGTCCGCCCTGTGGTTTTGGTGCTTAGCACTTTTTAATATTTATGTAATAAATATTGTATTACTGTTTAAACAATAACACTGTTAGCAGTGAACCCTCCTAACACACCCCCCTATAGTCCCCCCTCTCTTCCCTCCCTTTTTTGCTTGCATCTATTGGAGTAGCGTTTTTAAAAAAATAGCTTATGGGGCGGAATGCGGGGCGGACTTCTGGATAGATAATGCTCTAAAATCGCATAGGATCGTTTTTAACGCGATCCGACAGTAAAGACGACTCGATAGTCGTCCAGAAATTTTGAGGCCTTTAAACGCAGCGTGAGAGGCTTTCAGCTAAAAGGAACAAATAATGGAAACTAAACTTTGGGAAATTGAATACACCAGTGGGGAACGTGAATCCCTTACTTCGATTGAAATGCATGGAGTTCTCTTGCGAGAATTCCTAAACGTTGAAAACGGAGCTGTAGCCTCCATGAAAAAAATTTCGCCCATTCAACCAAAACCAGTTTTAATAAATGATTGTAGTAAGGCTGCGCCCCTTTAATGTACGAGGCTGCGCCCCTTTAATGTACGAGGCTGCGCCCCTTTGCGTGCAATTTTTGGGAGGATTCTGTTATGAGTATCATTATCATTATCGTTATAATTTGCATTGTACTTTATCTATCAGACGGTGATTAATGGTGTACGCTTACACCTGTCCGCGATGCAAGTAGAGGGTCAGACGGTTGAGTTTTCGGGCGACGCAAGTCCGCGAGGCAAGAGGGGTGTGAGGGGGGTTTGATTAAGGGCGGAAGCCGTGCCTAAATTTTAGCCCCGGCACGCTGAGGGTGAACAAACGAAAAACCCCTCCCCTGTTTCGCTAGGAAAAACACTGAGAAAAAAATTTTTTTCTGTACACTATTGACAGGCTTCTGATCAGCCGATAATGTTTGCATCGGTTTTGACGTCTCGTGTCCCTCTCACTTGAGGAGTTTGTTCATGTTATGTCGTGGAATTAAGCCCGGATCAGCCTTCTACCTGCGAAACAAGTGGGCAATTACGTTCGGTGAGTTCACTCGATCAGGTCTCACAATCAGACTGTTGGCTCATGGAGTTCTGGTGGAAAAAGTCGAATGCAAGTTCGGCCAGTCTGTAGTGTTTCACATCACCACCAACATTCGGTTTGAGGTTTCCCCCTATCGTGAATACAACAAAATTCATGCTGGCGTAGAAGTGTGGGAAAACAAGTACAACTCCCGATCTAAAGTACGCTGGCCCATCGTCGGCAAGTAGAGTTCTGACAGCCTCCCAGCATGGTGCTGGGAGGCTTTCTTGTCCCTCAGTTTGAGGAGTTCAATTGTGCGTATTCAACCCGGTCCTCTGAACAGCGAACAGGCAAAGGAAATCGAGAGTCTGATCAGACTAGCCAACGGCACAGGTCACAACACACTGTGTTCTGGTGGAATCGTCTGGCGCATCCGCAAAGGTGGTTCTAGTGGCGGTTTGCGTTATTCTCACACAACCTGCAACAAGGGCAAAACCTACGGTTTCATTCGCTGCAACAAGGCTACAGCAGCAGCAGTTCTTGAGTCTCTGTCCGATATCGCGACTAGCCTGCACATCGGCTAGGTTACTTGTGAACCTCCCAGCATGGTGCTGGGAGGTTCTCTTTCCCTCTCTGATCTGAGGAGTTTAGGTCATGAACAGCAAAGTTTACGAAGTACGAAACGCAAAGGGAACCAAGCTTGGCAAGATCACTGTAGTGACCACTACGAAGAACACAGTTTGCGTGGTTGAATGGTCAAACGGCGGTTTCATGTTTTTCGCTGGCCCTGCGATGATTCTGTTCAAAGCAGCACAACGCGAACTGATCGTAGAGTTCAACGGCACAGCCTGCGTAGTTGGACCATGCTGCAAACGACTATGGCACAGCCTGATCGATGAGTCTGCTGCATACTTCGCTGTGTTGTTCGATACAGGTTTCCGTGCAATGGGTGACGTGTTGATCGATCGCAGGTATATCACATACCTCTCCAGCATCGACCGACATGGAACACCTACACTAGGCTTTGACCATGGCAAGGTGTCATGGGATAGAGTCATCCCATACAACTCAACGTTCGATGCTTTTGAAGAATACAGACTCAGCAGAATCTAAGTCAACTGAGGAGGAGGGGAAACCCTCCTCCTCCCTTTTGTAGGGTTTGAGGGTTTAAGCTCTCAAGCCCTGCTGTCATGCGAGCGGTCACGGAAGTCCGCGAGCTGCACTAATGTACAGTACTAACATTCGGAATCTTTTTTATTTTTCTGAAATATACTGCACTAGACTGTTTACTTTTGACGATACCAGTGCTAGAAAGTGAGGTGGAACAATGGAACGAACCACTGTAGTTCTCGAATTCCTGTTCTGTCTGGCGATGGTCGCCGGACTGTGTTTCTCGGTTGTAGGCATTGCCCTACTGGTGTTTCCCTTCTAGGAGTTTTCCGATGGCTGTTACTGTTGCTCAACGTGGTTTTCTGCTGACTCAGGTTCGATTGACCAAAAAGCGCACTGCGCACGTGTTCACTCTGGCTGCTGGTGGCGTCTCTCCAGAGGACGCAATTCGATTCCTGAAGTCTCACGGTGTTTCTGCTGTTCTTCAGGATTCTCGGCTGTTCTGTACTACTCAGACTCAGGCAAAAGTAGCCTAGTCTGCATTCCCCCTCTGAAACCCTGCCGATCGGCAGGGTTTCCCTCTTAGGAGAGTTTTCCAATGGTTCAACGTTCACTGACTCTGGCCGATCGGTTCAATTTTGGCTTTGCCTGTTTTCTACAGGAGGAGCATCTTGACGATCAGTTTGAATTGTGCCGAAACGAGATTCTTGGCGACGCACGTACGTTTGGATGGACACTCCGTGAATTGTTCTCGGCGTTCAATGACTACCGTAACACGTCTTCCGACAAGTCTCATGAGTGTTTCAATGCGTACAACCGCATGATCTTGCACGCGTTTGAGGATCTAAGTCAGACGCATTTTGAGGAAACGACCGATTGAGAGCCTAGCGGCTCTCACGAAGTAGGAGGGGAAACCCTCCTACTTCTTTTGGTGGACGTTCAAACGCATTGAGGATAAGTGCGTGCGAGCGGTCACGGATGTCCGCGAGCCCTACCAGTAGTGGTGTACATATGTCGCTCCCTACTCAGTGTCCGGGTGTATACCGCCGGGGATGGGGAATCCCTCCAAAATTCTTCTAAAATTCCTGATGTGCAGCCGTTGACAATTCCGAAAAACGATTGTACACTTCAGCCTGATTCTCGCCGGTTGTCGGTGAGAGGGTGAATCGAGTTTTGAACTATGGAATAGGTGAAAACATGGCCGAAACAACCGCAACAGCAGCAGCAGCAACAGCAGCAGCAACAGTAATCGAGAAGAAGCCAGCAACAGCGGCTCAGATGAAAATCGTGGACACAATCCGTGCATACTGGCTCAAGCATGGTTTTCCGCCTACGGTCCGGGAAATTGCTACGGCACACGAAGTGAATGTCAACGCAATTCAGGGCCAGATTAATCGACTGATCGACAAGGGAATTTTGACTCGATCCGGCAAAGCAGAATCCGGCAAGGCGAGCGGACGTACACTCTGCCTCACCGATGGTTCACATGCCGTAGGTGGTCGCCCGATCACTGTACAGGTGTCCAATTGTCGTGCCGGAAATGGTGTTTCTGTCGCGATTCTGGATTCTATGGTGGTGTTCATGCTGGTTCATGAGGGGAAAATCGTCGAGTCAGGGCTTTACCCTGTTGAACAAATTGAGGCTACTTGTAACGCGATGAAAATCGCCGATGGTCCTCTCGTTGAACGGTTTTTCAGTCTTGGCGAGAAACGACTGGCGAAGCTTTTGCGAAGTTAGTGGTTCACTGGTTCAAGGGAATAGGGGGGAGAGTATCCCCCCTATTCTGTTTCCCCCTCTCTTTTTGTTTTGAGTGTTTTTCTGGAGTTTTCCGATGATTAGAATCCACGTCACCAACACGTCTTTCCGCGCATTTCCGATCGAATTGCGTGCAAATTGCATCATTCCCGAATTGTCGCCCGACAGTCTGCCATTGACGCCAGCAGAAGTGATCAAGTCTGCTCCGCACAATTTGATGAGCGGAAAGGACATTGTCACTTGCTCGGAAGTGTTCATTTTGTTTGCGTTGTATTGCGTCAGACGCACGACAAATGGGGAAATCACCCCATTAGAGATTAAGTCATCCGATGTATTGATGTACTATTACGGAGCAAAAGGAGATGCTCCAATCCGCCTACGCATTGACGGAGACGGGGAATTTGTTGATCACTGGCCCAATGGCTTTTTTGATGAACGTGTTCCGTTGTTGTTCGACTAGAGAACCTGCGGCTCTCACGAGACGGGGAGAGTGGCCCCGTCTCTCTCAATTTTAAGAATCCGAACGCAGAATACATGTTGCGTGAGCGGTCACGGATGTCCGCGAGCACGGGCGTACACCTAAGTGGACATACGCACACTCTTTCGGCCATTCGGCTGTACGGCTATACACCAAAAATTCTTCTGAATTGATCTTGACAGTTACACCTGTATAGTGTAGAATACGCTGGGAGTGTTCTGTTCCGTGGTGTACGGATGAACACTCAGCCGGTCGGGCGTTACATCTGAACAAGTGTTCAGTCCGTCCTGACCTGCACCCTTATACACTTGGAGTTCTGGTTATGAGCGGTACAAATGTACATTCCCCAGTCGATGTCAACAAGGTGAACGCCTGTATCGCACGCCTGAAGGAACAGCGTGCACAGGGGCGCAGTCCTGATCTTTTCATCACGCCTGAACTGGTGTCCAAGCAAACGGACGTACACTGGGCTATCGTTGCTGCAATCATGCACAGTGAACAGTCAAACGCCGCCACTAAGGGTGCACTTGTACAGCAGCTTGCGGCAAGGAAAACCCGTGCAGTGTACAGGGAACCACGCAAGCGAACGAAGGGCACCCGTACAGTGCGAGTCGTTGGCGGGCCTGTACAGGTGATCAGGGAGATCATGGTGGACAAGTGTGTACCGGAGGAGTTCATTGAACGCACTATACAGCGGTTCACTGAACTTTCGAGTGATCCGCGTGTACAGGGGTCCAAGGGTGTACGGAACTACCAATGGCGTGGACAGGTGACCAGTCTCACGACTGGTTCTAGTTCTAAACTCAAAACATATCGTTTGCCAAATTGGGCTGGACGGATGTTGATGGAAGCATTGGTGGACGTGCGTCCAGTTCCTGAGATCGACATTCGGGCACTGGACAAGCATACACGCAAACTTGGAACCAATGTGTTCACGGTGTACACCGTTCCACAGTTGATGTTCCTGAATTTTGCTGTACAGTTTGCCACTTGGCACGCTGAACCACGGCTCACTGCACTGGAGTACAGAGCAACTGGACGTGAGTACGGTAGACAGTTGTACAGAGGGAACCGTTTGGGCGATGGTAAACAGGCGTCCAGAATGTTTTCAGACGGTGAACGTCTGGACATCATCAATCGAACGTGTCTGGTGTGCTTCTGTCCAGAGATCGCCCGTACAGTTCCTGTGACAGATGAAGGCTGTGGATACATACAGTGTAGGAATGTACAGATCAGCCGGAACGATAGTGCTAAACACACGTTCACTGAGTACCGTCGGCATTCAGTCAAAGAAGTTGAACGGACGTGCACCGAGATTACCTATCGGGACATGGACAGTGGACAGGAGTACGTGGTGTACACCAAATCACTGAAACGTGCGAAAGAGCTGTACGAGTATACAGGCGGATTCTACGGGGTTTCCAAGCACCCTGTACTGTTCACCTGTCCAGCACCAGTCGCTGGTCCATTTGGTAGTTTGGAAGATATCGCCAAACTTCCGTGGTCATCTGAACAGGATGAACCGCCGTACAGTCCGCTCCATGTGATTGAACTGGACGCCGATTCAGTAGCACCGATCCGTGGATATGTGTTCAGTCGAATGCTGAAATACTTCGGGCTGAACATCTATCGTTTCCTGTTCAGACGTACAGACTACCTGAACACTGTGATTGCTGAACATCGGATCACCCGTCAGGCCCGATCCAATCACAAGTCACCAGAGCTGTACACCTTTCTACGTCGCATGGGATATGATGAAAATGGTGTACCAGCGGACAGGGGACCAGAATACCTGCCATTGCTGGACAACTGTATCCCTGTGGCATGGATGGATGTCTGTACAGTGGAACTCACGTTGGCCAAATTCCTGCCATACTGTGAAGATAATCGTGATCGACGTGTAGAGGCGTACAGGCGTCTGTGGGAAGAACGAGTGTATCTCCGTACAGGTGAGAAGCGTCGTTGTAAGATGACACGACACCAGTATGTGAAATTCCGTACACTGGTGTTCGAACGTGTACGTCAGATCCTTGAACGTGATACTGCACTGCTCACCTGTCCACCTGAGCCGGAAGTGTACGGAGTTCCAGCACGCAAAGAGTGGAAACCTGTATACGGCCCGACCAAAATGGACATCCGTTCAGCAGAAGACACTATCACTTTGGTAGTGGGCAAGTGTCCAGCGATGATCGCAATGGAAGTCGTGAACGACCTGAACGTCTGGACAGTTCCAACTAAGGAACTCAAGCCTGTTCAGTTGTACACTGAGAAGCGTGTCCCTACTGGATGGGTGAACATCGACGGCAAACAGCGTCAGGTGTGGTCAATTGTACAGGAGCCATCTGGCCAGATGTTCACCGAAGTGGATGGTGTAATCATGCACACTGATGAAGTGAAGGACGGCATGGGCATCTAAACACTGTACGGCTAAACACTAACGGGGTCGGTGTGCGAAAGTGCACCGGCCCTGTTCTTTTATACACTGTACATCTGCTCAGGGTGTGCATGCGTGCGAGCGGTCACGGATGTCCGCGAGCCCATCCGTACACCAGTATAGACATACGCCCACCCTACCAACTGTATGCCTATACACTTCTTGGCTCAAACCGCCGTACACTTTCTGCACACGCAATACAGATGTCCACCAGCACGCCTGTTAGAAAGAACGCCCGTACACTCAAAATTCTTCCCAAAATGCTCTGGGGTTTTGGTGTCTGTTAGCTGTTTAGTGGTTCTGGTTTGCGTTTTGTGTTTCTTGCGTTTTTTGCTTTTGTGGTGTTTTTCACTCGAAAAACGTGTTTTTTATACGTTTTTTGTGTGTTTTACGTCCCAATTTGCAGGAAAGGAATTTGCATTGTGAGCAGACGTAGTTTCGAGAATTTTATTGTGCTTCACCAGTCAGGCAAATTTGCCTGCTTTAATGTGATGCCTGCAATAAATTTCAGGTTACGCACAGTCACAATCGACAAATTCACTTTCAGCTTACAAGACGTGAAAAACGTCAAGTTAAACAGAAATAGCAAAACGGTTCTCATAGACCTAGTTGGCTCTAGTGAGTATGATTCTGAGGAAGAGTTTTCCCAGTTCACAGAGTCTGTTGGTCAAAAGTTTTTTGGAGTTTAGTTCGATGAAAAGTGCTGATTTCTTTGAAAAAGCCCTGACTGCTGCTGTTGCTGCTATTCCAGCGAATACCAAGCGACACGAAGCACGCCGCCTGTTGCATGCAGTTTGCTACTGTATTGCACAGGGTGAATCCGATCAGGGTTACGTCCGAAACGCTCTCGGATACGATTCCGACATGCCGTCCACGGAAAAGGATGGTGCGACGTTTATCGACAAGAAAACGCTGTTTGGCAAAATCTGGCAGAAAGCTCTTTCGGAAGTTCGACTCCGTGTTGCAAATGCTACGGCAAACGCAATCTGGAAGAAAACTTTCAAAGGTGGCAATTTGCAGGGTGTTGTCATGCACTACGCTGTCGCTTGCGAGCGTAACGCGGAAAACGTCAAGTCTGTTCCACCGAAAGTGATTGCAGCGAATCTGAAGTCTGCGGGATACAAGGCCGGAAAGAACAATATGTTCACTGTTCCGGTCAAGGAATTCCTGTTGATTGCAATCAATCCTTACTTCTCAACACAGGCTGTTGATGATAAGGGTAAGCCGAAATTCGGTGGCAAGGACAATAAGGAACCAGTTTGGCAGATTCGCCCATCGGATTTGCACGCCGAATTCCAGAAAGATTTGCAGGAACGGCTCGCGAAGTACACCGAACTCCGCACGGAACGTCTCGGTGAACTGGTAGACGTTGTGGATGATATGGGAATCGACTGGTAGGGCTAGCGCCCACGGAACCGGGGTGAATTTTCACCCCGGTTCCTTTTGTTTGGTGTGGTCTAGTCGCATTCAGAAGTCCGCCAAAGAAATAACAACAGAAGAGTATTCGTTTCATTGGTCAGTGTAGTAGGTATAGTACATATACCGGCTATACGAACAAATTCAGGAACTTCCGCCCATGCTACGTTATTTGGTTGAACAGTTAGTCCTTGAGTGTTTTGGCAAAAGTGCATACATGATGCTTGCATGCAGTTCTGTCAGTACAACATTGGCTGAAGGTGTTCGTTTAGGCCTTGTAACTCCTGAAGAAATGGAATCTGAACGAATCCGCTACGGTAATCTCTGGAACTACGTAGGAGACTAGTCGGACAAGTGGAGAAGTGGGGGATGTTTGGGGGTAAGATTGTTCGGGGGTGAGAAATAAGATAAATCTTCCAAATCCCCACCCACCAAATCCCCCTAGTACTACCATTCAGTCTGTTCTACTTACTACTCTATTCCATCTCTCTGTATTTCCTTTAAGGGATGAAACTGTAAAACCTATGCGTTACTTCCTCTCCCATCTGAAATCCTTCTGTCTTAATCCAATTGGCTATGTATTCAATTTCATTGCCACTGGTTACATTCGATTTGGATTTTCATACGAATCCCTCGGATTTGACATCCTTGAGGGACTTTGTGACAAGTGTTGTCGCAGGGATGGAATTCAAGACGACTGGCATCCATTCTTCAAGGGAAACAGTTGAGAAATGCAGGGAAAGCAGATTTAAAGATAGTATCGTCTAACCAGCCTTTCGCAAATAACATAAATGAGCTGGACTTTTGACTTGTCTTTATTCCTTTCCCTGTATTTCTCAGTTGTTTTTCATAAGGATCGGTATAGCTGCCGTCCATTATTACTGCAAGTCTTGAGAGAGAACTGATTGCGGTAATTGTGTAAACGGTCCCACGCTAAGACTGCATCCCCGGGCGAATTTATTCAATTCTTTCCGCCCAGAGGATTCCCACCTATCAGTCTTACCTATACCGATCCTTTTCTCTTACTCTGGAGGTTATTATGTCTGGTGAAACTAAAGCACTTGTCATGTGTGTTGGTATTGTCGCATTGGCCGCTGTACTTATGGTTTCACTCTACCATAAGTTTCAAGCCGACATCACAAAAACCGCACTTGAAGCTGGTTATGATCAGCAGTCGCTTCCGGGCGAAACTGGTGTTTTCTGGGTAAAACCTAACGGGGGAAACAGTGGGAATTCCATTGGAGAAACTGAGAACAAGAACATGTAAGTCAGGTGAGAAACCTCGCCATAGTGACTTCTGTCTGGTGAATGTAGATGGAGTTCAAAAGCCGGGCATGATCATTGAATTTGATCGAAAGAATGGATTCACTGTTCTGTTGGATGGGGAATCTGAACGGCGATCAGGATTGAATTGGACTACAGTCAATTGGCTACTAACAGATGAGGAGCTTTTGACTCATTTTAGTTAGTGGGGTTGATGTCGTAGCTCAGTTGGTAGAGCCTCCGACTTTTAATCGGAAGGTCATGGGTTCAAGTCCCATCGGCATCATTTTCCGTATTTTACGGAGAAAACATTAAATTCCTCACATTCCCTAATTATTCCCAAAGGAAAAAAAGGGACACGAAAAGAGGAATTTGTCCTTAGCGTTTAGGGACAAGTGCAAATGTTTGGGCGTTTCACGTTTTGGGAGAAGATTGTCATGTCAAAGGGCGAAAAGAAGAATAACACTGTTAAGCCAGCAACTGCCGGGGGATTCGGACTGAATTTCTCCAATGCTCCAGTTTCCGCTTCAGCAATTGAAGATGCACTGAAGGAACAGCAAGAAAAGCAGGAAAAGGAACGGGCGCTGGCACGCCAAAGATGTTAATACCTGTCAGGACGCTGTTGATAAGGGTAAGAAGACCCTGAAAGCACTGCGTGAGAAGGTTCGAGCGTTCGAAAAGGAATTCAAGAAGTTGGAAGGTGCAAAGTCGGCGAAAGAATTCGCAGACATTTACAACAGTCTGACGATTCGTACTCAAATCGGAGTTCTATCGATCGCTCTGGTTGCAGAGTACGACGACGCTGAGTAGTTGGAACTAACCCCTAACGGTTGGCATATATTAGCCAACACTATTGGAGTGGGACTTTTTAAATCCCGCGAAGCTAGGCCCAATCCCGTGTAAGCCGGGATCACGTACAAGTAGGACATGGTTAACCTGAAATGGACGTGCGGCGCTCTATATAAAAATGGGGCTTCATGTTAGCCTATAACATGACTAAGAAATCATTTGGCTGATAACCAGTGATTTACGCATCCTTCATGGGGCGGTTTTACCTCATGCCACAGTGCTATATCCCCTATACTGACCGCATTCAAATTAATGCATACCTTATGTTGCATTGATGTAAGCAGGTAAATGGTTGGGGTGAAATAGGTAGCGGTTCTTCATGGGCGTTATCTTGTGAGGACAGGGGGGATTTTTCCCCCTAGTCCCCTTTTTAGGCTTTCAAATGGGAATGACGATCAGACAGGATTTGCGTACTTTTGAAAGCATGGCATCTTTGTATTCAAAGCCATCACTTGAACAAAAAGAT
>Ga0228700_1001622_pt1 | contig 13843 bp, 10 predicted proteins | sample McNCre317_Aug_MG_FD_178019 | JGI IMG/M metagenome (GOLD analysis project Ga0228700, IMG submission 178019) | Freshwater microbial communities from McNutts Creek, Athens, Georgia, United States - 3-17_Aug_MG | ecosystem: Environmental > Aquatic > Freshwater > Creek | place: USA: Georgia...
CTGGTCAAAGCCACAGCGCGGCATTTGCGCAGTGTTCAGCGACAACCTGAACGAATCAAAAAATACTTCGAGCATGGCCCTGTTCGTTATGCCGCTTGATTCAAGTTCATTGATGCCGAATCAATAGGTTCCAGAAACCTTCATGGCCCACCCATAGCCCATCGTTGGCCCACGACCAGCTAAGGAATTTTTCTAACACGGCAATTTCGACCATAGGCCCCATGGCCCATGGCGCAGCGCCTGTGCAAATGTTGGGGTTCAAGGTCAGTGTGGGCAACGCATCAAGGCGGGTTGCGGTCGCTCTTCGTTCACCACCTGATGCACACAACCTAAACATGCGGGCGCTAGCGCCCAAGAACCGAATGTCCGCATGCCTTGAAAGCGGTCAAATGGGCACAAAAACCGGCCGTGAACGGTACGAATGGAAGGTTGGCGGGGAACTTCACGCCGCCGCGTTCTTCTGCGCCAGGTGTGATGTAGGCTATCGGTCGCCTATGCAGAAGAGATACCCGCTTGCCGCGACAGGGATGCGGTACGCTTGAATGCGACGCCAAGCCCATCCCTACATTTGTACCCCCCATGTCCGCTAGCTAGGCCTGCTTCCCATGATGCATCTGAAGTGAAGCTGCCCTGGCTACCCTTCCTGACTCTGGTCAGTGCATTCGCGCTCAGCCAAGCCTTTCGTACGGTGACTGCAATGATGGCAACCGGTTTGCAGCAAGACTTTGGACTTTCCGCCCAGCAGCTGGGATTCTTTGCCGCCATATCGGGTTTCGCCTTGGGGCTGGGTGGACTGGGGTTGGTAATCACAGGCACGCCACTGGCATGGCTCATTAGCATGAACTCCTGGCGCGTCGGCTTTGCCTTGCTGGCGGGACTGGCGTGCATTTCGTGGGTGTTGGTCTGTGTGCAGTTGCGCGAGGGCTTGCCATCCGGGCAGCAACGTCCGCAGAGTCTGCAGCACGCCCTGCGCGGTTTCGGTGCGCTGTTCTTGTTGCCGCAGACCTTGGGCATTCTGGCGCTTGCATTGGTCAGTTACGCCTCCTTCCTGACGCTGCGGGGTCTATGGCTGGGCCCCTTGCTAATGCACCGTCACGGTATGTCCCTGGTACAGACTGGCAATGTGGCCTTGGTGGTATATCTGCTGTCGCTTTTCTCGCCCGCGCTGTTTGGTCACTTTGATCCGGGAACGGAGCAGCGGCGGCGCTGGATCGTAGGGTCGGCACTTGCCATGGCTGGCATCATTGCCTTGATGGCGCTACTGCCACTCGCCTGGGTGGCGGTCGGCAGCATGATGGTACTGGCCGTCGTATCGGGAGCAGGCGTTCTACAGTACGCCAATGAGCGTGCCTCCTACCGTACCGAAATGAGTGGGCGTGCCATGTCGGTTTTCACGATAGCCATGTTTTTTGGGGTGGCCATCGTGCAAAGCCTCAGCGGCCTGGCCGCCTTCTGGTCACTATCCCCGGGGTATGACTCTTATGCGGGTGTATTGGTGTGCGTAGCCTCGTTGCTTGCAGCAGGCGCGTTCGCATTTCGCTTGTTGCCGGCGGGCGAGAATTAACACACCAGTCTTGATTGTGATACTGCATGTTTGGCGGAAGACAGTGGAGGTGATGAATCAGTCCCCTTAGTCCTGCGGCAGGTGAAGGCTGGTTGCGGACGGTCGTCGCTCATTACCCAATTCACACAACCGACCCAAAGCGATCCTAGCGTTCACCGAAGTCACCGTCCGATAGCCGACATACGCAAATTCCCACAATCACGGTCTCAACGACCGCTTGCGGGTAATCCGATCTTTAAAGTGGACAGCGGCCATCGACCAGGAGCGGTCTTATGATTTTCAGCCGATCTTTCAGTGATGGGTGTTTGCCGTCATCCAATTTTTCATTCCCCAATCGCGCAAGTTGCGAATGCGGCCATTCGCAATGACTGCTTTATGGCGACCAAATCAATGACATGGGACTAGCGGCTATTCCACCTGAGGCACAGCTGGCAATATCAGGAAAGTGAGGCGACAAATCGCTGGCGCGAATATTGCCTGATCCATTACGTATGACCCCGGCACTTCGCATCGTTGTCATTTCTCCTGACCTGGAACTTATTGATCCCAGTGATAGGCACGCGCACGACCAGGCAGAGCGATCGCGCAGTCTGCGCATTGGCTTGTTGGAGAGTGGCTTTAATCTGGTGGCATCGTTGCCGGCGGATGTCTTTCTGACTGAGCGCCTGGCCCAACTGCGACCAGACCTGATCATCGTGGATGCCGAAAGTGATGCGCGTGATTCGCTTGAACATGTGGTGATGGCCACACGCGAAGAGCGCAGACCCATCGTAATGTTCACCAACGATCAGGATAGCGGAACAGCCCGCGCCGCAGTTGCTGCAGGTGTGACGGCCTACATCGTTGCCGGGCTTCAGTCCGAGCGAATCCGTCCGATTCTGGATGTTGCACTGGCCCGCTTTCAGCAAGAGCAGGCACTAAGACAGGAACTCGCTGATGTGCGCAGCGAACTCAACGAACTCAGTGCCACGTTCCAGGACCGCAAAGTCATTGACCGCGCCAAAGCACTCTTGATGGAGCGTCAGAAACTCAGCGAGTCCGATGCGTATTCCCGTTTGCGAAAAGCCGCCATGGATAAGAACCTGAAGATAGTGGAGGTCGCACAACGCATGTTGGATGTGGCCGATTTGCTCGGCTGAGCGAGCGATTTTGGTGCGCTGCACAAAATCAGTGCTGCTGGAAGCCGGTTCTGCGGTCTCGGAAGCATGGCACTCCAATCAGTCAGCTGCCGCTCCCGCCCAATTCAATTAGTTGTGCGCTCCCTCTGGAGCATACGGGTGCGCTGCCGGTCGATAGCTTGAAAGTAGTCAGGGCGTTCAACTTGGCATGCCATTTGCATAGCTAATCACAAGACCAGCGATGGTCAGCGGTTATGCACCAGCCAACGGCGGTTAGTGCAGACCCATTCGGACAAAGGCGTCCCCACGCGTTCAGCGCTTTATGCGACTGAGCGCCGTGCGGACGCCTTTTTGTTTTGATTTTTTTGATTGGAGTGTTGCCATGACTGACTTGCTCAAACACAAACTGACACGCCGTGCAGTGCTGCAGACCGCAGCCGTCGGCGCCTTTGGCGTGGACTCTGCGTTGCGTGCTGCGGTGTATGCCGCAGGCTCCGATGCGCCAGAAAAGACTGAAGTGAAGATCGGTTTCATCCCGCTGACTGACTGTGCCAGCGTGGTAATGGCTTCGGTTCTAGGCATAGACCAGAAATACGGCGTGAAATTCGTGCTCAGCAAAGAGGCCAGCTGGGCCGGTGTGCGCGACAAGCTGGTTACCGGTGAACTGGACTTTGCCCACGTTTTGTATGGGCTGGTGTACGGCGTACATATGGGGATCGGAGGTCCCAAGAAGGACATGGCCGTCTTGATGACCCTGAACAACAACGGCCAAGCGATTACCCTGTCCAAGAAGCTGGCTGACAAGGGCGCCGTGGACGGCGCCGGGCTTGCAAAGCTGATGGCCTCCGAGAAGCGTGAATACACCTTCGCACAGACCTTTCCCACCGGAACGCACGCCATGTGGCTGTATTACTGGATGGCCGCCAACGGCATTAACCCGATGAACGATTCCAAAGTCATCACCGTGCCGCCGCCGCAGATGGTGGCAAACATGCGCGTGGGCAATATGGACGGCTACTGCGTGGGTGAGCCCTGGAACCACCGCGCCATCATTGACGGTATTGGCGTGACCGCAGCCACCACGCAAGACATTTGGAAAGATCACCCGGAAAAGGTTCTGGGCACCACCGGTGACTTCGTCAAGAAATACCCCAACACCGCTCGCGCCGTAACCGCAGCAATTCTGGAAGCAGGCAAATGGATCGATGCAGGCTTGCAAAACAAAAACAAAATGGCAGAAACGATTGCCGACAAGAGCTATGTGAACACCGGTGTGGACGCTATCAACCAGCGCATTCTGGGGCGATATCAAAACGGCATGGGCAAGACCTGGGACGACCCCAACTACATGAAGTTTTTCAACGATGGCGCGGTGAACTTCCCCTACCTGTCTGACGGCATGTGGTTCCTCACTCAGCACAAGCGCTGGGGATTACTCAAAGACCACCCCGACTACCTGACAGTGGCCAAGCAAATCAACCAAATCGACATCTACAAGCAAGCCGCTGCGGCCACTAAGACATCCGTTCCCAAGGACGTGATGCGCAGTACCAAGCTGATGGATGGAGTGGTGTGGGACGGCAAGGATCCGAAGAAATACGCTGATGGCTTCAAGATCAAGGTCTAAGGGAGTTCATCATGGTGAGCGCTGTTTTTCATTCTCCTTTGGCCGCTGCTGCTGAAGACGTGGCCGTCATGAAGACCCAAACAAGCAACGTAGCAGTGGTTCCCGTTGCACTCGCAAACGCCGCCCCTGTGCAAACCAAACCTGGCTTTGACTGGAAAGGATTGCTGATGGCTGTGATGCCACCGGTATTGGGCTTGGTGTTGCTTGTGCTGATCTGGTCATTGGTCAGCGTTGGAACCGCGGGCAGCATTCCCACGCCGATCGATACCGCTCAGCAGGCTATCACCATCTTCAGCGACCCGTTCTACCGCAAAGGCCCCAATGACCAGGGCGTTGGATGGAACGTGTTGATGTCGCTGGAGCGCGTGGCGCTGGGCTTTGGCCTCGCTGCGTTAGTAGGCATCCCGGCAGGATTTGTGATTGGGCGCTTTGACTTCCTGAGCCGCATGTTTGACCCGCTCATCAGTCTGCTGCGTCCGGTATCTCCCCTGGCGTGGTTACCCATCGGCCTGTTGGTATTCAAAGGGGCTAATCCTGCGGCCATCTGGACCATCTTTATCTGTTCGATCTGGCCCATGATCATCAATACCGCTGTCGGTGTGCAGCGTGTACCGCAAGACTATATGAACGTGGCCCGTGTGCTGAACCTATCTGAATGGAAGATCGTTACCAAGATCCTTTTCCCCTCGGTGCTCCCCTACATGCTGACCGGTGTACGCCTGGCGGTGGGAACGGCCTGGCTGGTGATCGTTGCCGCCGAGATGCTGACAGGCGGCGTGGGCATCGGCTTCTGGGTGTGGGACGAGTGGAACAACCTCAACGTCAAAAACATCATCATCGCCATCTTCGTCATCGGCATCGTTGGCCTGATTCTCGAATACGCCCTTATCAAAGTCGCAACCGCATTCACATTTGAAGAGGTGAAGTCATGAGCACCGAAGCACTTAACGCCCAGTTCATCAAAATCGAAGGTGTTGCGCAAACCTTCAAGACCAAGAAGGGCGAGTTCCCTGCACTGCGTGACATCAATCTGACCGTGGCCAAAGGTGAATTTGTGGCGCTCATCGGCCACAGCGGCTGCGGTAAATCCACGCTCTTAAGCCTGATTGCCGGTCTCACCATGCCGACAGAGGGCCACTTGTTGTGCGCCAACCGGGAGATCGCTGGTCCCGGTCCCGAGCGCGCGGTTGTGTTCCAGAACCATTCTTTACTGCCGTGGCTCACCTGCTTCGAGAACGTGTACCTGGGAGTGGAGCGCGTGTTTGGTGCGGCGTCCAAAAGTACCGGTGCTGCGTCAGAAAACAAGGCGCAACTCAAGGCCCGCACCGATGCGGCGCTGGCCCTGGTCGGATTGAGCGCAGCCGCTCAGAAACGCCCCGGTGAAATATCAGGCGGCATGAAACAGCGCGTGGGAATAGCCCGTGCCTTAGCCATGGAACCCAAGGTTCTGTTGATGGACGAACCCTTTGGCGCGCTCGACGCGCTCACTCGCGCCAAGCTGCAGGACGAGTTACTGGAGATCGTTGCGCGCACCCAGAGTACCGTAGTCATGGTGACGCACGATGTAGACGAGGCGGTGCTGCTATCTGACAAGATTGTGATGATGACCAATGGTCCTGCAGCCACGATAGGTGAAGTGTTGCATGTAGATCTGCCCCGGCCGCGATCGCGCGTCGCCCTGGCGGACAGCCCGCAGTACCTGGGCTACCGCAAAGCGGTCATTGACTTCCTTTACACCCGCCAAGCCCACGTTGAGAAGGCGGCCTGATCATGGACATGAACCTTCCCCCGGTGCAAAAGCAAAGATTGGTCATGGTCGGAAACGGGATGGCCGGTGTTCGCACACTTGAAGAATTGCTGAAGATCGCGCCCGATCTCTATGAAATCACGGTGTTTGGTGCCGAGCCACACCCCAACTACAACCGTATCCTGCTGAGCCCGGTGCTGGCGGGCGAGCAGACGCTGGACGAGATCGTGCTCAACCCGTTCAGCTGGTACGAAGAGAACGGCATCACACTGCACGTGGGCAAGACCGTTACCGAAGTGGACCGCGTCAAACGCATCGTCCGCTCCAAATCATCCGACGGTAGCATCATTGAAGCGGCCTACGACAGACTGCTGCTGTGCACCGGTTCCAATCCTTTCATCCTGCCGGTTCCCGGCAAAGACCTGGAAGGCGTAATTGCCTACCGCGACATTGCCGACACCAACGCCATGATCGACGCGGCCACCCGCTTCAAGCATGCGGTGGTTATCGGCGGTGGGCTACTCGGCCTGGAGGCCGCAAATGGTCTGATGCTCCGAGGCATGACCGTCACGGTCGTGCATGTACAGCCCACCCTGATGGAGCGCCAACTTGACAGCGTGGCCGGTGGAATGTTGCAAAGGTCACTGGAAGAGCGTGGCCTGAAGTTTTTGATGGGTGCGCAAACGCAGGAGCTGGTCGGTAGTGAGGACGATGGCAGGAGCGGCCGCGTCAAGTCCATCAAATTCAAGGACGGCTCCGAAGTGCCGGCTGACCTGGTGGTGATGGCCGTGGGCATACGCCCAAACACCGCATTGGCCAGCAGCATGCGCCTGCATGTGGACAAGGGCATTGTGGTAACCGACACCATGCAGACCGTAACCGATGCGCGAATTTACAGCGTGGGCGAATGCGCTGCGCACCGTGGAATTGCCTACGGCTTGGTGGCCCCTCTGTTTGAGCAGGGCAAAGTGGCAGCCAATCATCTGGCGATGTACGGTATTGGCCGCTACCAGGGTTCGCTCACCTCCACCAAACTCAAAGTGACCGGCATTGACCTGTTCAGCGCGGGCAACTTCCAGGGTGACGAAAACACCGAAGAAATCGTCATGAGCGACCCCTTTGGCGGCGTCTATAAGAAGCTGGTGATTCAGGATGACAAGCTGGTGGGCGCCTGCATGTATGGCGACACGGTTGACGGCAGTTGGTACTTCAAATTGCTACGCGATGGCCGAAACATTGCCGATATCCGTGACAAGCTGATGTTCGGTGAAAGCAATATTGGCGATGCAGGCCACGAAGGGCATAACAAGGCAGCAAGCATGCCGGACGATGCAGAAGTGTGCGGCTGCAATGGTGTGAAGAAAGGTGCGATTTGCAAGGCCATCAAGGAAAAAGGACTGTTCACTATTGAGGAGGTGCGCAAGCACACCAAGGCCAGCGCTTCGTGCGGCTCCTGCACCGGCTTGGTCGAACAGATTTTGATGTTCACCGCTGGTGGCGACTATTCCGCCACACCCAAGACCAAGGCCATGTGCGGTTGCACCGAACACGGCCACGCGGCAGTTCGCAGTGCCATCCGCACGCCGTTGCCCGATGGCCAGAAGTTACTCACCATTGCCGGTGTATTCAAACATCTTGACTGGAAAACACCGAACGGCTGCGCCTCGTGCCGTCCAGCCATCAACTACTACCTGATCAGCACATGGCCCAAAGAGGCCGTAGACGATCCGCAGAGCCGTTTCATCAACGAACGCAGCCACGCCAACATCCAGAAAGATGGCACCTACAGCGTGATCCCGCGCATGTGGGGCGGCGAGACCACTGCGGACGAGCTGCGCCGCATTGCCAATGCTGTGGACAAATACAACATCCCCACCGTCAAAGTGACCGGCGGCCAGCGCATTGACTTGCTGGGCGTGAAGAAGGAAGACCTGCAAGCTGTGTGGAAAGACATCGGAATGCCGAGCGGCCACGCTTATGCCAAGGCGTTGCGCACGGTGAAGACCTGTGTGGGTTCTGAGTGGTGCCGTATGGGCACGCAGGACAGCACGCAAATGGGCAAGGATCTGGAGCGTGCCATGTGGCGCATGTATGCACCCCACAAGGTGAAGTTTGCAGTGAGCGGCTGCCCTCGCAACTGTGCCGAGGCCGGCATCAAGGACGTCGGCATCATCGGTGTGGACAGTGGCTGGGAGATGTATGTGGCCGGCAACGGTGGCATCAAAACCGAGGTAGCCCACTTCTTCACCAAACTCAAAACAGTAGAGGAAGTGCTGGAGTACACCGGCGCCTTCTGCGAGTTGTACCGGCAAGAGGGCTGGTACCTTGAGCGCACCGTGCATTACGTCAACCGCGTCGGCTTGGACTATGTCAAGAAGCGCATTCTTGAAGACGATGCCGGACGCAAGGCACTGTGGGAACAACTGCAATTCGCGCTGGATGGCGAGCCTGACCCGTGGTTTGACTTCAAAGAGGCGCAAGTGGACACGCGGCAGTTTGATGCGCTCACGGTCAAAGAGGGAGTGGCAGCATGAGCACACACAACGATTGGGTTTTGATCTGCAAAGTCACCGATATCCCGGTGCTCGGTTCACGCCGTGTCAGGCGAGAGAACGGTTTGGATGTCGCGGTGTTCCGCAATAGTCAGGATGAGGTGTTTGCGCTGCTGGATCGCTGCCCGCATAAGGGCGGACCTTTGAGTCAGGGTATTGTGTTCGGCACGCATGTGGCCTGCCCCTTGCACAACTGGACCATCGGGCTGTGCGACGGTCAGGCGTCTGCGCCCGATGAGGGATGTACACCGAAGTTCAGCGTCAGACTCGAGGGTGGTTCGGTGTACCTGAACACCGCTGAGTTGGTGGGTCATGCAACCGACTTCGTTCGCCCGGTTGCCGGTCCCGCGCATCGTACTTCGGTTGTCTGAGAAGGCAGCGTGATGTTGGAAACCAGGTCCACCTGTCCGTATTGTGGTGTGGGCTGCGGTGTCATCATTCAAAGTGAAGGCGCACAGATTACTGGCGTACGCGGAGACCCGGAGCACCCTGCCAATTTTGGGCGTCTATGCTCTAAGGGGAGCACGCTGCACATGACGGCCAGTGCTGAGATCACTTTGCAAACGCGCCTGTTGCAACCAATGCAACGGCTCACGCGCGGCACTACGCCACAGCCTCTATCGTGGGACGCAGCCATGAAGAGGACTGCCGATGTGTTCGCCCGGGTTGTCCGCGACCATGGCCCGGACGCGGTGGGTATTTATGTGTCCGGTCAGCTCCTGACCGAGGATTATTACGTTTTCAACAAGCTGGCTAAGGGCTTGATTGGCACCAACAACATCGACACCAATTCACGCTTGTGCATGAGCAGTGCGGTGGCCGGCTACAAAAAGACTTTGGGGGCTGACGCACCCCCCGCTTGTTACGACGATGTAAACCATGCGCAGACGCTGTTCATCGTCGGATCCAACACAGCCTATGCACACCCGGTGCTGTTCCGGCGCATTGAGGATGCCAGAAGGGCCAACCCTGCGATGAAGATCATCGTAATGGATCCGCGCCGCACCGACACCGCAGACACGGCCGATTTGCATTTGCAAATTCAGCCTGGATCCGATGTGATGCTGTTCAACGGCATGCTGCACCTGATGCTGTGGGAAGGCTGGACAGATGCGAATTACATTGCGCAGCACACCAGTGGCTTCGATGCACTGAAGACCATCGTTCGTGACGCGACCCCTGACGTGGTGACGCAAGTATGTGGAATTTCCAAGGAAGTGCTTCTGGAGGCCACACGTCTGTTTGCACGCTCTTCCGGAACACTGAGCCTGTATTGCCAGGGTTTGAATCAGTCCAGCAGCGGCACTGCAAAGAACACGGCGCTGATTAATCTGCATCTGGCGACCGGCCAGATCGGTAAACCCGGTGCCGGTCCGTTTTCTCTTACCGGGCAACCCAACGCGATGGGGGGGCGCGAAGTGGGCGGCCTGGCCAACCTGCTTAGTGGCCACCGCGAGCTGGCCAACGCAATGCACCGTGCCGAAGTGGCAGCCCTGTGGGGTATTCAAGACGTACCATCCAAGCCCGGGAAGACTGCGGTGGAGATGTTTCAGGCTGCAGCGGACGGCGAGATCAAAGCGCTTTGGATTGCCTGCACCAACCCCGCTCAAAGCATGCCCGACCAGACCACGGTGCGCCGTGCGTTGGAGCGGGCCGAATTCGTGGTGGTGCAGGAAGCCTTTGCAACGACCGCCACCTGTGCCTTTGCCGACCTGCTGTTGCCCGCCACCACGTGGGGCGAAAAAGAAGGCACTGTTACCAACAGCGAGCGTCGCATCAGCCGTGTGCGTGCGGCCGTTGTTGCGCCCGGCGCCACCGAAAATGGTCCACGCCATGACTGGGCAATTGCTGTGGACTTCGCAAAGAGTCTGGAGCGCGCACTGGGCCGCACCGGACCATCGCTTTTTCCATACGACACACCTGAATCTATCTGGATCGAGCACCGCGAATCCACCCGTGGCCGGGACCTGGACATCACCGGGCTGACGTACGCCATGCTGGATGAAGCACCGCAACAGTGGCCCTATCCACAGGGTGCAGCAACGGGCAAGGCCCGGTTGTATGAAGACTGCATCTTCCCCACGGCCGATGGCCGTGCAAATTTTGCTGTAGCAGCCTACAAACCGGTAGCCGAGCAACGCGAAGCGCGCTATCCGTTCTCACTCAACACCGGGCGGCTTCGCGATCAGTGGCACGGTATGAGTCGCACGGGGACGCTCGGTCGACTGTTCGGCCATGTGCGTGAACCGGCTTTGCAAATGCATCCGCAGGATATGGCGCGCCGATTGCTGAAGGAGGGCGACCTCGTACATATCACCAGCAAACGCGGCTCCATCCTGGCGCCGGTGCAGGCCAGCAATGAACAGGCAATGAGTCAGGTTTTTCTGGCGATGCATTGGGGAGAGGAAACCTTCAGCGGCATGGGCTCTGATGGGCGAAAACTGGCAGGCGTAAATTCGCTCACCACGCCTGCGTTCTGCCCGGACTCCAAGCAACCGGAGTTCAAGCATGCAGCAGTCAAAGTGTTAAAGGCAGAACTACCTTGGACGCTCCTGGCTATGGCTTGGTTACCTGCAGATCAGGTCCTTGATGCGCGCGCGAAACTGCAAACACTGATGGGTGAGTTTGCTTTTGCAACCTGCGTACCTTTTGCAGGCACCGGAACCGATGGACAGGGCGATCGGCAGGGTTTGCTCTTCCGGGCTGCTTCGTATGAAGCAGTGGAGCCGCATGTGCTTGATCGTATCGAAACCATACTGAATTTGAAGGATGGAGCTGTCTTGCATTACGCGGACCTCAAGCGCGGCCAGCGCCGCTGCATGCGCTTGCAGCGCGATGGGGAAGACACATTCTTGCAGGGCTTTTTACTGGCCGGGGATACCCGCGCACAAGCCTGGATCAGTGACCTGCTACAAAACGAGCAACCGGCCCAGCGCTATGGCCGTGCGTTGTTATTGGCTGTCAGTGAACCACCAGTTCCCATGGTGTCCAAAGGAAAAGTGGTGTGTTCTTGTTTCAATGTGCGCGATGTCACCATTGGTGAACACCTCATGCACTCCAGTGGCAGTGATGCAACGCGCCTGAGCCAACTGCAAGACGCATTGCGTTGCGGCACGAATTGCGGATCGTGCGTGCCCGAACTACAGCGTATGGTGCGCATGGCTGCAGTGCCCAATCAACTCAATCAGTCTGAAGTCGTGGCATGACGAATAAGCGCAATGATCTTTCCAGATATTCCCCATCCGGCCAAGTTACTCTGGTGGGTGCAGGTCCAGGTGACCCGGAACTGCTGACCATTAAGGCGCTCAAGGCCATTCAGTCCGCCACGTTGCTTTTAGTAGATGATTTGGTGAGCGACGAAATTGTTGCTTTGGCTCCCACCAGCGCGCGAGTCGTATGGGTGGGTAAACGCGGGGGCTGCAAGTCCACCCCTCAATCCTTCATCGAAAAGCTGATGATCACTGCAGCCCGCGAAGGAGAGCTTGTGGTGCGATTAAAAGGCGGCGATCCGTTTATGTTCGGACGCGGCGGTGAAGAGGTGGAGCACTTGCAGGCAGAGGGTGTGCGAGTGAGTGTAGTCAATGGGATTACCGCCGGCTTGGCGGCGGTAACGTCACTTAATGTTCCTCTGACCCATCGCGATCACGCGCATGGAGTCATATTTGTAACCGGCCACTCTAAGCCGGGTGACGCAGACCGCGACTGGTCCGCATTGGCGCATGCAGCTGCGCGGGCCCGTCTCACGGTGGTGATTTACATGGGCATCGCAAGTTCCACGGCCATTCAAGAAGGTCTGCTGCAGGGCCTACCAGCGGATACGCCGGTGGCCGTTGTACAAAGTGCGTCTTTGCCACAACAACAGCAAGCGCTATGTACGTTGGAGAGCTTGCAGCAGACAATTACACTGAAGCGTATCGTCAGCCCGGCGGTGGTCGTGGTGGGAAATGTACTAAAGGGGGCCCTGGCGCTGGCGTCACCCGAGTCGAATTTGACCCACTATTTTGGTTAGTTTCGCGCGAGTGAGCATTGTTCAACCAAGCTCCTAAGGGAAACCCGGGATGCTGACCTTTACGTCTTCTGCACGCCGCTGATCCGCGGACTAAAGGCAGTCATGCGCACAAATACCCGCTTCAGAGCGAGCGCCTCAAGGCGTGTTCAGTGGCCGTTCAGAGTTCAGTCGAAAATCGTTTGTTGAGTAGTCCCCGTACTTGATCGGCGATGTCGCAAGCCATATGACTGCTTAGCAGTTGTCCCGAGTAGTGTGGCTATGACTGCAATGGAGTGGAAACCATTGACGGGCTGATTTTTCGACTGACCGCTAACGCGGCGTCACAGACATACGCATTGCCAAGCTCTACGTCAGCAATGGGCACACTGGAGGTGCCCACCAATGTCCGCAGACCGGATACTTAACCTGGTAGAACCTTGGAAGGTCAGGTGACGGGTAACTCTATCCGGCCTCGGTAATACGCGTTACGACCAACTGCCGTCGTGGGACTTTTGAGGCATTCCGGAGGAGTAAGGCAGGAAGCGGAAGTTGGTACTGGAATCCCAGATGACCAAGGCCGATCCTTAGCGGCCCTACAGCTATCCACCCTGGCAATTGGTTGAGTCACTACAGCAGACATCGCAGTGCTGCGGCATTAGCCTCTTGGCGGCTCACCTTCAAGAATCAAGAACTCCCGCTTCGATGCTTTTTGCGCAAATACTTTTGCGGCTTGATACGCCTCGTCTTGATAGCAGGCCAGAGCTTGTGAATAGCTATCAAATTCGACGATCAGAGTACGGGTGTAGCCGCATGTTTCCATCAAGACCGTTTGCGTATTGAGAACTTTGAATTTTGCGCTGTACTTCTCGGCGATTGGTGTCCACAGTTTCCCGTACATCGCTTGTGCCTCCTGATCCTTTGCCGAGTCAGAGAGTATCAACCAGTAGCCTTTCATTTTGAACTCCCTAAGTTTCGATGTTTGATAAGGATACTACAGGCCCAAAGTGACTCAACACCCACTTTAGGCCACATTGCGGTCATTCAAAAAGTGTGACTCCAACAGGTTATGACCGAGAGGCGACGCCGACTTCAGCGCATTAGATGTCCGCTCCCGCTGCGTCACTGACACACACATCACAAGGATCTATGTCGGCTTTGGGCCAGTTGCGGTAGTACGCGAGTGACTGCTTCGAGGCAGTAAATATTCTCTACTTGAGACCCCCGCACCGGGCATCATGGCTCAGCCT
>Ga0228700_1001625_pt1 | contig 13830 bp, 11 predicted proteins | sample McNCre317_Aug_MG_FD_178019 | JGI IMG/M metagenome (GOLD analysis project Ga0228700, IMG submission 178019) | Freshwater microbial communities from McNutts Creek, Athens, Georgia, United States - 3-17_Aug_MG | ecosystem: Environmental > Aquatic > Freshwater > Creek | place: USA: Georgia...
CATGCACCTCGTTGAAGGCCTGGATGATCGGCTTCATGCGCTGCTCGAGCCCCGCCATCGCCGCGTCGTCGGTCGTCAGCACATGCATGGTGTCGAGCGTGCGCAGCTCCTGCAGGCGGGCACGCATCTGGTTGACCTTCTGGATGCTGGGCAGCCAGTTGTCCGTGATGTCGGCGCGCCGCTGATCCAGCTGCCGCATCTGGACCACCGCGGTCGTGGCGACCGCCAGCAGCAGCAAGGTCAGCAGCGCAAAGGCCAGTACGAGCCGTTTCGAGATCGACAGACCGGGGCGACGGGTATCCATGGAGGCTCCTGCGTGGACGCGGAGCAGGCGGTGGCGCACGCCCCGGATCGAAAGACGATGTTTCGAGTGACGCCGGATCATCATCCCCCTGACAAGGGAGAGAAACCTCAAGAAGATCGGCCCGGAACGGCCAGTTCCCCGGCCAGTTCTCCGGCCACGGCCGGATGCAGAAAAACCAGCACCTCGCGCAGCGCCCCCTCGATCAGGACCTGCAGCCGCCCGGTGGTGGCCTCGATGTCCTCGCGCTCGGCCCAGGCCTCGTCCAGCGCGGCGCGCCGGCTCGCCAGCGCCCGCTCGGCGGCCGTGCGCCACGACGCCGGCGAGGCCGGGGCGGTCCACTCGCCGCGACCTCGCCCGAAATGCGCGACCGCCAGATAGCGCAGCAGGGCATGGCCGAGCAGCGCCTCGAGGGCCTGGGGCTGCCAGGTGAGCCGGCTGCCGTCGCGCCCGCGCACCAGGTTGAGCCCATGGGCCAGCCCGGCCGCGCCCAACGCCCCCATGAGACCGCCGGCGATCAGCCCGCCGCCCAGGGTCAGACCGCCGCTGGCCAGATCCGCCCCGAGCCCGACCAGTGCCCCGGAGACCAGCCCGCCGACCAGGGCCGCCGGCGCCGGCGCGACCCGCGCCTGGTGATCGAAGGCCTGGCCGACCTGCCCCAGGATCTCGTCGGCCTGCGCCTGACCCTCCAGCGCATGCAGGTGCAGCAGGTCCGAGGTGCTGGCGCGCACCTCGCTGTCGAGCCGCGCGAGCAGTTCGCGGCCCGCCTGCTGCAGCGGCGCCTCCTGCACCGACCCCAGGCCCAGCGCGCCGCCGACCTGGCGCACCAGACCGCGCAGCATGCCGGCCTCCTCGACCGGCTGCACCATCGCGGCCAGGCGCGCCAGGCTGGCCGCCAGCAGCCGGGCAGAGGCATCGAGCCGCTGCAGGCGCTCCTGGCGACCGGCCGCGCGCAGGCGGGCCATCAGCGGCCGGCGCGCCTCGGGCAGCACCTGCTCGATCTCGCGCAGCAGCACCAGCTCCTGCACCCAGCAGCGCGAGAAGGCATCGAGCGGCAGCACCGCGCGCACCGCCGGCATCGCCTGCAGACGGGTGCGCCAGCGCTCGAGCTCGGCCTGCTGCCGCACCGGGTCGTCCGGCGCGCCGAGCTGGTTGAGCAGCACGATCACCGGCAGGCCGGTCCAGGCCAGCAGCTCCATCTCGGGCTCGACATAGCCGGCCGCCTCGGGCGACTCGGCCGCGCTCACCAGGTAGAGCGCCACGTCGGCCTCGTCGCGCACGTTGCGCAGCGCCTGCTGGCTGGCCCAGAAGGCGCGGTCGCGCCAGCGGTCCCAGACCTGGCCGAGCAGCCAGCCCAGCGGCGTGCCCGACTGACGCATGCGCCGCGCCAGCCGCACGCTGTCGCCGAAGCCCGGCGTGTCCCAGAGCATCAGCCGCTCGCCCTCGGGCGTCACGATCAGCGGATGCGCATCGGCGAATTCGGTGACATGGGTGGCGTCGCGCACCACGCCGACATCGCGGCCGAGCAGCGTGCGCGCCAGCGTGGTCTTGCCGATGTTGGTGTGCGAGACCAGGGTCAGCGCCAGCGTGCCGGCCGTCGGTCCGGCGCTCATGCCGCACGCTCCGTGCCGGCCAGACCGACCAGCCCGGCCAGCGCATCGCGGCTGGCCTCGTCCGAGGCGGCGATGCGGCCCTCGTGCAGCACCAGGCATCCCAGGCCGAGCGAGCCGACCAGCGCACGCCAGGCCTGGCGGCGCTGGAGCAGCCGCTCGGGCGCGCTGGCGCCGAACCGGGCGGCGAACCCGCTCTCCTCCACCAGGACAAGCAGATCCGGGCCGGGCCGCCCGCCGGGGGCCGCGGCCGTCATCAGGGCGCGCAGCCAGCGCCCGTGCACCTCGGACTCGGGCGTGGCCGCCAGATCGAAGCAGGGCAGCAGCAGCGAGGGCGAGCCCGCCACCGAGGCCTGCAGCGCCGTCTCGTCCTCGCTGCCGTAGGCACGCACCGGCGCGACCTGCAGGGTCAGCGTCTCGCCCAGATGCTGGCGCAGCAGGTCGGTCAGCGCGGCCACGCGATCGGCCTCGACCGGCTGCGCGTAGGGCAGCAGCACCGGGCGGGCCACCTCGCGGCGGCGCTGGCCGAGCAGCTCGCGGAAACAGGGATCGTCCAGCGGCAGCGCGATGCGCCGGGCCCGCCAGGCGGCCTGCAGCCCCGCCAGCGCCGCCAGCACGGCGCGCGGCAGCACCACCAGCAGCAGCAGCGTGCCGGCCCAGAGGTGAATCCACACCGCGGCGGAATCGTCTCCGGCCCGCGGCACCGTGGCCGGCGTGGCCAGATCGGTGACGCGCAGGGCCGCCAGCGCCTCGACCTCCGGCAGCGGCAGCCCGAACAGGGCCGAGGCCGGCTCGAACAGCACCGACAGCAGCCGGTGCACCGCCGGCGCCTCCAGGAAGGTGCTCGACCAGCCGACGCGGTAATCCCAGGCCAGGCCATGCAGGTAGAGCGAAGCGATCAGGCCCAGGGCCAGGCCGACCGCGCCCAGATGCAGCAGCAGCGCGGCCCGCGCCCCGGCCAGGGCCAGGCTCAGCGCGATCCACCGCACCGTCAGCGCATCGAACAGGCCGGTGCGATCCGAGCCCGACCGCAGCCGGCTCAGATCGGCCAGGCGGCGCGCCACGGCCCCGCGCAGCCCCGCGGGCCGCGCCGGCGCCGCCGGCCGCAGCAGCGCCAGCAGGCCCCGCCCCAGCGTCAGCACGATCACGAGGGCATTCCACAGCAGCAGCGCCCAGACCGGCGGCGCCAGCAGGCTGATGCGGTGGGCGGGCCCCAGCGCGTCGGCGGCCAGCCCCAGCATCGCGCCCAGCCCCAGCACGGCCAGCATCCAGCGGGCCCGCCAGGTCGGCCGGGCCAGCCAGGCCGTCACCCGCGGCTCGCGCGGCCCGAGCCGGCGCAGCGCCGCCGTGGCGCGCCGGGCCAGGAAGCGCTCGGGCGTGTCGTCGGCCGGCGCCTCCTCCAGGGCGACGCGCGAGGCCCAGCGGCGGTCCTCGGTGCCCCACAGCGGCTGCTCGGGGCGGGCGGTCTCGAAGGCGTGCAGCAGCATCACCTGTCGGGCAGTCGTCTCGTCCATCGGCCGACTGTAGCGCGGACGCCGCGCCGGGCGCCCCGCCGACGGTCCAGGACCTACCATCCGGACACGCCCTGTTTCCGACCTTGCGAGGACCCTGACGACATGACCGATCCGCACGACCGCCTTTCCCGCCGCACGCTCCTGGCCACCGGGGCCGCGGCGCTGGCCGCCACCGCCTGGCCGAGCGCCCGCGCCGACGGCCGCACGATCCGGCTGCTGGTCGGATTCCCCGCCGGCGGCGGCACCGACGCGATCGCCCGGCTGCTGGCCGAGCGGCTGCACGAGGTGCTCGGCCAGCAGGTCATCGTCGAGAACAGGCCCGGCGCCGGCGGCCAGCTCGCCGCGCAGGCGCTCAAGGCCGCCGCGCCCGACGGCACCACCTTCTTCCTCAGCCACGACCACACCATCTCGATCCTGCCGCTGGTCTCGCGCCACCCCGGCTTCGATCCGGCCAGGGACTTCGTGCCGGTGGCCGGCATCGCGGACTTCGTCAACGCGCTGGCGCTGTCGGACGCCACCCCGGCCAGGAGCCTGCGCGAGTACGTCGACTGGGTGCGCGGCCCCGGCCAGGGCAAGGGCGCGATCGGCGTGCCCGCGCCGGCCTCGGTGCCGGAGTTCCTGGTCAAGGTGATCGGCGACAAGTACGGTCTGGACCTGATCTCCGCCCCCTACCGCGGCAGCGCGCCGATGATCACCGACCTGATGGGCCGGCAGATCGCCGCCGGCGTCGGCTCGATTCCCGACTTCATCGAGAGCCACCGCGCCGGCCGGCTGAAGGTGGTCGCGGTGCTGGGCGGGCGGCGCCAGGCGGCGCTGCCGGAGGTGCCCACCTTCGCCGAGCTGGGCCTGGCCGGCTTCGAGGACGTGCCCTACTACGGCGTGTTCGCGCCGGCGGGCACGCCGGCGGACATGCGCCAGCGCTTCGCCGCGGCGCTGGCGCGGGTGGTCGCGCAGCGCGAGGTGCATGCGCGGCTGACCGCGATGGGGCTGAGCGTGGGCTTCAGCGACGGCGCGAAGCTGGCCGCGCGCGAGCAGGCCTACCGCACGACCTGGGCGCGCATCATCCGCACCAGCGGCTTCCAGCCGCAGTGAGCCCGGCGCCCCCGCACCCACGGGAGCCTCCCGACTCAAGTGGTCGCTTGCGCGGCCGATTTTCCCCGGATCGGGCAGAGCCAGCGGTTTCGCCACGCCCGTCTCCGGAGGAAGCATGCAGATCGTCATCGTCGATGACAACCGGGTCAATGTCGCGCTGCTGAAGGCGCTGGTGCGCCAGCTCTCGGCGCAGCCCAGCGTCGACTTCATCGACCCGGTGCCGGCGCTGCAGTGGTGCCTGTCGAACGACTTCGACCTGCTGCTGGTCGACTACATGATGCCGGTGATCGACGGCCTGTCCTTCATCGAGCAGCTGCGCCTGCACCCGGGCAAGGCCGAGGTGCCGATCCTGATGATCACCGCCAGCCACGAGGCGCAGGTGCGCTACGACGCGCTGGCGCGCGGGGCCAGCGACTTCCTGACCAAGCCGGTCGACCGGCTGGAGTTCCTGGCGCGCGCCAGGAACATGCTGACACTGCGCCGCAGCCAGAAGGTGCTGGCCGAGCGCGCCGCCACGCTGGCCGAGGAGGTCGAGCGCGCCACCCGCCTGATCGCCGAGCGCGAGTACGACACCATCCTGCGGCTGTCGCGCGCGGCCGAGTACCGCGACCCCGAGACCGGCCTGCATCTGGTGCGCATGGCGCTGTACTCGCGGCTGATCGCGCGCCAGCTCGGGCTGCCCGAGGCGATGCTCGACATGCTGCACCGCGCCGCGCCGATGCACGACATCGGCAAGGTCGGCACGCCCGACCACATCCTGCTCAAACCCGGCCGCCTCGACGACCGGGAGATGGCCATCATGCGCGAGCACGCCGCCATCGGCTACCAGATCCTGCGCGACAGTCCTTCGCCGCTGCTGCGCATGGCCGCGGTCATCGCGCACAGCCACCACGAGAAGTTCGACGGCAGCGGCTATCCGCAGGGCCTGCGCGGCGAGGCGATTCCGCTGGTCGGGCGCATCGTCGCGGTGGCCGATGTCTTCGACGCGCTGACCTCCAAGCGCCCCTACAAGAAGGCCTGGCCGCTCGAGCAGGCGCGCAGCTTCCTGGTGGACAACGCCGGCAGCCATTTCGATCCGGACTGCGTCGAGGCGCTGCTGTCGGTCTGGAGCGAGGTGAGCGACATCCATGCCCGGCACCAGGACCGGTTCGAGGAGCACCCGGACGGGACGTGCGCGACCTCGGCCGCCTGAACCCGGCGGGCCGTGCGATGGGCAAGAGCACCTGGGCACAGCGCTGGCATGCGCGCGTGAGCGGCCGACCGCTGCGCCAGCAGCTGGGCTGGCTGATCAGCCTGTGCACGGGCGTGACGCTGCTGCTGTCGGTGCTGGCGACGATGCTGGTGGGCTGGTACTTCGCGCTGCGCCATGCCGAGGCCGAGACCGCCGAGCTGACGGCGACGATCGCGCAGCTCATCGCCGAGTCCCTGGCCGCGCAGGATGCCGATGCCGTCTCGCGCGAGCTCTCGGTGGCCGAGTCGCAGCCGCGCGTGAGCGGCATCTGGGTCTTTGCGGCCGGGCAGACGACGCCGCTGGCGTCCTGGGGCCATGAGCCGGTGCCCGCCCTCTGGAGCCGCGAGGGCGAGCTGCTCAGCGGCCGGCTGGTGCGCAGCGTGCCGGTGGTCGATCACCTGCGCGAGCGGGTGGGCAGCGTCACGGTGCAGCTCGATCAGCACGACCTGCTCGCCAGCCTGCTGGCGCAGAGCGGCGCGATGGTGATCGTCGCCATGCTGGCCTGGCTGATGCTGCGGCGCTTCGCGCTGCCGCTGGCACGGCGCATCAGCCAGCCGCTCGACGAGCTGGCCGCGGCGGCCACCGCCATCGCCGAGGGCCGCACCGAGCAGGTCCAGCTGCCACCGCCCGGACATGACGAGATCGGACGGACCGTGGCCGCCTTCCAGTCGATGCTCCACCAGATCCGCAGCCGCGACTGCACCGTCGAGCAGGCCCTGGCGCTGATGAACCAGCTGGTCGAGGAGCGCACCGCCGAGGCGCGCCGCGCCGAGGCGGCCTCCGAGGCCAAGACCCGCTTCCTGACCGTGATGAGCCACGAGCTGCGCACGCCGCTGCACGGCATCCTGGGCCTGAGCGACCTGCTGCTCGAGGCCACGGGGCCGGATGACCTGCCGGACGAGGCACGCGAGCAGCTCCTGCTGCTGCGCGAGTCGGCCGAGACGCTGCGGCAGGTCATCAGCGATGTCTTCGACTACGCGCGCACCGAGTCGGCCGACCCGCAGCTCGCGCAGGCCCCGCTCGAGCCGCGCGTGCTGATCGGGCAGACGCTGGCCGCACGCCAGGACGAGGCCCAGGCGCGCGGCCTGGCGCTGTCGCTGCAGATCGAGCCGGCCGTGCCCGCCTGGCTGCAGGGCGATGCGGCGCGGCTCGTGCAGATCGTCGACAACCTGGTGGGCAACGCGATCAAGTTCACCGAGCGCGGCCACATCGCCGTGCGGCTCGACAGCACGCCGGCCGAGGCCGCCGAGCGGGGCGGTCGGCATGAGCTGCACCTCTCGGTGCAGGACACCGGCATCGGCATCCCCCTGGCGCAGCAGCAGCGCATCTTCGAGGCCTTCTCGCAGGGCGCCGACCCCGCCACCCGACGCCACGGCGGCACCGGCCTGGGACTGGCGATCTGCGCCCGGCTGGCACGGCTGATGGGCGGCAGCATCACGGTCGACAGCGCGCCCGGCCACGGCAGCACGTTTCATGTGCGGCTGAACCTGTGCGCCTGCGAGGCGCCGGCGCCGGGCAGCGCTCGCGAGCCGGAGCCCGCCAGCGGACGGGATCTGGACCATGCCGCGCTGCTCGAGCGGGTCGGCGGCGATCTGGCGCTGCTGGGCGAGCTGATCGGGATGCTGGTGGAGGACAGCCTGCCACGGCTCGACCGGCTCGAGGCCGTCCTGCGCCAGGGCGACGCCGCGCAGGCCGAACGCCTGGCCAGCGAGCTCGCCGGCGAGGCCGCCAGCTGCTCGGCCGAGGCGGTCGAGCGCCTGGCGCGCCGGGTCGGCAGTCTGGCACGCGAGCAGCGCCTGGACGAGGCGCTGCGGCTGATGGAGCCGCTGCGGCTGGGCGTGACCCGGCTGGCGCAGTTCGCCGCCACCACCGGGTGACCCCCGCGCCCTGCGCCGCCCGTCTCAGCGCGCCCCGGAAGACGCCGGGGTGGCGTGCGGCGGGTCACACTCGTACAGCTCCAGCGGCAGCCCGTCCGGATCGGCGAAGAAGGTGAAGCGCCGGCCGGTGTACTCGTCGACGCGGATCGGCTCGACCGCGATGCCGGCGGCCTCCAGCCGCGCCGTCCAGCCCGCCACGTCCTCGACCCGGAAGGCCAGATGGCGCAGCCCCTGCGCCTCGGGCCGCGAGGGACGCGGCGGCGGTGCGGGAAACGAGAACAGCTCGAGCTGCGAGCCATCGGGCAGCGCCAGGTCGAGCTTCCAGGACTGGCGCGCCTCGCGGAAGTTCTCGGCCAGCACCCGCAGGCCCAGCAGCTCGACATAGAAGCGGCGCGACCGGGCGTAGTCGGCGCAGATGATCGCGACGTGGTGGATGGCCAGCAGGGTCATGGGCGGGGCAGGACGTAGACGAGCACCTTCAGCGCGCGCTCGGGGTCGATGTCGGCGAAGACGGGCGGGTTGTCCAGGCGGCGCACGAAGGTCAGTTCGGGCGCGTGCTCGCGCATCGCGTCGTGCAGGAAGGCGCTGCCCAGCTCGGGCGCGTTCAGGCACAGCAGCACCTGGCCGCCGGGCATCAGCAGATCGGGCAGGCGGCGCAGCAGCCGCGCATAGTCCTTGGTGGCGACGAAGCTGCCCTTCTGGTAGCTGGGCGGATCGACCACGATCAGGTCGTAGGGGCCGCCGCGGCCGATCTTGCCCCAGGTGGTGAAGAGGTCATGCGGCAGGAAGGTGGCGCCCGCATCCAGCGCGTTGAGGCGGTGGTTCTGCTGGCCGATCGAGATCGCGCCGCGGCTCATGTCGAGGTTGACCACCCGGCCCGCCCCGCCGGCCAGCGCCGCCACCGAGAAGCCGCAGGTGTAGGCGAAGAGATTGAGCACCTTCAGGCCGGGCTGCCGGCGCGCCTGCTCGCGCACCCAGCGCCGGCCCTCGGCCATGTCCAGGAACAGGCCGTGGTTCTGGCCGCGCAGCACATGCACCAGGAACTTCAGGCCGTCTTCCTCGACGACATGCGGCTCGGGCACCGCGCCGGCCATCAGGCGCGTCTCGCTGCGGCCCTCGTGGCGGCGCTGGAAGACCCAGGCCAGCGGCTCGCCCGGCGCGATCTCGGCCCAGCGCGCGGCCAGCGCGGCGCCGATCGCGGCCAGCTCGGCCTCGTCCTCGGCCGGATCGGCGGCGGGCGCGCGAAAGCAGGTCAGCACCCAGACCGGCGGCCAGGCATCCAGCGTCCAGGGCTCGCAGCCCGGATGCAGGCCGCCGCGGCCGTGGAAGATCCGCGACGCCCCGGTCGGGCGTGGCATGGCGGCGATCGCGTCAAGCAGGGCGTTCAAAGCATGTATCCGTAGTCGATGGTCAGCGGCGCGTGGTCGCTGAACCAAGTGTCCTTGTAGATCGAGGCGGCGCGCGCCGTCTCGGCCAGGGCGGGCGTGGCCAGGTGGTAGTCGATGCGCCAGCCGACGTTCTTCGCGCGGGCCTGGCCGCGGTTGCTCCACCAGGTGTAGCAGGCGTCGGTGGTGTCGGGATGCAGATGGCGGTAGACATCGACCAGGCCGCCGCCGCCCTGCTCCAGCGGCGTCAGCAGCGTCGTCATCCAGGCGCGCTCCTCGGGCAGGAAGCCGGAGTTCTTCAGGTTGCCCTTCCAGTTCTTCAGGTCGGCCTCGCGGTGGGCGATGTTGACGTCGCCCATCAGCACGAACTCGCGCCCGCTCTGGCGCAGCGCGCGCAGGTGCGGCGCGATGAGGGCCAGGAAGCGGTACTTGGCCTGCTGGCGCTCCTCGCCCGAGGCGCCGCTCGGGAAATAGCAGCTGATGATGGAGAGCCGGCGCTGCGGCGAGTCGTAGCGGGCCTCGACATAGCGGCCCTCGGCGTCGAACTCCGCGTCCCCCAGGCCGACGATGACGTCGCTGGGCGTCACGCGGCTGAAGACCCCCACGCCGGAGTAGCCTTTCTTCTCGGCATGGTGGAAAAAACCCGGCATGCCGTCGATCATGCGCAGCGATGCACTCATGTCGGCCGCCTGTGCCTTGAGCTCCTGCACCCCCATACAATCGGCGCGGACCGACTCGACCCACGCGTGCAGGCCCTTGGTGGCCGCGGAGCGGATGCCGTTGAGATTGAGGCTGACCAGACGCACGAGCAAAGACCTTCCAAGATGACGACCCCAGACGCAAGCACCCCTCGCACCGATGCCCTCGCCCAGGATTTCGTGGCTTTTGCAGTCGACGCCGGCGTGCTGCGCTTCGGCGAGTTCAAGACCAAGGCGGGGCGGCTGTCGCCCTATTTCTTCAACGCCGGTCTGTTCGATGATGGCGCCCGGCTGGGCCGCCTGGCCGAATTCTATGCACGCCGGCTGATCGACTCGGGCCTGGAGTTCGACATGCTGTTCGGCCCGGCCTACAAGGGCATCACGCTGGCGGCGGCGGTGGCCATCGAGCTGGCGCGCCTGGGCCGCAACGTGCCCTACGCCTACAACCGCAAGGAAGCCAAGGACCACGGCGAAGGCGGCACGCTGGTGGGCGCCCCCGTCAAGGGCCGGGTGCTGATCATCGACGACGTGATCTCGGCCGGCACCTCGGTGCGCGAATCGATCGCGATGATCCGCGCCGCTGGCGCCACGCCCTGCGGCGTGACCATCGCTCTGGACCGCCAGGAGAAGGCCAGCGAGAACGGCGTCGACGCCGAACACTCGGCGGTGCAGTTCGTCGAGCGCGATCTGGGCCTGTCGGTGGTGGCGATCGCCACCCTGGCCGATCTGCTCGCCTATCTGGGCGCGCAGCAGGACGCGCGCCTGGCCGGCAACCTGCCGGCGGTGCAGGCCTACCGCGACCGCTACGGGGTGCAGGGATGACCCGGTCGGCCCGCCTGCGGCTCGCTGTGGCCCTGGCCACCGCGCTGGGCGCGGTCGCGCTGCCGGCGCGGGCCGACATCTATTCGTGCACCAACGCGCGCGGCCAGCGCCTGACCGCCGACCGCCCGATCGCCGAGTGCATGGACCGCGAGCAGCAGGTGCGCGGCGCCGACGGCTCGGTGCGGCGGGTGCTGCCGCCGTCGATGACCGCCGAGGAACGCGCAGCCGTCGAAGAGCGCCACCGCCGCGAGCAGCTCGAGGAGCGGGCCGCGCGCGACGCCGCGCGCAACGACCGCAACCTGCTGGCGCGCTACCCCGACCTCACCCGGCACCAGCAGGCGCGCGCCGCCGCGCTCGAGCCGGTGCGCTCGGCCATCCAGAGCACCGAGCAGCGCATGCTCGAGCTCGAGCGCGAGCGCCGCCAGCTGCGCGAGGAGGCCGAGTTCTACAAGGGCCGGGACCTGCCGCGCGCGCTCAGGCAGAAGGTCGAGCAGAGCGACGTGGCCCTGCAGGCCCAGAAGGACGCGATGGTGAGCCACCAGGCCGAGAGCCGGCGCATCAGCCAGACCTTCGACCAGGAACTGGCGCGGCTGCGCCAGCTCTGGGCCGGTGCGGCGCCCGGCAGCCTGAGCGCACCGCCGCCGACCGCCGCGCGCTGATCCCGATCAGAGGCTCTTCAGCGCCACGACATCCCGGCCCTTGAGGGTGAAGACGGTCACGGCCGACGAGCGCAGGTCGTGGCGGCTGTCGTAGGCGTAGTCGCCGGCCACGCCGGCATGGCTGCCCCGGGCGATGTGCTCGGCGAGCTTCTTCGGATCCAGCGACTGCGTGGCCTCGATCGCCGCGGCCAGCAGGTTGGCGCCGTCGTGGAAGGCGGCGGCATAGGTCAGCGGATCGCGCTTGTACTCGGCGCGGTAGCGCTCGACGAAGGCGCGGCCCCTGTCGCTGCGGTCCATCAGCGCGCCGCCCTGGGTGCAGTAGACATTCAGGTCGGCGCTCATCTGCGCCAGCGTCGCCGTCTCCGACGAGCAGAGGCCGTCACCGCCCAGCAGCGGCGCCTTCAGCCCCAGCGAGCGCATCTGGCGCAGCATCGGACCGGCCTGCGCCGAGTAGCCGCCGTAGAAGACCGCATCGGGCTTGAGGCCGCGGATGCCGGTCAGGATGGCGCTGAAGTCGGTCGCCTTGTCGCTGGTGAATTCCTTGGCGACCACCTTGAGGCCGAGCTTCTGCGCCTGCGCGATGAACTCCTGCGCCACGCCCTGGCCGTAGGCGGTGCGGTCGTCGATCACCGCGACCGTGGCGACCTTCAGGTCCTGCGCCGCGTAGGTCGCCATCTTGGCGCCGAGCTGGTTGTCGGTCGCGCCGATGCGAAAGAGGTTGGCCTGGGCCGGCTGCGTGACCTTCGGGTTCGAGGCCACCGTCAGCACCAGCACGCCGGCGTCGGCGAAGACGCGCGAGGCCGGCAGCGTCACGCCCGAGTTGTAGGGGCCGAGCACGAACTTCAGGCCCTTGTCGACCAGCGCCTGAGCGACCTGCACGCCCTGGCGCGGATCGGCGCCGTCGTCCTGGACGTCCAGCTCGAACTGGACCGGCTTGCCGCCGACCTTGAGGCCGCGCGCATTGAGCGCCTTGATCGCCAGCTGCGCGCCGTCGCGGTTGTCGATGCCGCTGGCGGCCTGCGGACCGGTCAGCGGGCTCATGAAGCCGATGCGCACACGCTCCTGGGCGTGCAGCGGGCCGGCGGCGGCCAGCCCGAGGCCGGCCAGCGCCAGCAGATTTAGAACAGTCTTTTTCATAGGAATTTTTCGTCAAGAAAAAAGGGATTGGACGTGCCCGATCTTGTCCGCGATCTGCCTCGCCACCTCGCGGCGATGGGGATCGTGGTCCGGCGCCGTCGCCATCAGGAACAGGCCACGCCCACCGCTGGTCGCCTCCCACTGGTGGCCGATCTGGGCCTTGGGACCAGACACCTCACCCAGCAGGTGGCCGCCCTTGTACTCGACGACCAGCACCCGCCCGTCTTCCAGCTCGGCCACGAAGTCGGGATAGAAATAGCCGGTCGCGGTGGGCAGCCAGAACGAGAAGCGCTCGTCGCGCTCGACATTGCGCACCCAGTGACGCACGCGCGGCTCCATGTCGATCGCTTGGGCGCAGAGGAACTCCTCGCTCAGTTGCTTGCCGATTGCGGTGCGCTCGCGCAGGTCGTGGATGCGGTCGTTGCCGTAATAGTGCTTGCCAAATCGGTAGCGACCGACGTAGTACGGCGGCCTGCCGGCGTAGCGATCAGGGTGGAACGTGAAGGTGTGGCGGAAGCTGTCCTGGGCCGCCGGCAGCGCCGACAGACCGGGCAGCGCCTGCTGGAAGCCGCGCAGGACGGCGTTTTCCCGGCGCCGCTCGATATCACGGCGCAGCGCCTCGGCCAGCGGATGACGGCTGCGCACCAGCGCGGTGAGGGTGAAACCCCGGTCGCGCTGCAGGTGCTGCACGACCGCCAGCAGCCAGCGCAGCATCACCGGCTGCGCGATTTCGACCTGACGGCACTCGCGGTCGAGCCAGCGCACCAGCTCCAGCTCGGTGATCTGGCTGGGGATGTCGTTGAGATAAAGCTGCTCGGCCTCCTTGGCGACGAGCGTGACCTGCCCGCGCTCGACACCGATTTCAAAGGCCTGTCCGCGCTCGACCACCGCAAACGCCGGAAGCACCACCGGCTCGGCGAACAGGTCGAACTCGCCCAGCTCGGCACACAGGCGGCGGTCGAGCCGGTGCCACTCGCCGTCCCACTCCAGCCCCAGTTGCGGCAACGGCGCGAACGGCGCACCCCGCGCCGCCGGTGCCAGGGTGGCCGACTGGCGCATCCGCTCGCGCTGGATCGACTCGGCGACAGCCGCTTGCTGCTTGGTGGTGGCGCAGCCGTTCAGCAGAAACTCCTCCACGACCTCGGTGATCTCGCCGCGCACGATGGCAGAGGCACCGGCCGTGGTGGGTCGCAGCTCGATGCAGCCCACCAGTTCTGGCGGCACCGGCTGGCTTGGCATCACGGGCAGGCTGACGATGGCGTCCGGAACGCGGGGGGATGCGACAGCGAACAGCGGGCCGTCGTCCACGGTGCCGGTCGTACCGGGCAGCGGCATCTGCGGCGACACGATCGCCTGCACGGCTTCATAGGCCTCGAACCCCATGTTGTTGACCAGCCGGTCGGTGAGTTCGTCGGCGACACGGGCGGTCTTGTCGGAGACGACGTGGGCATAGGCGCGGTTCAGGTCGGGATGCTGGCGCGGACGGGCATAGGGCATCCGCAGC
>Ga0228700_1001629_pt1 | contig 13813 bp, 12 predicted proteins | sample McNCre317_Aug_MG_FD_178019 | JGI IMG/M metagenome (GOLD analysis project Ga0228700, IMG submission 178019) | Freshwater microbial communities from McNutts Creek, Athens, Georgia, United States - 3-17_Aug_MG | ecosystem: Environmental > Aquatic > Freshwater > Creek | place: USA: Georgia...
GAGCCGGTGAAGCTCAGCACGTCCATGCCCTGCAGCTGGTCCAGCAGGCCGGCCGAGCTGCCGCAGATGACCGAGAGGGCACCGGCCGGCAGGATGCCCGCCTCCACCACGTCAGCCACCATGCGCTGGGTCAGCCAGGCGGTGGCGGTGGCCGGCTTGACCACCACCGGCACGCCCGAGAGCAGGGCCGGTGCGGCCTTTTCCCACAGGCCCCAGGCCGGGAAATTGAAGGCATTGATGAAGAGCGCCAGGCCGCGCGTGGGCACCAGCAGGTGCTGGCTCTGGAACAGCGGGTCTTTGCCCAGGCGGGCCGGCTCACCATCCAGCATCGCATGGCGTGGCCCCAGGCCGACTCCCAGCTTGGCATACACACCCAGGGTGAAGAGCGCACCGTCGATATCCACGGCCGAGTCGTTCTTCACGGTGCCGCTGTTGGCGGTGGCGATCTCGTAATAGGCATCGTGCTGCGATTGCAAAAGCTTTTGCACGGCTGCCAGGCGCTCGCCGCGCTCCTGGTAGCGCATGGCGCGCAGGGCAGCACCCCCTTGCTCGCGGGCATAGTCAAAGCCTGCAGCAAGGTCCAGGCCGGTGGCGTCCACGCGGACCAGTTCGGCGCCGGTGACCGGGTCGACAAGCGGCGTGCCGGGGCCGCTGCCCAGTTGCCATTGGCCCCCCAGGTAGTTGGGCAGAAGAGGTGTTGTAGTTGTCATGGAGATAAATGAAACCTTCAGGTCGCAGCCGTGAATTCAATGCGGCCCTGGGGCAGCAGGTAGAGCACCAGGGCGCGGCCCTGGCTGACGGTGGGGCGGTGGGCGCTGCCAGGGGGCGTAACCATCCAGCCGGCCGGGCGGCCATCAAACAGGGCGCCCTCGTCCAGCGGCATGATCAGGTCGATCTCGCCCTCGGGATGCACATGGTGGGGACCGGCCACATTCTTCATGTCGACCACATCGACCGAAAAGTCCTGCAGATCGGCAGCGGGCTTGAAGACGCGGCCATAGCGCAGGCCGCCGGCCTCGTATTTGCAAAGCCAGCCTTCCTGCACACCCTGGATGCACAGGGCCTTGAGCTGCTGGTAGCTGGCGCTCTGCACGCCATGCTGCTGGTTGAGCCAGGCATCCAGCGTGGCATCCAGGGGGCGGCCTGCCAGTTGCTGGGTCAGGCTGGCGATGTGCGCACGCAGGGCCGCCATGGCAGGCGGTGTGGGTGCGGCGCTGGTTGCGGTGGGGTTAGACAAAATCACTCCGGTTTGGGTTTCAGGCTTGCCAAGGTGCGCAACATGAATTATTGTGCATACATGAACGATAAAGCCCAACCGCAAGCATGTCAAGCAATATATTGCATGTATGCGGGTTTACACTGAGTTCCCTATGAATACGCCCGCCCGATCGCCCCTGGAGGCTCCGGTCCAACCCGAAAACCCCGGCCTTGCCGTGGTCAAAAACCCCTTTCTGGTGGCCCTGGGCGAGCGCGTGCGCGCGCTGCGCGCCCGCCGTGGCCTGACGCGCAAGGCCGTGGCCAGTGCTGCCGATGTGTCCGAGCGCCACCTGGCCAACCTGGAATACGGCGAGGGCAATGCCTCCATCCTGGTGCTGCTGCAGGTGGCCGGCGCCCTGCACTGCTCGCTGACCGAGCTGCTCGGCGATGTGAGCACGTCCAGCCCCGAATGGCTGTTGATCCGCGAGCTGCTGGAGCATGCCGACGAGGCCCAGCTGCGCCGCGCCCGCATTGCCATTGGCGAGGCCCTGGGTACGGGCGGCGCCACACCCCACGCCACCCCGCGCGTGGCCCTGGTGGGACTGCGCGGCGCCGGCAAGTCTTCACTCGGCCAGATGCTGGCCGACGACCTGGGTTTCCCCTTTGTGGAGCTGAGCCGCGAGATCGAAAAGTTTGCAGGCTGCAGCGTCAATGAAATCCAGAACCTGTATGGCATGAATGCCTACCGCCGCTACGAGCGCCGGGCGCTGGAGGAGGCCATACAGATCTACCCCGAGGCGGTGATTGCCACGCCCGGTGGCCTGGTGTCTGACCCCGCCACCTTCAACCAGCTGCTGTCGCACTGCACCACGGTGTGGCTGCATGCCGACCCGGAAGACCATATGCGCCGGGTCATGGCCCAGGGCGATATGCGCCCCATGGCCCATAGCAAAGAGGCCATGGAAGACCTCAAGAGCATCCTGGCCGGCCGGGCCGCCTTCTACAGCAAGGCTCAGTTGCGCCTGGACACCAGCGCCCAGCCGCTGGAAGCCACCTTCAAGCACTTGCGCCGCATGGTGCGCGAGCTGCTGCAGCTGCCGGCCTGAGCCTTTTCGGCTGAGGCCGGAGATTTTTTTTCAAAAAGATGAACCAAAGTGCTTGACCTCGTCCAAACACATGCATTATTATTCATCTAAACAAGCCACTACCCACCCCATTAACCTGCAACAAACATCCTCTTTCGGAGACCGCCCCCATGACCTATGCCACCCCTCCCCGCGTTGAATACCAGACCCACCCCAGCCAGTACCGCCACGTCAAACTGGCGTTCAACGGCCCGGTAGCCACCCTAACCATCGACATTGACGAAAACGCCGGCCTCTGCGAAGGCTACAAGCTCAAGCTCAACAGCTACGACCTGGGCGTGGACATCGAGCTCAACGACGCCCTGGGCCGCATCCGCTTCGAGCATCCCGAAGTGAAGAGCGTGGTGGTCACCAGCGCCAAGGAAAAAGTGTTCTGCTCCGGCGCCAACATCTTCATGCTGGGCGTATCCAGCCACGCCTGGAAAGTGAATTTTTGCAAGTTCACCAATGAAACCCGCAACGGCCTGGAAGATTCCTCCCAGCACAGCGGCCTGAAGTTCCTGGCAGCCGTCAACGGCGCCTGCGCCGGTGGCGGCTACGAACTGGCCCTGGCCTGCGACGAGATCCTGCTGGTGGACGACCGCTCCAGCGCGGTGAGCCTGCCCGAAGTGCCGCTGCTGGGTGTTCTGCCCGGCACCGGCGGCCTGACCCGCGTGACCGACAAGCGCAAAGTGCGCCATGACCTGGCCGACATCTTCTGCACCAGCGTGGAAGGCGTGCGCGGCCAGAAGGCCAAGGACTGGCGCCTGGTCGACGACATTGCCAAGCCGGCCCAGTTTGCCGCCCGGGTGCAAGAGCGTGCCCTGGCCCTGGCCGCAGACAGCGACCGCCCGTCCGATGCCAAAGGGGTCAGCCTGAACCCACTCCAGCGCACGATCCAAGCCGATGCCCTGCACTACCAATATGTGAGCGTGGAGATTGACCGCGCCAAACGCACCGCCACCTTCACCGTCAAGCGCCCTGCGGGCGCCCAGCCCAGCGACATTGCCGGCATTGAAGCCGCCGGCGACCAGTGGTACCCCCTGGCCATGGCGCGCGAACTGGAAGACGCCATTCTGCAGATGCGCACCAATGAGCTGGACATCGGCATCTGGCTGCTCAAGACCCAGGGCGATGCAGCCGCCGTACTGGCCAGCGACGCCACCCTGGTGGCCCACCAAAGCCACTGGCTGGTGCGCGAGACCATTGGCCTCTTGCGCCGCACCCTGGCACGCCTGGACGTGTCCTCGCGCAGCCTGTTTGCCCTGATCGAGCCAGGCTCCTGCTTTGCCGGCACGCTGTTGGAACTGGCCCTGGCCGCCGACCGCAGCTACATGCTGATCCTGCCCGATGACGAGGCTGCCACGCCCAGGATCACCGTGTCCGATACCAACTTCGGCCTCTTCCCCATGGTCACCGGCCAGAGCCGCCTGCAGCGCCGCTTCTACGACGAGCAACCGGCCCTCAACGCCGTGCGCGAGCAGGCTGGCAAAGCGCTGGACGCCGATGCCGCCTTTGCGCTGGGCCTGGTCACCTCCAACCCCGATGACATCGACTGGACGGACGAGGTGCGCATTGCCGTGGAAGAGCGCGTGGCCATGTCGCCCGACGCCCTCACCGGCCTGGAAGCCAACCTGCGCTTCAACGGCCCCGAAAACATGTTCACCCGCATCTTCGGCCGCCTGACTGCCTGGCAGAACTGGATCTTCCAGCGGCCCAACGCCGTTGGCGAAAAGGGTGCACTGAAAGTGTATGGAAAAGGCATTAAAGCCGCCTTTGATTGGAATCGCGTTTAACTAGTTATTTGTATATTTATCTGGAGATCACTATGAGCACCATCAACTACAGCGACAAGATTCCCAACAACGTCAACCTGAGCGAAGACCGCACCCTGCAGCGCGCGCTTGAGCAGTGGCAGCCCAACTACCTGCAGTGGTGGGGCGACATGGGTCCGGACGGCTCGCAGAATTTTGATGTCTACCTGCGCACCGCCGTCAGCGTGGACCCGCAGGGCTGGGCCCAGTTCGGCCATGTGAAGATGCCCGACTACCGCTGGGGCATCTTTCTCAACCCCGCGGAACAAGACCGCAAGATCCACTTCGGCGACCACAAGGGCGAAGCCGCCTGGCAGGACGTGCCCGGCGAATACCGCGCCAACCTGCGCCGCATCATCGTGACGCAAGGCGACACCGAGCCGGCCTCGGTGGAGCAGCAGCGCCACCTGGGCCTGACCGCGCCCAGCCAGTACGACCTGCGCAACCTGTTCCAGGTGAATGTGGAAGAAGGCCGCCACCTGTGGGCCATGGTCTACCTGCTGCACAAGTACTTTGGCCGCGATGGCCGCGAGGAAGGCGAAGCCCTGCTGGAGCGCCGCTCGGGCCAGGAGAACAACCCGCGCATTCTGCAGGCCTTCAATGAGCAGACGCCCGACTGGCTCTCCTTCTTCATGTTCACCTACTTCACCGACCGCGACGGCAAGTTCCAGCTCTGCGCCCTGGCCGAGTCTTCGTTTGACCCGCTGGCCCGCACCACCAAGTTCATGCTGACCGAAGAGGCCCACCACATGTTTGTGGGCGAGTCCGGCATCAGCCGCGTGATCAGCCGCACCTGCGCTGCCATGAACGAGCTCAAGACCGATGACGTGACCAAGCTGCGTGCCGCCGGCGTGATCGACCTGCCCACCCTGCAGCGCTACCTGAACTTCCACTTCAGCGTGACCATCGACCTGTTTGGCGCCGACGAGTCCAGCAATGCCGCCACCTTCTACAACACCGGCCTCAAGGGCCGCTTCGAGGAAGGCAAGCGCAACGATGACCACATGCTCAAGGGCCAGACCTACAAGGTGCTTGCCGTGCAGAACGGCCAACTGGTGGAGCGCGAGGTGCCCATGCTCAACGCCCTGAACGAGGTGCTGCGTGACGACTACATCAAGGATTCCATCGGCGGCGTGGAGCGCTGGAACAAGGTGATCGAGAAGGCCGGCATCCCCTTCCGCCTGAAGACCCCGCACAAGGCCTTCCACCGCAACATCGGTTCGCTGTCGGGCGCCAAGGTGTCGCCCGAAGGCCGCGTGGTGTCGGACGCTGAGTGGAAGGCGAATGTGGACAACTGGCTGCCCTCGGGCGCTGACCGCGCCTTCGTGGCCAGCCTGATGGGCCGCGTGGTGGAGCCGGGCATGTTTGCCAACTGGATTGCGCCTCCGGTCATGGGCATCAACCGCCAGCCGGTGGATTTTGAGTACGTTCGGTTCAACTGATCGTTTGACTTTCTGAACCCGCTGCAGGAGTGGGGCACATGAGGAAGGCATTTGCTGAACCCGCTGCAAAAGTGGCGTACATGAGGAAGGCTGTTGCTGAACCCGCAGCAGGCTGGGGGTACGTGCCGCCGCTCATGTCCCCCGCCCTGGAGCCAGCGGCTCCAGGTCTCCTCCTTTACTTCGCTCTGGCACGCACCCCCATCCTGCTACTGCGAAAGAGATTGCAGCGCACCCTGGTATTGAAAGCCGGTTCACCTGCACGCCACTTCGGATCAGGTGATTGGGGTGTGCTGCGCAGTGAGGTAAAGGAGGAGGACCGGGCGCAGCCCGGTCCGGGGGACACGAACGGAGCAGTGCACCCCAAGCGCCTGATCCTGAACCGATGCAGTAGAGCAATGCCCCCAAAACACCAGACCCAGAGCAAACGCAGGTTCACAATAGACCACAAAAGCAAGAGAGACAGAACATGACAGAAGCCCTCATCCAGCAGCACCTGATAGACCCCGAGATCTGCATCCGCTGCAACACCTGCGAGGCCATCTGCCCGGTGGGCGCCATCACCCACGACAACCGCAACTACGTGGTCAAGGCCGATGTCTGCAACCTCTGCATGGCCTGCATCTCGCCCTGCCCCACCGGCTCCATCGACAACTGGCGCAGCATGCCCCGCGCCCTGGCCTACCCCATTGAAGTGCAGATGCAATGGGACGCCCTGCCGGCCGAACTCAGCGCCGAGCAACTGGCCGCCGCCGGTGCCAGCGATGCGGCTGTCGAACAGGTGCAGCAAACCGCACCGGCCGCGCCCACCGCGCAGACCGACCCCAGCGGCCAGCAGACATTCAACTCGGCAGCCTTTGGCGCCAGTGTGCCGCCCTGGTCTGCCGCCCACGCCTATACCAACCTCTATGGCCCCAAGGCGGCCGAGAAAACGCTGACGGCCCGCGTGGTGGGCAATGTGCGCGTGACCTCGGTAGGTGCCACGGCCGGGGCCGACTACGACACCCACCACATCGTGCTGGACTGCGGCGCCATGCCCTTCCCGGTGCTCGAAGGCCAGAGCATTGCCATCGTGCCGCCCGGCGTGGACGCCAACGGCCGCCCGCACCATGCACGCCAGTATTCGATTGCCAGCCCGCGCAACGGCGAGCGCCCGGGCTACAACAACCTTTCGCTCACCATCAAGCGCGTGCTGGAAGACCACAGCGGCAAACCGGTGCGCGGCGTGGCCTCCAACTACATGTGCGACCTGCAGATCGGTGACACGGTGCAGCTGATCGGCCCCTTTGGCACCAGCTTCCTGATGCCCAACCACCCGCGCTCCAACATCGTGATGATCTGCACCGGCACCGGCAGCGCGCCCATGCGCGCCATGACCGAGTGGCGCCGCCGCCTGCGCGCCTCGGGCAAGTTCGAGGGCGGCAAGCTGATGCTGTTCTTCGGCGCCCGCACGCAGGAAGAGCTGCCCTACTTCGGCCCGCTGCAAAACCTGCCCAAAGATTTCATCGACATCCACTTCGCCTTCTCACGCACGCCCGGCAAACCCAAGCACTATGTGCAGGACCTGATGCGCGAGCGTGCCGCCGACCTGGCGCCGCTGCTGGCGGAGGGCAACAGCTACTTCTATGTCTGCGGCCTCAAAAGCATGGAAGTGGGCGTGGTGCTGGCCCTGCGCGACATCGCCACCGCTGCGGGCCTGAACTGGGACACCGTGGGTGCCGCGCTCAAGCGCGAAGGCCGCCTGCATCTCGAAACCTATTGATACCAACACACGTCCACCGATGGCACTCTTCGATACCCTGGTTGTAAGCCAACGCGCGCCTGGCGTGGCGCAGGTCACCATGTCCCGCCCGGCCGTGTTCAACGCCTTTGACGAGCTGATGATTGGCGAGCTCGATACCGCCTTTGCCCAGCTGCAAGCCGACGCCAGCGTGCGCGTGGTCGTGCTGGCCGGCGAGGGCAAACACTTCAGCGCGGGGGCCGACCTGCAGTGGATGCAACGCGCAGCCCAGGCCAGCGTGGAATGGAATTTGCAGGACGCACGCCGCTTTGCCGCCATGCTGCACCGCATAGCCAGCAGCAGCAAACCGGTGGTGGCCCGCGTGCAGGGCGCGGCCCTGGGTGGCGGCGTGGGCCTGGCCTGCGCGTGCGACATCGCCATTGCCGCCGACAACGCCAGCTTTGCGGTGAGCGAGGCCAAGTTCGGCATCCTGCCCGCCGTCATCGGCCCTTATGTGACCAATGCCGTGGGCAAGCGCCAGGCCCAGCGCCTGGCGCTGACCACCACCCGCATCGCTGCGGCCGAGGCCCTGGCCATCGGCATCGTGCAGCAGGTCAGCCCGCTGGACGCCCTGGACACCGCCGTGGACGCCACGGTGAAAGATCTGCTGGCCGGCAGCCCCAATGCGCAGAGCGAAATCAAACAACTCTTCGCGCAGCTGGAAGTCGGCCCCATCAGCCCTGCGGTGCGTGAGCTCACGGCGCAAACCATCAGCCGCGTGCGTGGCACCGAGGAAGCGCGCGAAGGCTTTGCCGCCTTTCTGGCCAAACGGCCTGCGAACTGGATTCCGCAATGAGCGCCATGCATTTGAAGAACGCCCCCGTGCTGGTGGTGGGTGCCGGCATCATGGGTGCCGGCATCGCCCAGGTGGCAGCGCAGGCCGGCCACCCGGTCATGCTGTTCGACATGCGTGCAGGCGCTGCCGCCGAGGCCAAAGACAAGCTTGCCAGCAGCCTGCAGGCGCTGGTGGCCAAGGGCAAGCTGGATGCCGACGCGCTGGCCCAAACGCTTGCCCGCATCACGCCGGTAGCGGCCCTGGCCGAGGCCGCCCATGTGGCGGTGGTGGTGGAAGCCATTGTGGAAAAGCTGGAAGCCAAGCGCGGCCTGTTCCGCGACCTGGAGGCCATGGTAGGTGCCGACTGCATCCTGGCCAGCAACACCTCGTCAATCTCGGTGACGGCCATCGCCAATGGCCTGCAGCACCCCGGCCGCCTGGTGGGCATGCACTTCTTCAACCCGGTGCCGCTGATGAAGCTGGTGGAGGTGGTGTCGGGCCTGCAGACCGATAGACCGGTGGCCGATGCCATCTTTGCGCTCTCTGAAAGCTGGGGCAAGGTGGCGGTGCATGCGCGCTCCACGCCGGGCTTCATCGTCAACCGCATTGCCCGCCCGTTTTATGCCGAAACCCTGGCTCTGCTGCAGGAGCAGGCCGCAACACCTGCCGTGCTGGACGCCTGCCTGCGCGCAGCCGGCTTTCGCATGGGGCCCTGCGCCCTGATGGACCTGATTGGCCACGACACCAACTTTGCGGTGACGCAGTCGGTCTATGAAGCCAACTTCTTTGACAAGCGCTACCAGCCCTCGCTGGTGCAGTGCGAGATGGTCGACGGCGGCCTCCTGGGACGCAAGTCGGGCCAGGGCTTCTACCGCTATGGGCCCGCAGTGCAGGCGCCCGAGCCAAGTGCCTACGCGCCGGCCCCGCTGCCGGCCGCGCGGAGCTTGTGCCTGCATGGCCGGGGCGCCGTGGCCGAGGCCCTGCATGCCGCCTTCAGCCAGGCGCTGGCCCAGAACGCAGAAGGCAGCGCCCTGGGCCTGCCCGAACTGCGCCACGCCGACAGCGACTGGGTGGGCCTGGAGATCGACGGGGCGCAGCTGCGCGTGAGCGATGGCCGGTGCGCCACCGCGCTGGGGACGGAAGTCAGCGTGTTCGACCTGCCCTTGCAAGCCCCAGGCAGCCGGCCCGGCCTGCAGCGCATGGCCCTGGCCTGGGCACCTTCAGCGCGTGCCTCAGCGCAGTGGGTGGCGCAGTCCGAACAATGGCTGCGCGCCCTGGGCGCCATACCGCTGCGCGTGGCCGACACGCCCGGCCTGGTGGTGGCCCGCACCATCGCCATGCTCGTCAACGAGGCCAGCGATGCGGTGCACCAGGGCGTGTGCAGCGAAGACGCCGCCAACGCCGCCATGCAGCTGGGCGTGAACTACCCCGCGGGGCCATTGGAGTGGCAGCAGCGCTGGGGCACCGCGCCCGTGGTGGCGCTGCTGGACCGGCTGGATACCCACTACCGGGGCGAGCGCTACCGGGTGAGCCCGGCGCTGCGACTGCAACTATGGAAGGAGCAATGAATGCGATTTGCGGAATTCAAAACCGGCATGGTGATCGAGGCCGGCCCTTGCGTGGTCAAGGAAGACGAGGTGCTGCAGTTTGCCCGCGCCTACGACCCACAGTGGTTTCATACCGACCCCCAGGCGGCAGTCAACAGCCGCTTTGGTGGCCTGATTGCCAGCGGCTGGCACACCTGCGGCATGGCCATGCGCCTGATGGCCGACCAGGTGCTGGCCGGCTCGGAATCATTTGCCTCGCCAGGTCTGGCCTATATCAAGTGGCCGCACCCGGTGCGCCCGGGAGATGCCCTGACGGTGCGCGCCACTGTGCTGGATGTGCGCGTTTCGCGCAGCAACAGCGGCACCGGCATCCTGCGCTGGCGCTGGCAGATGCGCAACGCGCAAGACATCGAGGTACTGGACCTGGAAGCCACCAGCCTGTTTGACCTGAGCCCCGAGGCCTACCGGCCTGCTTGAGACCCTTTCCCGGGCGGCTATGCCCGGCCGCCACTGCAACCTGATGGAATCGATTTCCCCATGAGTCCCTTGACCGATGCCTTTGTCTGCGACGCCATCCGCACCCCTTTTGGCCGCTATGGCGGCGCCTTGAGCAGCCTGCGCGCCGATGACCTGGGCGCCATTCCCCTGCGCGCCCTGGTGCAGCGCAACCCCGGTGTGGACTGGTCCGCGCTGAATGATGTGATCTACGGCTGTGCCAACCAGGCCGGTGAAGACAACCGCAATGTGGCGCGCATGAGCACCCTCTTGGCCGGACTGCCGCTTGAGGTGCCTGGCTCCACCGTCAACCGCCTGTGCGGCTCGGGCCTGGACGCGCTGGGCACGGCCGCACGCGCCATCAAAGCGGGCGAGGCCACGCTCATGATTGCCGGCGGCGTGGAGAGCATGAGCCGTGCGCCCTTTGTCATGCCCAAAGCGGAAAGCGCCTTCAGCCGCAGCAACGCGGTCTATGACACCACCATCGGCTGGCGCTTTGTGAACCCGCTGATGAAGGCGCAGTACGGTGTGGACAGCATGCCCGAGACGGCCGAGAACGTGGCCAGCGACTACCAGATCGAGCGTGAGGCCCAGGACCGCATGGCCCTGGCCAGCCAGCTGCGGGCCGTGGCCGCGCAGCAGGCCGGCCACCTGGCGCGCGAGATCGTGCCCGTGTCGATTGCCCAGAAGAAGGGCGAGGCCCTGGTGGTGGACACCGATGAGCATCCGCGTGCCACCAGCCTGGAAGCCTTGGCCAGGCTCAAGCCCGTGGTGCGCCCGGGGGGCACGGTGACTGCCGGCAATGCCAGTGGCGTGAACGACGGCGCCTGCGCCCTGCTGCTGGCCAGCGAAGCCGCAGCACGTCAGCACGGCCTCACGCCGCGCGCCCGCGTGGTGGGCATGGCCACGGCCGGTGTGGCGCCGCGCATCATGGGCATAGGCCCGGCACCGGCCACCGAGAAGGTGCTGGCGCAAACCGGCCTGACGCTTGCGCAGATGGATGTGATTGAACTCAACGAGGCCTTTGCGGCCCAGGGTCTGGCGGTGCTGCGCCTCCTGGGCCTGGCCGACGACGATGCGCGCGTCAACGCCTGGGGCGGCGCCATTGCCCTGGGCCACCCGCTGGGTGCCAGCGGCGCGCGCCTGGCCACCACCGCCATCAACCGCCTGCACGCCACGGGCGGCCGCTACGCGCTGTGCACCATGTGCATCGGCGTGGGCCAGGGCATTGCCCTGGTGCTGGAACGGGTCTGATTCACCACCGGAGAAAACCATGGCCATGCAGGCACAACAACAGGCCCTCACCCTGATCAAGGACGAGCACCGCTCACTGGCCGCCGTCATTCACGCGCTGCAGTTTCTGGTGCGCCGCATGGAAGAGGGCAAGCCCGCGGACGCCACGCTGCTGGGCGCCATCCTGCAGTACCTCACGCGCTTTCCCGAGCGCCTGCACCACCCGGCCGAAGACCGCTACCTGTTTGCCCCGCTGCGCGCCTGCAGCAGCGAGGCCAGCGAGGTGCTGGACCAGCTGGAACTAGACCACCAGGGCGGGCTTGCACGCGAGGCCAGCCTGCTGGCGGCCCTCAACGCCCTGAACGCCGGCATGAGCGGTGCGCAGGCCGGCTTTGCCCAGGCCGTGAACACCTATGCCAGCTTCTACTGGGAACACATGGTGCGCGAGGAAACGCTCATCCTTCCGCTGGCCGAGCGCCTGCTCAGCCCCGCCCAGTGGGAGGCCGCCGCCGCCGGCTTTGCCGCCAACGCCGACCCCCTGTACGGGGGCGATACGGCACAGGATTTTCAGGCCCTGTTCCGTCGCATCGTCAACCAGACACCGGCACCGCTGGGGCTAGGCCAGGACGCGCGCTAAGCCCCACGGGCCGGTAGCTGCGCTGCACCACATTGCCCACCATATCGGCCGTCACGGCGCACAGGGTCCAGCCCAGGTGGCCATGGCCGGTGTTGTAGAACACATTGGCCTTTTTGCCCTGGCCCACGCGCGGCATCATGTTGGGCAGCATGGGACGCAGCCCCGCCCAAGGCACCACCTGGCGCGTGTTGACACCGGGGAAGCACTGGTTCACCCACTCAGTCAGCGGGCGGATGCGGTCTGCCCGTACGTCCTTGTTGTAGCCATTGAACTCGGCGGTGCCGGCCACGCGGAAGCGGTCTTGCCCCAGGCGGCTGGTGACCAGCTTGGTTTCGTCATCGAGCAGGCTGACCGTGGGAGCGGCTGCCTGGCTCTGGGCATCGCTCAGCTGCACGGTGATGGAGTAGCCCTTCACCGGATAGATGTTGAGCCGGTCGCCCAGCTGCGCGGCAAAGCGCCGGCTCTGCACGCCGGCACAGACCACCACACCATCAAAGTGCTGCAGCACCGGCTGGCCGTCCTGCTCCACGGTGACGCTGGCACGCTGGCCATTGCTGTGCAGGGCCAGCACGTCCTGGCCATAGCGGCAGTCCACACCCAGGCGGTCAATGGCCGCAGCCATGCCATGGGTGAACTTGTGGATGTCGCCGGTGGAGTCGGTCTCGGTGAAGAAGCCGCCGTAGTAGTTGCCGGCCAGCGTGGGCTCGATGGCACGCATTTCATCGGGCGTCACGGCGCGCCGTGGCAGGCCGCCTTGGGCCAGCAGCTTGGTGACTTCGGCGGCATGGGCAAAGCCGGCCCTGTCGCGGTAGATGTGCAGAATGCCCTCTTTCTTGAGGTCAAAGTCCACGCCCTCGGCCTGGGCCCAGGCAAACAAATGCTCGCGCGCTGCAATGGCCAGGCGCGTGGTCTCAATGGTGTTGTGCCGGTAGTGCGGCATGCTGGCGATGAACTCGGCAAACCAGGACAGCTTGTGCCAGCTGGGCTTGGGGTTGACCAGGAGCGGCGCATCGTTCTTGAGCATCCACTTCAGGCCCTTGAGCAGGGTGGAGCGGTGATTCCAGACTTCGGCATTGGAGGCCGAGAGCTGGCCGCCATTGGCAAAAGAAGTCTCCATGGCCGCATAGCGGTGGCGCTCGAACAAGGTCACGGAAAAGCCGCGTTGGGCCAGTGCGTAGGCGGTGGTGACACCGGTGATGCCACCGCCAATGACGGCAATGGTTTTGGCTGCAGGGGAAAGCATGGTTTCAGGTCTTTCAAACACGTCAGATGGAAGGCAGCCCACGCACCATGCGTGGCCTGCGCCCCCTCTGTTTGAAACCTGAGAGATTCACCATCCGGCCCCACGGCGGTATGGCTTGCTCCTGCGGTGCGCTGGATGACGAATCCCAGCCGCTCTTCAGAGTGCGTGTTGCTGACCGGTCCTTTTGCCTGAGAGTTTCCGGGGCGGTTGCTCCTTCGGCTCTGCACGCTGTTGCATGCAGTCTCTCCCGATCACCAAACCCTTGTTGTAGGCGCTGCGAAGCCGCCGCGCCCTCTTTCAGCGGCACTTTCGCAAGCGCCTTGGCATGGACACAACAGTGTCCTCACATGCTGCGCCGGTACTGCCCACCCACCTCAAACAGGGCACTGGTGATCTGCCCAAGCGAGCACACGCGCACCGCATCCATCAGCACCTCGAACACATTGCGGTTGTCGATGACGGCCTGCTGCAAGGCCTTGAGCATGGCCGGGGCCTTGTCGGCATTGCGGGCATGGAAGTCGGCCAGGCG
>Ga0228700_1001630_pt1 | contig 13799 bp, 11 predicted proteins | sample McNCre317_Aug_MG_FD_178019 | JGI IMG/M metagenome (GOLD analysis project Ga0228700, IMG submission 178019) | Freshwater microbial communities from McNutts Creek, Athens, Georgia, United States - 3-17_Aug_MG | ecosystem: Environmental > Aquatic > Freshwater > Creek | place: USA: Georgia...
GCTCAGAAGCGTCGTGGACCACCTTGATATGGCGAGGGAGTTTGTCTACACCCATCCAACCCGTCAGCTCTTTGGTCAGTTCTTCAGCCGATTCATACCCGTTCTCGGCCGTACCGTCAGAGTTCTTGCCGTACTGGTAGTCGTCAGAGTTGCCAGCAGCGTCTTCATCGATGTCGTCTTCTTGAGCGCGCTCAGCTTTTTCGGCCTCAGCATCCCGCAAATCGTACAAATCCTGACGCTCTTTCTCCAACGCTTTTACTTTCTTGTGTTCGCCGGCTTCTTCTGCATCGTTGATCAAGTCGTTGATTTCGTTGATCCGGGCTTCAGTAGACTGACGCTCACTTTTTTCCGGCGCCTTCAGGGGGTCTTCCTTCCCTTTGGCAAACTCGGCAGCCAGTGATTTTTGACGTTCGCGGATTTCAGCGGCTTTCTTGTAGTCCTTAGCTTTCAGGGCATCCTGAAGTTCTGCTTCGAGAGCCTTAGATTGTTCCGCCAAAGTGGCTTCTTTTGTGGACAGTTCTTCGCCGCGACCTTTTTCGTTTTCGGGGCGAGTCAGGATGCCCGTGCGCCCTTGATTCTGGACGTTCATGCCAGGGGTTACCAGCAGTTCACGTTCCATACTCTGAGACTCTGGCGACGTGCCGCCGATCTCGGTATCAGCGCTTCCAGAAGCATTAGCTGCGCGGTCGCGCTTTTCGACGACATCCCCTTGGGCGTACTCCAGAGACTCGCGCAATTTATCTTTTTCCTTGGGGGTCAAATCCGCTGCGTCAATGTCAGCAGGGTCGATGCGGGCTACGCGCTTGCGGGCGGCGTCCGCCGAAATACCTTCTTGCTTAGCAATAGCTTCCCAAGTATCTCCGTGGGCGGCTGCATACGCAGCAGGGCCCGAGGCTCCAAAGGCCTCGACAAAATGTTCTTCGGGAGAAACAGACGTATCCTCAGCGCGCTCTTTCTTTTTGCGGGCTGCCCGTTCCTCATCGGTCATGGCCGCTTCCTGGGCTCGGTCGGTTTCAATACGCTTGCGGTTCTGCTTGGCAGCTGCCAAGCGCTCTTCGCGCTGCTGGCGAATGGCCTGCTTCATAGCCTTGTCCCACTCAGCCTGGGTCACGCGGCCTTCAGCGTGCGCAGCTTCCACCACGCGCTGTTCTTCGGGAGTCAGCTGCGAGTATTCAGGATGGCCACTGCGCTTGAGGCGGTTGTATGCCTGCTCAGCAGTGATGCTGGGCTTCTGCTCGGGAGCTACGTACGCTGCGGTGTCGCCTTCAGACTTGGTGGGCTTCAGCAGTTTCTTGCGGGTTACTTCAGGGGTGAACAGGGGCTCTTGCCCCGTTTCCTTGAGGTGCCGCAGACTCAGGTTGTTGGTGGCTACCGGTGCAGTGTCCGACTCGTGGGGGTGAGCGGCACGCCAAGCTGCGTTGGGTTCGCCCGGGGTATGCTCCAAGCTGAAATCAGGGATTTCCTCTACTGTGTGCGTGCGAACACCGGCATCTCCGCCAGCCACAGGCGGCTGCACGCCGGCCACAGGTTCTCCGGTGCTGGGACGTACACCCCCTCCGGCGTCTCCAGAGTCAGGTACTCCAGCGCCCACGCTTCCCGCAGGCTTACCACTCCCATCTCCACCCAGTCCTGCATCTCCGGCTCCAGCCTGTCCAAGTACGCTGTCATTTTTGCCTTTCAGATCAGCCAAAGCTTTTTTGGCTAGGGAGTATTTTTTAGCCATGACGGCTTCACGGAACGGCGCGGCAGCAGGGTCTGCCATGTCAATACCGGCCGCCAGGGCATCAGCCACGATACGCACGTCCTTGGCTCCCGGCTGAGCTACGCCCATGCCGATCAGGGCATCGGTAGCGTTGAGCTCGTGCTGTTCGCGCTGGGCCTTGGCAGCTTGCTTCTGCTCGGGAGTTACCACAGGAGGCTTGGCCGCCTCAGCAGCGGCAGCCGCGTTGGCCGCAGCGGTCTCGGGGTTCGTGTATTCGTAGGGCTTGGAGTAATCTACACCAGCGGGTGGCGCCAGCATCTCAGTAGAGCGTGTGTCGGCCTGTGCCTGCTTGCCTGCGCCCCAGTCCGTAGTAGCTTGCTTGCCCACAAGGCCTTGCATCTCGGGAGATACGCCGGCCACCGCAGCGGCCATGTCTTTGGGGCCGCTAACAGCCTGCAGCAGGTCCACCTGGGTGGTCGGAGTGTTCAGCGCACGGCCGAGGTCGGCACGTCGAGTCGAGTCACCCCACTGGTGGTACGCACCCATAGGAGCCATCATGGCGCCCATATACAGACCAGCGCCGGCGCCTTCCAAGCCGGCTTCGCCCACGTCGCGCTGCGGGGTGCCCTCTGGAGTGCTTGCGTTGTACAGGGCAGCTGATGCAGCACCTTGGCCAGCCATACCGGCAGATTGCACACCTAGGTTAATGCCCTCGTTGGCCGCGAAACGCTTGAGCATCGCAGGGTTCGTAACGATTTGCGCGGCTTGGTCCGCAGTCATCGCGCCGCCAGAGACAGCCTGCTTGAGCTTGGTAACAGCGGTGTACCCGCCACCCGCCATAACCCGACCGCCGATAGCGCCCAAAGCTGCCTGGGTTCCGCCACTGATGAAAAACTGTTTCCAGCCAGCGCTCTGGGCTTGCTCGGGCGAACCGCCCGCTTGGAGAACTTGTTCTGCGGTTTGTTGGGCGTCTGCTGCACCAAACACAGGGGCTACAGCCAGTATGTCCATAGCTGCAGCGACTCCGGGCATGCCCGCTGCAGTAAGCCCCAAGTTGGCAGCAGCCACGGGGATAGCCATACCAGCTGCGCGCGCATTTCCAATGAACCCCTTGGCGAGTGTGCCACGGTTCAGTGTGTCGGCAGGTTGGTCTGTTCCAAGAAAACGGTCAGCCGCTTGGCCAGCGCCAATAAGACCCGCACCCACATTAGGAGCGCCAGCCCACTGTGCTGCACGACCCGCCACATCGAGTCCACCACCGACCACACCACCAGCAAATTGTTTGCCGACTTCTTTGGTTGCATCCCAAGTGCTACGGTTCAGGTTTTGCAGATAGTTCTGCACCTCAGACGCATCCACCGGTTGAAACCCTGGGCGCAAGTTGGTCGGACCCTTGGCCGCTGGCGTTTGCAGCAGCTGGGCTGCCATGGTGGGGTTGTCCTTCATCGGAACAACTGTGTCGCCTACCTGCAGCTCACCGTTGGGGCCCAGGCCGTATTGTGGAGTTGCGTCAGCCTTGGGCTGAAACATCTGAGCGATGACTTGCTGGTTTTGCTGCGTGACTTGGCTGTACGCATCCATGCCGGGCACTGACAGCCCCTGGGGTTGCGCAGTCTGGCCACCAGAGGCAGACGCGAAGAAATTAGGCACACCGCCCGGCATTCCTTGTGGGAGTGCCGTCGGCTGCGGACCCCGAGGGGTGTTCGGGTCTTGTGGAACCCCAAGGATAGCCCCTGTGGCACTGTTGCCGCCGCTGAGGGTTGAACTGGCGTACGAATTCGGGTCTTTTGCAGCGGGGTTCACAGCCATGAGGGCTCCTTGTTAACTGGCCATATTCTACCTTGGCATCTGCCCACCGGATACAGTGGGGCCACCCACCAAATTCGGTTTCGTCGGGTTGACCACTTGGAACTTGCCAACCAGCGGGTCGGTGATGAGCCACGAGCCATCGATACCCTGAGTAACCTTGGTAGCCCCGGATTCGATGCGCTTCTGAACTTCTTGGCTGGCGTTGATACCCAGCTGTTTAGCCAGCTCGGTTTGCAGTTTGGCCATTTCGACTGGTTGCTTAGCGCCTTCGACGGCGGTGGCTTTGGCAGACTCTTCCGCGTGGATTTGAGCCAGCTTGATGGCGTTGGCGCGGGCAGCAGAATTCAACACGCCGCCCAGGGTGCCGGCCAGAGCTGAGGGGTCGCCGTGAGCGATGACTTGACCGCCTTTGGCGCGCAACGAATAGGAGCCATTGCCCTCTGGCACCACCTGGATGGGTTGCCCCACCTTGTTGGAGTATTCATTGAGCAGCGCGCTGAACGCCTGCGGGTTGCCGGCTTGAGCCTGCTGGGTCTTGGCGTAGATGTCAGCGTCGTACAGACCCTGGCTGAGCTGTTGCACGTGCGCTTGAGCCTGCTGCACTCTCGAATTGTCCGGGGAGGTGCCATTCTGATAGCGCAACCACTCCAGTTGCAACGCGTTTTTTGCCTGAATAGCTTGCTGCTGCATCTGCTGAATTTGGCCGTCACTGTATTGCTGGGGCAGCGTGAACTTGGACCCGTTGGCCGCCACGAACGTGGGGCCTTGCGCGGGCGCAGCTGGCGCGCCGGCTTGGGCTGCAGGTGCCTGAGCTTGTGTAGGAGCCTGTGCAGTCGGCTGAGCAGGGGCTTCGGCAGCCTGGGCGTTCTGGCCGGGGGCCAGGCGCGTCAGCACGCTTTGGACATACTTTGCCACGGTGGTGTTACCGTCGGAGGCATTGGGGTTCAGCCGGCCGCTGTCTACGGCGCTTTCGCCCGCAAAATACGCGGCTGCGGCTTTCGCCGGATCGTTGTACTTGCCCATCAGGTAGTTGGCGTACGCCTTGCCTACACGGGTGTTTGTGTCTGGGTCACGCCATGCGGCTTCGGTGGGTTCCACGCCGGGCACCAGACCCATTTTCACAGCACCTTGAAATGTGCCTAACTTCATCTGCATGGGGCCGGTCACGCCCTTGGAGTTGACCGCAGATGTGTTAGCTGCGCCTTGGCCTGATTCTTGGGCAAACAGCGCATCGGCAAAGTTGCTGGCCGGCGCGGCTTGGATGCCTGGCACCATTTTGGTCATGTCCGTCTGCATGCCAGGCTTCCAGCCGGGCTGCAGTGCCTGCTTGCCAGCGTTGAACTCGGCCAACGTTGTGGGGGCTTTCTGACCGGCCTTACCGTCCACCATGGCGGGGTTGAGCTGGCGCAGCGCGTCCAGGCGTTTCTGCTCTCGCACTGCGGGAGGGGTGGGTGTAATCTCAGGCAGCGAGCCAGAGTCAGGATCGCCAGAGCGTGCCAGGCGCTTGTTTTCTGCGTCGGTCTGGTTGCCTTGGTACACCGCGCCCACGGGGCGCACGGGCGTTACTGCCGGTGCCGGGCGGGTTGTGCCTACCATGGGAGTAGCAGGCGCGGCAGCCGGAGCGGGGGCTTGCGGCATGGAGTAATCCGCGTCGCCCGAGGCTGCGGTTTGCTGTTGCTCATCAGGCCCTTGTTGCGTGCTCCGCAGGTAGCGGTCTTGCCGGGCATTCACAAAATCGCGGGTAGCCTGATCCTGATCCCGCAGGGATTTCATCGTATTGCCGTAGTCGGTTACTGCAGAGCCGCCTGCTTGAGAGAGGTCCATGTTAGCCCTTAGTTGTATATCGTCGAATCGGTCTTTTTATCAGGGTTCGACCAGATGTCAAATGCAGTTTTGCCCAGGCCAGCCAAGTCAGAGGCTTGCTTGTTTTCTGCGCCTTGTTGCGCGTTTTGTTCGCCGGCCATGGCACCATAGCCCGTCAAGTTAGGAGTCATCAGCCCGGCTCCCGTAGCCTCTTGGTTGGCCCGTTGACCTTGGCCAGCGGCGTAGGCAGTGGTTTCGGCTTGGCGGCTACCCAGCTTTTGCTGCTGTAAGCCAGATTCATACATGGCGTCACCGGGCTTGTACCCCATCTGGGCCATGTGCTGCTTGTAGTCAGACTCTGCACTGGCGCCCGCGCCCTTGGCAGCTGCTTCAGCGTTGTTAGCCAAGAACGGAGCCTGATTAACCAAGCTGGTTCCCACGGCGGACCGAGCAGCGTTTCCGGTGGATGCGGCGTTGTACCCAGCAGTCGTAGCCGCAGAGGGAGAAGTCTTGCGTGTCAAAGCCAAGCCAGCCTGAATACCCTGGTCTATCAGCGAGGGATTCTTCTTCGCCCAGTCAGTAGCTTTACCCATCAGATCGGCACCGCCCGAGGCTGCAATGCCTGCTCCACCAGTCAATCCAGAGTAATCGGCACCTGCGCCAGAACTTGCAGCATCTATCCCCGCAAGGCTCGTGGTGCTAACGGGCATGGCGTAACCGCCAGACAGCGCGTTCGACGATGTATCCGCAAGGCCAGCTGCTTGCGTAGGAGCAGAGCCGGCCAAGTCCTGAAGGGCGCCAAGCGCTTGACCGCCGTAGTCGGAGACTGCGCTACCGACATCACTGAGCTTACTTCCAACCCAGTCAGCAACGTCACTTATGGGGTCCCACCAGTTACTACTCATCTCTTGGCTCCTTAGCGTCCGTGCTGCATGGCAGCCGGCGTGTGGTATTTGCGAACGATGTTGTCGAAGAACTCTTTACCCTTGGTGGCTACCACGTCGGCGGGAATGATGTATTCGCCGTTGGCAACGCGCAGCGGTTGACCAGTGCTGTGGTTTACGGCAGGTATAGAGTCGCTGGTGCCAGTGCCGGGGCCGTTGATCTTGCCGCCGTCTGCGTACGCACCGGGACGGTCGCCGTGCTGGGATGCTTGCGAAGCAGCTATCAGCGACATGCATACACCCTGGTCAAACTGCATCGGCAGTTTCTGGGCATCAGGCAGGTTAGCTTGGATGGCAAACTGGCGCAGCTTAGGCCACAGTTCGGGGTGCTGCATGGCGGACTGCGCGAGCTGACCCATCATCTGGAGCTGCTGGGGGTTGAGTTGCCCGGACTGAATAGCTTGGTCGATGTGAGCCTTGATGGCTTGCATGACTTGTGGGTTGGCCAGTTTGTTCTGGACGTGCAAATTAGCCAAGGCCGGGTGCATCGGGCCGCTGGGTGCTGCGGGGCCTTGCTGGTCGGGCATCTGCAAACCGGGAGGTCCGGGGGGTGTGTTCATAGCCTGTACACCAGAAGGACGTTGTGTGCCTTGAGCATTTATTTGCCCACCATCGGCATCATGTACACCACCTCCATCATGCTCTGTCCCATAACCTCCGCCACCCATTGTTCCCATGCCGCTAGGGTCTGTGGGACCAAACCCACGGTCAACCCCGGGTGTAAATCCGCCATGTCCACCACCTCCAGAAAGCGAAGGAGTTGCCCCAAGCAATAAGGGATCAGTGGCCCCCGCGCCTGAAGCAGGGCTCAAATTCGCAGCCTGCGTAATATCTCCAAGTGGTCGATCTTCCACTTGCACTTGAGTGGGGTCTTGCTTACCCAGCATATTGTTGCTGACATGTCCAAGCGTGTAGTCCCCGGCGCCCATGGCACCTGCATTTGGTCCCATCAGGGAACCCAGACCACCCGCTAGGCTGCGCTTTCCGCCGTCGGCCGAAAAGTCTCCGCCGGTAGCACCTTGGTACACGTCGTATGCGCTTTTTCCGAGCGACAAGATACCAGACAGGCCGGGGACAAATCTGCTCGCTGCAGCCGCGATGGATGGGCTGTTCGCCGCTTTGGAGAGGTCTGTGTTTATCCGGGCACTCTGGGCGTCCAGATTGGTCGTGCCGTCAGGATTCTGCTCCTCCTGGGGCTGCTGGAACGTAGGAATTTGCGCCGGGCTGTTTGGGCTACCGCCTGCTGCTTCGGGTGTTGGGGGAACATAGTTGATCAGGCCAGCTTCGCTGCGATCACCGAACGAGGGCCCACGCAACCAGTCTTGGTTGAACGACGTGGTTTTTGAGTTGAGGTCACCAGTCCAGGGGCCTTTTCCGCCCTGATCCAGGGAACCACCGTCAGCATAGCCGATTGCAAGCGTAGGCTGAAGTCCGACTTGACCGCCATCAGCGTAGTGTTGTGCTCGCTGGGGAGCTTTGTTTTGGGGTTTGGGTGCCATGTTAGCTCCGTAGCTGGCTGATAAGAGAGTTTAACGCATTCTGGACCTTTGCCAGGTCGTTCATTACGTTTTGTACGTCCTGCACCAAATTCACGTAGTCTGTAGCGCTGATAACGACCAGCGGGTAGACCACAGACGCAGCATTGGGGTACGAAGTAGCATACCCTTGGCCGCCGGCCGTCACGCGAGGGTTCGCTTGGTTGTTCGTCGGCTGGATCGTTACCAAGTCCGAAGTGACTGCGCGCACACCCTGTGTTCGAGCTCCGGCAAGAATCTCCAGGTTTTCCTTCATGGCTTTGAACAGGCTGGATTCCGCCAGATTAAGCCCCTCTAGGGGTACGTCAGGAATAGGTGCGAAAGATGCCATTACGTTGCTTTCAAGCCTTGCATCGTCTCTGCAAGTTGGATGGATTTGACCGGCGCGTTGCCTGTGATGCGAACCTCGAACTTGTCCACGCGGTAGCCCGTAGGCAGCCGAAACGGCACGTCGTTTGCGACGGGACAGGCGATGGCCAAATTGCCGTTCACGTATAGGTAGAAGTTCAGCGTGGCCGACGAAGCCAGCGTTCGCTGCAGCCGACTTCCCGCGACAGTGACACCCGCCAGAGAGCCGCCGATGTCGTTTTGTGTGCCTGTGGGGCTAGGGCCGAAACGGGTGCCATTACCTGCCAGTGCACCGCCCACCAGACCGGAAGCGACCAAAGCGGCGTTCTGGATAGCGATGGCGGCGTTTATGGCAGCTGCGCCCGAGCCGCTGTCGAAATTAGCGATGACCCGAGCCGCCCCCAGGTTCATGTAATCCTGGGTACGGAAAACCTTTGACTTCCACTCGAAGCTGGTTAGTGGTTGCGTGGGGTCATCCCACAGGTACATGGTGGAAGGGTTGCCGAAGTTGAAATACAGCTTGGCTGTGTTCGGGTTGTAGTAGACCGAGCTGAACTGCTGCGTCGTCTCCGTCAGGAAACCGCCCGTCTTCTCGTCTTTCTCGAAGATGAACACGCCAGCGGAGTGGCTGGCCATGTACTTGTTGTTGTACCGGGTGGCTGTGATGGTGGAAGGGTCTACTTGCGTACGGAAATTGTCCCAGTCGTACACGTAGTTGGTAGCCAGCGAAGCCCCGTTCATGGCCGAGAATACCGCGATACCGCCGCGTGTGGGGAAGCACAGGCCCCAGTCCATGTTCACGATGCCGCGCTTGGATGTGCAGGGCATGTTGGTATCCAGCCGTACTTTCTGCATGGCCGAAGGCGTGTTGCCCTGGATGATCCACGGGTTGCTGTCTGTCAGTACCAGAATGGTCGTGCCCACCGTACCAAGACCCACAACCGTGCGGCCCATCTCCTGGTAATACTTGGTCGGCCAAGCATGCGGTTGTCCCGGCTCGCTGAAACACACCGTGGTGCCAAAAAAGCCCATCAGCATGTTGTTGTGGATGGCCCGGACCCCTTGGAGGTTGCTGGGGGCTTGGTACCAAGTGGTGCTGGGTAGTGAAGTTGTCAGGCTGGTGAGCGGAGCCTTATCTGTAAACGTCGTGGTGCCCAGCGACACTGCAGCGTTCGGGCTTACACCGTCCACCCGGAAGTACGTCGTGCCCGTGGTAGAGGTGACCGTGCGGTAGATTTGCAGAGTCATTCCGGTGGTCTGGTACACGTTGCCTGCGAACGAGCCTGTAGTCGGCATGGCTGCCGGCAGACCTGTAATGTTGACCGTCTGACCCTCGTAGAGGTAGATCGTGTTGGACACGTCGGACGGAGCCGACTCTTCGCCCCAGGCCGTCATCCAGGTGTACACGTAGGTGCGCGCGAGCTGCAGGCCTGACAAGTCTAGGGTCATGGCGGTAATGACCGCTCCATTGGTCGCAGTTCCGTTGGCGAAGTAAGTGAGCGTGGTGGTGCTAGTTACTGTAATCTGAGCGTTAGTGACGTTAAACGACGTGTTGCCCGTGATGCCTGCAATGGACACGTACGCACCGGAGTTCAACCCATGTGCAGCGTTGAACGAAACCGTCACCACGCTGCCTGCGCTAAGTGTGTTCGAGATGCTGGTAACAAAGACCGTTTGGCCTGTGTACGCAGCATTTTTAATAGTCAAAAATGGAGTAGCAGCAACCACGATCGGTGTTAGCGTACCGCCAGACAGAGACGTGGTGGGGGCAGGTAATCCCAGAGTGTAATACTTGTAGGGGTACGCCCCCACAGTACCGGATATGTACGTTGTTGCCAGTCCGTAAGTCGTGGATTTCGGCTCGCTGTTGCCCGCTGTGTCGCCAGTGTAGTAAACCCGCTGGTCGTTGGTGCCGCCCGCGGCGTTGTTGGGCACCGGAGCCTTGACGACATCCACATCGGTCGCCCAGTGAAGCCACTTGAAACCGCCCACTCCGTCGTCGAGCGGGAAAATGGTCTTGATGGTGCCGGCCTTGGCCATGGTCATCTGCAACGACGACTGGTTGTAAGGCAGCAGGTCGCCCGAGTACAGCTTGACGTTGCTGGCTATCTGGGCTGAATTCTGCGGCAGGAGCTCGGCAGAGAGCTTTGGCGCTTCCCCGATGAACTTGCTGATGTTGACCGCGCCCATTACTTCGGCACCACGTTTTTGATGTAGTCCTGCAAGCCTAGGGCTTTGTCTGCGACGGCTGCAGCATCTCGCGCCACTGCTTCATATCGCTCAAGGCATCGGCCAAGAATGTAGTCTTTGGCGGTACCATCAGTTCCGGGGACGGCTGAGGTATCACCGGAGGCTGAACTGGCGGCAAGGGCGGCTTGCAGGCGCATGCGCTCAGCGTCAAGAGCGCCCACAGCAGTGGCAGTAGCAGTTTTGAGGGATTCATAGTTTTCACTCACTTTACGGTTAGCGACTTGCAGAGACTGCTCTTTGGCGCGTGCGGCTTTCTCAGCAGCCAACGTGTCTAAAACTTGCTGATTTTTATACGTGTCGAACTCGACCTGTACAGAATTACCACCCATTTTGTACATCTTCCAACCGAAGGCTACTTCTCCGAGGGCTAGGAACACCAGAAGCCAGATGCGCCAGTTGAGAAGAAGGCTCATGGCTTGGTTACCCCGTATTTGTTGTCCATGGTTCCACCAGCGATGTACGCGCCCACGGTGGCTGCAGTCACCAAAGCGTATGTGCTCCCAGCCGGGTCAAGATGGCCGGTGTATTGCAGAAACGTCGTAGCTACGCCAGCACCTAGCGTGATGATGAACCGGCGACCGCCCAGGCTAGTGAAACTCATAAATCCTCCCACCTGACGTTATTGGTAGTTGATCCAGACCTCTTCACCGCGCTGGAGGGCATCCCGTATTTGGGGGAAAACGATGTTGAAGGCTGCCACGGATTGGGTAACGGAGTTACTTGTCTTTCCAAGTCCGAGTAGTAAACACCCTTCCGTGTCGGCAACTGTATTTCCAGGATGGATTCGTACACCCGAGAAACCTGGTACATCAACAAGCAGAGGGAGATCACGTTGAAAATGAGGGCTAAAAGTAACCACCACGGGATATGTGCCATAAGGGATTGCCGTTTCTCCAAAAACTTTTGGTTCGCTGGACGGGCGCACTACGTCCTCCAGGGTGTAGCACGTAAACAGGCCGTCGATGAACAGGTCACCAATGGTGCAGATGTCACTGCAAAGGTTTCGCACTACGTCGATTTTCATGGCCGTTTCTCCGAGATTCGATCAATTTTAATCTCTAAACGGTCCAGTTGCTGGCGCAAAAGGCCCACCAGCTCTGCATTGTTCTTGTCTTGCCGGTCGTCGCGGTCGTGCTGAACGATCTGCATCGTAGCAGACTGCTGTTCTACGAGCGACAGGCGGCCCTCGATCTTGTTGACGTACATAAAGCACGAGAACGCCACGGTAAGCGTGGTGAACACATGCCCCAGCTGGATTTCCTTTTTGAACGTCCAGTGAGTCAAGCTCTCGTTGTCTGTCGCGTCTTGCGCGCGGCGCAGCTGCGTACGCCGATCTTGCTCAGGGGGTGGTGGAGTAGTCATTACTGCATGCCTTTATATGTGCAAAACCAGCTGCCCGGTTGATTTTCAATGCTATCTGTAGGAATAAAGCGTGATCTGGGTGGTTGGTGTCTCTGCATAGGCGCTCCAGGCGCGTGCTGAAAGTCCATTCCTGAAACCAGCCGCCGCCGATAAAAATCGGCACCGTGAGGTTGTTCATACAGATGTCTGCGACAAAGCCGACCAGGGCGGCCGGCAGGAGGTGCCAGTTGGCCCTGGGGTCCTTCAGGAACCGCATCATGTACGGTAAGAGGATCATCAGTACGTCGGTCATTTACGAAGTCCTCACTTTGAAGCGCCAAGCCCAGTTGGCAGAAGTAAGGGGGGTAGTGTTTCCAGTAGTTTGATTGTTGGCCGCCCAAGCAACATTACTACCTGTTCTTGCAGAAACTGAGGTTGTATTTTTGAGTGGACTAAAGGGGTTGTAGTAAGACCCATTACCAGATGTGTAGGGAGTAACCACATCGCCAACAGAAAATCCAAATTCTGCGGTCAAACATACAATTTCAAGTTCTGCAGAAGCAGGAGTAATTCCTAAACCGTGGGTGTAAGATAGCAATGAAGCAACACCGGGAAGAGGAGTTTGATTGGTTTGGGTCACGGTCAGTCCGCTGATGCCTGCGCTAAACACCGGCGCGCTGCTGAATGTCTTGACACCAGCAACTGTCTCATTCCCTGCCAGGTGCACTACGTTGGCATCGTTCGCAGGCGTGTACCCAAGAGCAGCCGGTAGCCCAACAACTTGGAACTGCGTGCCGTCGTAAATCGCTTCGTATGCGGCCCCAGAAATCAAGTCTCCCGCAACTAACGCAGCCGCGCCCTGTTTCGTAACAGCCTTCGTGCCGACAGAGTTGATATTCAGCGTCACCGCGCCGGTATTCGTAGATGCAGCGATAAAGTGAAATTTCTGACCTGTTGCATACGCCGTGAACGGCGCCGGAAGTGATGCGGTGATTGTGTTCGTTCCGGCCACCGAGGTCATGTACTGCGGGGTTGAGTTCTGCACGGAGGACGTTAGCGTGAACGCGGTCACATCGTTGAGTGTTTCTGCAGTCAGCCTCAGCTCGACCACCGAGCCAGACACGAATGCGCGCGCCGTGGTGCCGCCGATAGCCCGCGTGACCGTCCAGACTGTTCCTGTGACGTTCGTTACCTTGACGATCTCAAGGTTCGCAAAGGTGTCCTGCAAGCAGGCGTAGAACCAGTTGCCCGAGGCGGTAGTAACCGCTGGAAACGTAGTGGACGATGCGACTGTGAGGGTGGTGTCACCTGATGCGCAACCCACGGCCAGCGTGGTGTACGCGTTATTGCTGAGTAGGACTTGTCCCATGTATTTCCTTTATGCCCAGGGGGCCGGTACGACGCTCAGGTTGGCGCGACTGAAGCTCTTGTTTGCCCTAGCCCGGGCACTGTTGACCATGTACTCCCACTGCTTACCGTGGTACTCAGCGAGCTTTTCGTTAGACCAGGGACGCTTTGGCATCATCATCAGTTCGTGGATAACCCCGTGGTAAATCGCGCGACGGTACGTTGCGTAGATTGTACTGTCAACACCTGTAGCAGCCAAGGTAGGTCGTATGGCAGCGTACAAATACAGGGTGTAGGCTTGTGCAGCGTCCGGCACGGGGACGACGGCGATAGACGCCTCGTCCAGTCGAGTAACGGCAGTGGGTTCTTTGACTTCTGCCGTCTGGGGCCAGGCGGGGTACACCTCGAACACTTGCTCGGTGGTTACGACATCGAGGTCCTTCCACTTCGCCGTGGAGCCCAGGTACACCTTGGCCAGCAGGATCGTGGACAGTTCGGACTGCGCGACGGGGGAGACGACCGTGTATTGGTATGTATTAGGAGCCAGGGAGATAGCAGCGTAGTTCACGCGCCACACTTTGGCGCGCTCGCACAAGTCGATCACGACTTTGTTCATGTAGAACTGCAGCACGACATCAGGCACGCCGGCCACGTTGGCAGCGATGTCCCCAAACACTGAAGCGTAGGTCGTGCCTACGGAGGTTGTGGTGGGGGCTAAGA
>Ga0228700_1001631_pt1 | contig 13797 bp, 13 predicted proteins | sample McNCre317_Aug_MG_FD_178019 | JGI IMG/M metagenome (GOLD analysis project Ga0228700, IMG submission 178019) | Freshwater microbial communities from McNutts Creek, Athens, Georgia, United States - 3-17_Aug_MG | ecosystem: Environmental > Aquatic > Freshwater > Creek | place: USA: Georgia...
GGAAGATTTCGAGGCGCGCGGCCGCGTGATTCGCGATGGTTCCGACCTACCGCGCCTTGGTCGTGCTCAGAAGATCGCCAAGTTGGCCGAGGCCTTCGGGATCGATCCGCGCTAGGTCCGATAGACACCTGACTCGGATACATTCCAGAATCGGAATGCATTTCAGAATCGGGCTATTGGCAAACCCAGTCGGGGGGTTTAGGACTCGTCGCCAAACTCCAGCACTTCGGTGGCGCGGCGGAGCATGCTGACCAGCCAAGGAATGGCTGGATCTGAGGACTTCGAAGGGTGCCAGTGCACTGCCTCGGTCATGTGCGGGCTCTTGATTGGAGTCTCTACAATCTGCAGACCGAGCGCATCGATGGTTTGGTGCGCCAAGCGTTCCGGCACCCAACCAATCAGGTTGGTTTGAGAAATCATATGCGGAACCATCACGACACCGCGCACCGAAATTGCATAGTGCGGAGCTATGCCAAATTCGGCATACATCTCATCGATGTGGTGGGAGCGGTTGTCGCCGAAGGTCATGCGAACCTGGCCAAGCTCACTCAGCTGCTCCAGGGTGACCTTGCCGTCCACGATTGCCGGGTTGTCCTTGGCGGCGATGCAGACAAAACTCTCGTTGAACAGTGATTGCTTCTTGCCGGGGATGCCAATACCGGAACTCGCAATTGTCACATCTCGTCGCAGCAGGTCTACGGCGTTAACCAGTTGGTCAAAGCCAAGAACACCGAACTCGATGTCCACCGATGGTGCCTCGGTCTTCAGCAGATTCAGCAGTGGGCCGGTGATCTGACTCAGCAGATAGTCGGTGGCACCAATGTGAAAGGTTCGAGTGCTGGTGGCCGGGTCGAAAGACGGCAGTAGCTCGTAGGTTCGGTGAATCTCAAGCATGGCTTCGGCAACCAGTGGACGCAGGCTGTCGGCCAGCGGGGTCAGCTCAAACTGACGTCCCTTGCGCACCAGCAGGGGGTCATCGAATTGCTGACGAAGCCGAGCTAGCGCGCCGCTTACAGCAGGCTGCGACATACCCACGGCCTCGCCAGCGCGCGTCAGATTCATCTCGGCCAGGATTGCGTCCAAAACCAAGATGAGGTTTACGTCGATGCGGCGTAGGTCTGTCATTGCAACTTATTTTATGGGTGCGGCCCTGATCGGCTGGCGCCGCCTTGAGTAACTAGGAGCGTGGCATAGGGTTTGCAACCACGGTGCGTGCGTTGGTGAACTCACGCATGCCCTCAACCGAGAGCTCACGGCCGTAGCCGGACAACTTCACTCCACCGAATGGCAGGCGTGGGTCGGATGCAACCACGGTGTTCACAAACAGGGCTCCGCTTTCGATGCGGCTTCCCAGCTTGATGCCCAACTCCATGTTGGAGGTCCAAACCGATGCGGCCAAACCATACTGAGTGGTGTTAGCCAATTCCAGGGCTTCGTCGGTGGAACCGGCCTTAACTAGTGCCAAGACCGGACCAAAGGTCTCCTGGTTGAACACTGGCATGTCCGGAGTTACATCCGCCAGAACGGTCGGTGCATAGTAGTTGCCCGCACCTTCGATTCGGTGACCACCGGTGACTACGCGGGCACCCATGGCAACCGACTCGTGTACCTGACGGTCGATGTCGTCCACAAATGCCGGCTTGGCCAACGGCCCAATCTGAGTGGCAGGGTCCAGTGGGTCGCCAATCTTCAGCGCTGCAACGGCCGCGCCAACGCGTGCCTCGAAGTCGTCGTGCACCTTGGCGTCCACCATGAAACGCTTGGCACAGAGGCAGCTCTGGCCGGTGTTCACGAAGCGGGCGCGAACAGCCAGCGGGGTGATTGCTGCAACATCGGCGTCTTCCAAAATCACGAATGGGTCCGAACCACCGAGCTCCAGAACGGTCTTCTTCAGTGCGCGACCAGCGGCCTCTGCCACCGAGGCACCGGCACCCTCGCTACCGGTGAGAGTCACTGCGGCCACGCGCTTGTCGGCAATTAGGTCGTTGACGATGCTGTGCTTGGCAAGCACCAGAGTGGTGAACAGACCCTTAGGGAAACCGGCACGTTCAACCGCATCGGCGATGGCAACCGCACAACCGGTGACGTTGCTGGCGTGCTTCAACAAGCCACCGTTTCCGGCTGCCAGGGTAGGTGCAACAAAGCGGATTACCTGCCAGTACGGGAAGTTCCACGGCATGACCGCCAGAACTACACCGATTGGCTCGTACGAGACATAGCTGCTGAGCGCTTCGGTCTTGACCGGCTTTGGCTCCAGGTACTCGGCCAAGTTGTCGGCATAGTAGTCACAGGTAGTTGCACACTTCAGTACCTCACCGCGGGCTTCGCTGATTGGCTTGCCCATCTCGGTGCTGATCAGGGTTGCGTGAATCTCAACCTCATCGCGAAGAATTTGGCCCAGCTTGCGCAGTGCCGAAACGCGGGTCGCAACGTCGGAGTGGCGCCACTGAGCCTGAACCGCAACGGCCTGGTCCAGGATCGATTCGATCTGGGCGTAGGTGTGGGCGGTGTACTCGGCCAGCTTTTCGCCGGTGGCAGGGTTGATGGTGGTTACGACGCTCATTAGTGTCCTTCCGAAACGGTGCGGCGGGCGCGAGGAATGGTGTGGCCAGGGCTGACGGTTGGCACGATTGGGTTCCAAAGAGTGCCGAGGCCCTCCACGGTCATGCTGACGACATCGCCGGCCTTCAGCGGGGCTGGGAATTCGCGACTCTTTGCCTTGGCCCACTGCTCGGCAAGCGAACCACCGTGGGCGGTACCCGATGCCAGAACGTCACCGGCGCCTACGTATGACCCGCGGCTGCTGTGCGCAATCAGCTCTTCGAAACTCCAGGACATGAACTTGAGGTTGTATGAACCCATCTCGGTGCCGTTCACCGATACCGACATCGGCAGGTTGTAGCGGTCGCCTTCACGGTACTGCTCAAGCTCGTCCGGAGTGGTGATCCAGGGTCCAAGCGAGGTCGCGAAGTCTTTGCCCTTGGAAGGACCAAGACCGACCAGCATTTCGCGAGACTGAATATCGCGCGCCGACCAGTCGTTGAGGATGGCATAGCCAGCGATGCAGTCTGCGGCTTCATCGGTGGTGACGTCCACAGCCGGCTTGCGCAGGATGACGGCAACCTCCAGCTCGTAGTCCATCGCCTGAGTCAGTGGCGGCACCGGAACCGGTTCGCCGCAGCCCTTCAGGGTGTAGGGGTTGATCATCAGCGAGACCGGGGTCTCGTACCAAGGCTCCGGAACGCTGCCGTCACCAGGTTCGCTCTTCTTCATGCCGGCGATGTGGCCTTCGAAGGAAACGAAGTCACGCACCACGCGTGGTTCCACCGGAGGCAGCAGCTTGACTTGGTCCAGCGGAATGCGGTGGTAGCGCCCAGCCTGGCTCTCCAGACGGTTGCGTAGGTCGATTGGCAGGTTCAGAATCTCGAGCACGCTCAACTGGGTAGGTAGATCCATAACCAGTCCGTGGCTAAAGATGCCCACCTTGACGAATCCGTTCGATTCGTAACGCAACAGCTTCATTGGAGTCCTTTGCGGTTGAAGAAGATGGCGTGCGGACTCGCACCCGCACGCCAACAAGTGGTCTAGAAGTCGAGCGTCTCGTAGAAGTCGCGCTGACGGACCTCGAGCTCAGGGATTGCACTGCCCAGAGCCCACTCCTTGAAGTGCTCGTACTCGGCGTGTGCCTTGAAAGCGGCCTCGTCCTTGTAGACCTCGAAAATGCGGAACACGTTTGGCTCGTTTGCATCCTGGTAGGCCTGGTAATAGATGTTGCCCTCCTCGGTGCGGGAGGCTGGCGAGAGGTGCTTCAAGGCCTCGGCCACGATGTGAGCCGAACCCTCTTTTGCTGTCCAAGTAGCTGCGCAGACAAATGCCATTTTTATTCCTTATTTGTTTTCTGGTAGTTGGGAAATCAAAAAATCACGGGTGCCGGCCGGGCGATACTCGGCTGGCTTAGGGAAGTCGACGGCAGCCCAACCCTCGATGGTTCCCGAGTTCTCGTACTCGTTGGTGTTTACCACGCGGCGAGCGTTGTCCACGGTGTAGTCGAAACCGGTCTCCAAGAACGCGCTCACCAGGGCCTTACTCTGGGCTTCATCGGCGTAGTCAACCGGGATCACAATCACCGAGGCATTGTTGCCGCGACGACCGGCCTTGACCTGGTCAATTGAATAACCACCGATTGCGCGAGCACCGTTTACCTTATTGGCCGCGATTACCTCGCCGTTGCCATCGGCGCCAACGATGATGCCCTTGACGTCCTCGGCGTTGTCTTCGGATGCCAGCACTGCCTCACCGATGCGAACCGCGAACAGCACGTAGTCGTCGCCTTCGTCATACTGGTCGGCCGCGTGCCAGACCACCTGGTGACCGTCAGCGGTCAGCCAGTCTTGCAGGAAGCGAGCGCGGTGGTAGCCCTGCCAGTTTGCTCCGATGTGGATCTTCATGACTACCTCCTGGGTTGCAAAAGTTTGATGTGGTTTAGGGGGAAGACGTTGCTGGATTTACAGCGGTGCGGCAACGAACATGCCGGTGTCAATGTCGTTGAAGCTCTCGTGAGCAATGAACTCGTTGAACGGGTTGGCGGTACCCCACTGGTCCTGGGTGCTGACCTTGGTCACGTCTAGGCTGCGAGGCACCCAGGTGTTCTCGTCCGGGATGGTCTCCAACTCGGTGGTGTATTCAACCGTGTTGCCGGCTGGGTCGATGAAGTAGGCGAAGGTGTTGTCACCGGCATTGTGGCGGCCCGGACCCCAGACCATACGAGTGCCGGCGCGCAGAATCTTGCCGGTGCCGCGCATCCATTCCTCGATGCCGCGCATCTCAAAGGACATGTGGTGCAGCGAGTAGTGCGGACCCTGAACGATTGCCATCGAGTGGTGCCAGCTGTTGCAGCGCATGAAGTTCATCAGGCGGCCCATCTGAGGGTGCTCCAGGCTGTCGCTGATCGCGAATCCCAGGTGCTCGATGTACCAGTCGGTGGTGGCGGCAAGATCGGTGGTGTTCACCACAACGTGCGAGAGCTTCACCGGAATCGGCTCGCGCTCCAGGATTGGGCGGGCGGACTTCTGCTTCACATCCACCGAGACCTCTAGGGTGCGGCCGTCGTAGTCGAAGAATCGGAAACCGTAGCCACTGGAGAACTGGGCGAGGTCCTGTGGGGCGTGAATCATTTTGACGCCCTTGGCCAGCAGGTCCTGATAAAGGCTTTCGAGGTCCTCGCGGTTGTTGGCCGCAAAGCTGATTAGGTCGATCCGCTTGTCACCCTTGCGCAGGCGCAGCACGAATGGCTCGCTCACTGCCTCGGCGCCCAGGTAGGAGACGCCGGTTTCGGCGTGGACCTCGGTGAGACCCCAGTGATTAACGAAGAAGTCGCGCTCCTCCTCGAAGTTAGGCATGGCAAGGGCCAGGTATCGAAGGTGCGAGATCTTGCGCTCGGTCATCAGTTACTCCTTTGCAAACGAAGAAGGTGCGGCAGGGCCGAACCGATTTTCAGGCTAGGCGAAATGCCGCGCGGGCACCTCACCAAAGTCTGGATACCGTCTATTTGATAGCGTGATACCACCAACTCGGCAGCTCGGTGCACCGTTGGGTGCACTGACAGAACAGAAAGCAGGAGGACCCCACCGATGATCGGACCCGGCCGTGACCTCAACCTGCTGATCGCTCTGCGTGCCCTGTTAGAAGAGGCCAACGTTACCCGCGCCGGCGAGCGCGTGAACATGAGCCAGTCCTCGATGTCATCGGCGCTTTCGCGGCTGCGCCTGCAGTTCAACGACGAGCTGCTGGTTCGCGTTGGTCGCGACTATGAACTGACCCCGATGGGCCAGCTGCTGTTGCCGCAGTTGCAGCGCACCCTGCCACTAATCGAGCGCGCGCTCCGCAGCGAGGGCGGCTTCGACCCGGCGAGCTCCACCCGCAGCTTCAGCTTTATGCTCACCGATTATTCGGCCACCGAGCTACGACCGATCTTTGCCAAGGCCCTTGAGTTGGCGCCAAACATCAGCTTCGACATCGTCGCCCTGCCGCACGAACCAACCGATTCCGCGCGCGACCTAACCGTGAATGACTTCGCCGTGACCGTGCCCGGTGTTGGCGTAAATGGTGACTACCACAAGCTCTTCACCGATGACTACGTCTGCCTGGTGGACCGCAACAACCCCATCTATCGGGATGGTCAGATCAGCTGGGAAGACTTCCTGGAGGCGGACAAAGCGGTTTGCAAATTTGGCAAAGCCCACCTGCTGCCGCCTGAGCGCCGCCTAAACGAACTGGGTGTATTGCTGAAACCCCACGTGGTAACCAATTCGTACCTGCCGCTCGCACATGTGGTTCAAGGCACCGATCTGGTGGCGATTGTGCCGCGTCGTATTGGCCGCAGGTTACCGAGTGATTCCTCGGTGGTTGTGGTGGAAGCGCCATTTGGCACCGTCGATGCCAACCTCACCCTGTGGTGGCATCCGTCACACAACTCCGACCCGGCCCACGCCTGGCTGCGCCAGTTCATCATCGCCAACAAGGCGCTGCTGGACTAAAGACGCCGGTATACGCTGCGCGGTGCATATGGCGCCGGTATACACAGGTATACGCTGCGCGGTGCATATGGCGCTGGTATACACAGGTATACGCTGCGCAATACCGCCCATTCCCGCTCCTTATTTTTTGAACCACCGAGCAATCCAATACTTTGCTAAACAGGTGCTCCATCGGGTGTGCCTTGATCGGAGTTTGGACTATGACAGTCAAGAATGTGCTCGTCGTTGGCGGCGGCATCACCGGAACCGTAGCAGCAGTGGCACTGGCGCAGCGTGGCGTCAAGGTGACCCTGGTTGAGCGCTCGCCAGAGTGGTACGGCGTTGGCCACGGCATCACCCTGCAGGGCAATGCGCTCAAGGTGTTCAACCTGATTGGCGCCTACGACAAGATGGCTGTCAACGGCTGCGGCTTCAGCGAGATCGAGACCTTCACCGCCGACGGCCACCAGATTGCCCGCATGCCGGCCGCTCACACCGGTGGCGAAGACCTACCTTCCACCATGGGTGCACTGCGCTCCGACATCCAGACCGTACTGGTGGACATGATTCACGACCTCGGTGTGCAGGTAAAGCTAGGCACCGAGATGACCAGCTTCACCAACCACCCAGACCACGTTGTGGCCCATCTGAGTGACGGCAGCAACGACAGCTACGACCTGATCATTGCCGCCGACGGCATCAAGAGCACCGCCCGCAAGCAGCTGGGAATTACCCACGAGAAGAAGTCCTCCGGGCTGGGAATCTGGCGAGTAGTCACCAAGCGCAAGCCAGAGATGGACTGCTCCGGCCTAGCCTTTGGTGGTCCGGAGTACAAGGCCGGCTACACACCAATCAGCGATGACCTCTGCTACGCCTTCGTGCTTACAAAGCCGCAGCGTCCAAACAATGGCCTGTCTGACGCCGATGAAATGCGCCGACTGCTGGCCGGCTACCACGGCCACTTCGACTACATCCGCGAGAACCTCAAGGATGACGACTACATGAACTTCCAGGAGATCGAGTGGCTTTGGGCCATCGATGAGCCATGGCACCAGGGCCGCGTAATTGCCATCGGTGATGCTGTGCACGCCTGCCCACCGTTGATTGCACAGGGTGGTGCGCAGTGCTCGGAGGACGCCTACATTTTGGTTGAGCACGTCACCGCCGAGGGCGACCTGGAGGAACAGCTGACCGCATACGAGGCTCGTCGCAAGGCCCGCACCGACATCGTTGTGAAGGCCACCCTGGCACTGGTTGACCTAGAGATCAAGGGCGGACCACAGGCTGGCCAGGAGGCCGGACGAATCATGGGTGAGACTCTGCACGCCATGACACTGCCTTGGTAATCATTGCCTTGGTAATCACTGGCTTGGTAACCCTGGCCTGGTAACCCTGGCCGAAAGCTTCTAAGACTAAACAGCCGAACAAACAAAGGATTCACCCGTGTTCATGTACTTCCCAACCAACTACGTGTGGAGCATGGCCGTGGTGGCCACCCTCAACAACGGTGGCTTCATCGATGAGGTGGACCGCGCCTGCAAGCCGGTTCTGGAGGCCTCCAAGAACGGTGACGACTTTGGAACCGACCTGCTGTACGAGTCTTGGGAGGCAGTCGCCAACCGAGTTCTGGCATCGGCACAGGAAGACGAAGCTGCCGGCCGGATCATCAGCGCCGGCGAGAAGTACTACCGTGCAAGCCTGTATACCTCTCAGGCCGAGCGCCTGCAGAGCCCAAAGTGGGCGGGCCGTAACGCCGCCTACCAGAAGAGCATCGACCTACTGCTGAAGCACATCGAGCTTGCCGAGGTTCCGGTTGAGCGTGTAAACGTGCCGTACCAGGACACCTCACTGCCCGGTTACCTCTACAAGGCCACGCGCGCCGATGGCAAGCCAAGTCCGGTTGTAATCCAGCTGAACGGCCTGGACTCAACCAAAGAGATGATGTACTACTCCGGCTTCCCAAAGATGCTGGCTGATCGTGGCATCAGCACCCTGATGATTGACCACGGTGGAACCGGCGAGGCGCTGCGCTTGCGTGGCATCAAGGCCCGCGTGGACACCGAGGCTTTCGTCTCGCCGATGATCGACTTCCTGGAGGGCGTCGAAGGAATCGACGCCGAACGCGTTGGCGTGGTGGGCTGGTCCCTCGGTGGCTACTACGCTCCGCGCAGCGCGGCCATGGAAAAGCGCATTAAGTTGGCCGTGGCCTGGGGTGCAAATCACAACTGGGCCGAGGTCCAGGTTGGTCGCCGTCAGCGTGAGGGTGAGAATCCGGTTCCGCACTACTGGGAGCACGTCTTTTGGGTTTGGGGCGTGGACAACATCGATGACTTCATGCACCTAACCGCCGGCATGCACTTGAAGGATGTGGTGGACAAGATTACCTGCCCGCTGCTGATCACTCACGGTGTTAATGACCGTCAAATCAACGTCAAGTACGCGCAGCAGACCTACGACGAAGCCGTCAACGCGAGCAAGCGCACCCTGCGACTATTTGATGACCCAGAAGGCGGCACCGAGCACATCAGCCTGGACCACATGCCTTATGTTGCTGGCTACATTGCCGACTGGGTGCAGGAAACTTACTCGGAATTGGCCTAACTGGCAGCCGAGTTGGCGTTATCTGTGAGCTGTCTGTGTGGATGCTGGCAGGGTTCAATTAGAGTTCTTTGAGCATTTTGTGACCGGCCCAATTCCGGTTTTGTTCGCTCTAACCTCGAAAGTACGAGGGGTTCAACCAAGCACCCCTTAGATACCAGAAAGGTACCAACCATGAAAAAGTCGGTAGTTCTCACCACCACTGCGGCCAGCATCGGTCTGGCCACCGTACTCACCCTGAGCGCGGTTGCTCCATCCATGGCTAAGACTTCCAGCCACTCGACCACCACCACTACCAAGAGCGCTGCAGCTAAGACCAGCGCCAGCGGCAACCAGGGCGGCGTTTCGTTTAGCACCACCCAGGATGCACGCAAGTTCACCAGCGTCAACTTCACCGTAAGCAACGTTCCAAGCACCATCACCGACGCCGCTACCGCAGCCAAGCTGCTAGTGGTCAAGGTTGTGCCGCTGGCAGCTGACGCCACCAGCGCACCGGCCACCGCACCACTTCCTGCAGGACGCATGGGCGACGACCACGGTGCTTGGACCCCGTCTGGCACCACCACCGGATCCACTCCGACCCCTTCGGCAACCCCATCCGCCAGCGCTACACCAGCAACCGGTACCGCACCGACCTTCGGTGACAACGACGGCGACGGTCCACAGGCCGGCCAGGGTGGTCGCGGCCACGGTAAGGGTCACGGCAAGGGCCCACGCGGCGGAATGCAAATTTCTAACCTGACCCTGACCAACGGTGTCCTTACCGGCACCATTCAGTTGCCAGGTGACGAGGTTGCCGGCGTACAGAAGTTCGGCATCTACCTGAACATTGCAGCCAGCACCCCTGATGGCATCACCGCTCAGAATGCCACTCCGGTTATGGTCACCGTAACCACCGCGGCTGACCTGACCCCAACCGTTACTGCCACCACCGGTGCAGTAACCCTGGCAATCACCAAGTAGTAAGCAACCCCAAGGCCATTTACAGTGGCCGCGGCTGGTCGAAACTTTTGACTGGCTGGCGTATCAAAACAGGCCTCATCGAATCTTCGGTGAGGCCCGTTTTGCTATGCGGTGTAACATAAATCTTGTAAGACAGGGGAGCGCCCTTAGGCGCTGAGAGTGCGGTACACCGCAGACCCTCGAACCTGATCCGGCTAACACCGGCGTAGGAAGTCGAGACATCTCTTCAGATGCAACAGCATCGCTCTTTCCTATACACCGAACAAATTGTTTGGGCCCGCAATGGGCGTACACACCGGTTATAAGGGAGAAACATGACCAACACAAACACCGAGCGCAACTTCAAGTGGCGCGGCATCGATTTAGTAACCACCGCGATTCTGGCCGCCGCACTTGGCGTGGCCTTCTGGGGTTACGACGTATTTATCTACCCGGTGGCTAGCACCCTGGGCAACATCTACCCACCGCTAGCCGAGCTCCAGCTTGGCGTCTGGCTGATTCCGGCAGTGCTTGGTGCGGTGCTGGTGCGCAAGCCGGGTGCCGCCCTTTACGCCGAGTTGATTGCTGCCACAGTTGAGCTGCTGCTAGGTGGAAACTCCTGGGGTTGGGCCAACCTGGTTTCGGGCCTGGCACAAGGCCTCGGTGTGGAGCTAGTCTTCCTTGTATTGGGATACCGCCGCTATAACCTGCGCTTTGCAATGATCGGTGGAGCCATTTCAGCGGTCTTCGAGGTTATCTACGAGTACGTTTCCTGGGTGCCTGAGTACAGCGTGCTCCAGAAGGCCGTCTACATGGTCTGCGGAGTTATTTCCGGAGCGGCAATTGCAGGCCTAGTTGGCTGGTGGTTGGTTCAGACCCTTGGCCGTCTGGGTGTGCTCAACGCCTTCGCTTCAGGTCGCGAAGCCCGCCTGGCCGACAAAGAAGAACTGCGCAAGGCATAGTTTTCGCAATCATGTCAACCGAAGTCGCCGGTGGGGAAGGCGAGAGACAGGGCCGCGGCCTAACGGTTTCTCGCCTTACCGTCACACCTTTTGAGGCAAAAGCGCCGGCGATTTCGGAGGTCAGTTTCCGGTTGGAGCCCGGAGAGCGCGCCCTGCTTCTCGGCCCGAGTGGGGCCGGAAAATCCACACTCCTGCTAACAATCTCTGGCGCTCTGCAGCAGCTGGAATCCGCCGAAATCAGTGGCCAAGTTGACGCCCCTGCCAGCGGCCTGTTGCTGCAAAACACTGCTGATTCATCGGTGGCCGACACCGTTTTTCGGGATGTCGCATTCGGTGCGGAGAGCGCCGGAATACCGGCCCTGACAATCTCATCGTTGGTCTCGCAGGCGCTCGCAGAAGTGGGTCTTAGCGGCATTCCCGATCAGAGAAACCCGGAGACGCTTTCCGGTGGCGAATTGGCCCGATCCTGCCTTGCGGGGCTGCTTACCCTTCGGCCGCAACTGCTTTTGCTTGACGAACCCACCGCCATGTTGGATGCCAACTCGGCGACTCTGGTGCGGGAGGCAGTAAAGACTTATCTAGAGTCCAGTGGTGCCAACGCAATCGTTGCGGAGCACTTTTTTGCCGGTTGGGCACCGATGCTTGACCGAACCCTGGTTCTGGACGGAAGCGGCCATTTGATTGCCGATGGCCCAACCGAACTGGTGTTGGCCGACCAAGCGGACCTACTGCTTTCCTGGGGACTTTGGGTCACCGAGGAAACCCCCGAAGGCGCCTGGAAACACCCGGCGCCGGCTCTTGGGCTCGAGCCATGGCCGGTTGCAGCCGAGGCGAATGGCAGTTCGCCAGCATCAGGCAAAATCATCGCGCTGGTTGGCCCGAGCGGCAGCGGAAAGACCACCTGGCTCAACCAGGCTTTAGGCGATGCGGTGCCAAGCGAAACCGGTTGGATGCCGCAGAATCCACTGCTAACAATTGCCGGGGAGACAGTTCTGAAATCGGTGCTTGCTCCAGAACTGCCAAAAGTTGTTGACAAGGCGGATGGCGGGCTTAGGGGGAGGGCAATCGATTTGCTTGCTCGCCTTGGCCTCGGTGATGCGCTAGACCAGAGCCCTCATTCGTTATCCGGGGGGCAGTTGCGACGACTAGCCCTTGCCACCTCATTGCTACGTCAACCGCGGGTTCTTTACCTTGATGAACCAACAGTTGGTCAGGATGCGCACAACTGGGTGAAGGTGACCGGCCAGGTTCTGGCCGCCCGAGACTCAGGCGCCACCGTTTATTTGGCCACTCACGATCCGCTCCTGCTTGAGTATGCGGACGAAGTTATGACATTCCCCCAGGCCGCGGCCGTACACCGGATTGACGCTGCTAACCACAATGACCTGGACGTTCAGAAAGTTTCTGGAAGCAGGGGCCAGCTGCCCTTTAGTCCCCTCGGTCTCTTAGGCGCATCGGCGGTTACCTTGGGATTCGCGCTCGGCTTTCAATCGGTGCTCGGTGCCTGCACAGCTCTGATTCTTGAACTCTTGGTGTTGCTGGCGTTGATGGCTAGGTACCCGCGGCTGCGCCACCCCAAGCTGTTTTGGCCGGTTTTGGTTGGGGTGATTTCCGTTTGGTTTAGCAACTGGTGGCTGAGTGCAAATCACCTGCTGGAACCAGCGGCACTAGTTGCTCTGAGGGTGGCCTTCTTTGGCCTGCCGGGCGTGCTGCTCAGTTCCGCCATCTCCGCATCCAGTTTTGGCGACCAACTTGGCCAACTGCTCCACATGCCGGCGCGGCCGGTGGTAGCCGGAATGATCGGGCTCTACCGAGTGCAACGACTTCGAACCAATTGGGCCAACCTAGTGCTCCTGCGACGGATTCGCGGTATTCGCCAGACCGGGCCTATCGGCGGCCTAAGAGAACTTGGCACTCTTACCTTGCTCACTCTGGTGGACGCCACCAGGGGTGCACAGCAGACCGCAATAGCAATGGAGACCCGTGGGTTTTCGGCCACGGAAGAAGAGGGAAAGCCCATCAGGCGCAGTTGGGCTCAGCCGGCAACCTGGGGCAGGGGCGACGTTTGGTTGCTGCTAGGTGCCGCTGCACTGGGCTTGATCGGCCTATTAGTTCGCTAACTGCCAGGCCTGCTGGCCATTGCCAACGACTGGTCCAGTGTGGAAACTAGCTAAGGGCGGCCTTTAGTGCCCGCACGGCGCCGGCAGGATCCACCGAGCGGCAAACCTCACCCAGGACCACAATCATCGCGCGGTCAGCCACGTCACCTGGAAACGCGCCAAGGCGACCCGCCAGTTCTTGCACGTTTGCGGCAGTGATGCCACCAATCAGGGCACTGTGGTACGGATTGGCGGCGGCCAACTCGGTGGCACGGTCCACACCGATAGCGGCCCCGGCATCAGCCTTACTAACGGTGGTCCAAACCGGTCCAACACTCAAATAATCGACTGGGAAGTCCTCGCCCAGGTGCTCGGCAATGAATTCCGGGGTGAACTGACTCACACCCAAAATTGCAGTGGCACCGATTTCCTCGCGGGCAGTCTGAATGTCACGGTACTTTTCACCGATGTGGACACCGGCGGCACCGAGTCGCGGCACCAGGTGCGGGCGCTCGCCGACGATGAACTGGGTTCCGGTGCCAAAGATGGCCCCCATGACTGCGCGCGCAACGGCTGTGTACTCAACATCGGTGGCTGCCAGATAACGGAGCTGGATGAAGTCCGCTCCACCTTGCGCGGCTGCGCGAGCGGTGGCTACCGGGTCACAGACCGCGGCATCAA
>Ga0228700_1001632_pt1 | contig 13773 bp, 21 predicted proteins | sample McNCre317_Aug_MG_FD_178019 | JGI IMG/M metagenome (GOLD analysis project Ga0228700, IMG submission 178019) | Freshwater microbial communities from McNutts Creek, Athens, Georgia, United States - 3-17_Aug_MG | ecosystem: Environmental > Aquatic > Freshwater > Creek | place: USA: Georgia...
AGCCAGTTCGCTCAACACTTCAGCAGGCGCGAGGCAGTCGCCGTTGGTCGCATCCCGAACGCCGGTTGCGGACATGGTTAGCGAACCCGTCCCCGTCGTTGTGGTCGTAACCTTGATGCGTTCAGCAAATGCCATGACTTAGGCCGACAGCGCCGTGTATGTGAGCGAGGAGCAGGACACCGTATCGCCTGCCGCAACGGTCAAACCATTGGTCAAATTCACATCACTGCCAGAAGCCGCAACCGCGCAATGGATCACAACCGTACCGCCCGAAGTCTCAAGCGTGGCAGTCGCAACAGCCGAAGCGTTGCCCGCCGCGTTGGTATCCGAGGTGATAGCGTTTGCCGTAGCAGTGCCGGTTGACGATGCGCCGAAAGCAGTTGCCGACAGCGCGAGGTTAGCAACCGAGGTGCCAGGAGCGCCAACAGTACCCGTCAGGCGAAAGCGGAGACGCCCGCTTGCACCGATCAGAGCGGTAACGGCATCAGTCGCGGCATTACGCGCAGCGACACTGTGGGTAACGGCCATGTCTTAGTTTTCCTCTTCTTCAGTTTCTTCCGGCGTGATTTTGCCGATGAGTTCGACCGTTTCAGTCTCGCCGGTCGCAGCGCGTGTAATCTCCAGCGTGAACCGAAGTTCACCCGGCGAACCTGCCAATTCGATCATGTTTCAGCCTATTTTCCAGCCTGTGCCGTCATGAAAAACGGGCACCTTATTGGCCCCGCCCCCCGCAACTGCGCTTGCAAACGTCGTTGCCGTCGCGTCAGTCACAAAAGCCCGCATTCCCTGTCCACCAGTGGGCAGTTTCGCCACCGTGCCGACGTATTGCGTCCGGTCCTGTAGGTCGTTCACGGCATAAGCCGCCTTGCGCATCCATTCTTCGGGATTTGCCCAAGAAACAGGAACCCGCGACATCAGTAAGACCCGCCCGGAGCCTGATCGAACGCAATGCCATTAATGAACGACCAAGTTTGACCCGCCGCGATGTCTAGTTTCCACTGCAAAAACTGATCTGTGACGCGGATGGGAATGTAACCCGTCGCCGTCATTGTGTTGGCGGTCGTATCAACCAGCGGATCGCCTAAGCGCCCGCAAGTGCTGAGTGTCAGAGTTATTCCCGTAGTCGGGTCGCCATAGATACGAGCGCGGCGGATGCGCGTATTGCGCCCATGGTACAGTTCTTGCACCGGAACCTGTAACGTTGCCGCGAGATAGTTCCCGCCCAAGGCATAAACGATATTGTCCGACTTCACGACGGTCAGCATCGGATCCCCGCCTTGGAAGATCGGCGCGTCCAGCGAATAAGGGATGCTATCAAGCCCCGATGGATAAAGAGCATCCAGAGCGTCAATTGAGACGCCCGCATTGATCCCCGTTGAAAGCCCGACCAGACCCGGAATTGCCGCCTTGGTCCAGCGATCCAACTGCCAATTGTAAATCCACAGACAATCAGGCATCGACCAGATGACAAGCGAGCGCTTCGGGTCAATCGTCGAACGAATGTTATTGAGAACGTCCGAGCGCGTGTAAGCAGCCCAGAACGTTTCATTCACCTTCTGGTCCCCGATGGGCATAATCCCGCCATCAGAAATAGAATAGAACCCACGCCCCGACAGAAAGAACGTCATGCGGCCAAAGGTGGCAACAGAACCCGGTGCCAAGCAGCCAATACCGTCGCTGATTTTGTCCCGCTGAAAGATCGTTGGCGAGCCGACATAGCTAAAGCGGTGAATTGCCGCTTCCTGAAACACCAGCCCATATTCGCCGCCAGCCATGCCCGTTACAGGCCCGCCATCCGGCAATTGCTGAATGTCGCACTGGTTTGTTCCGACCGTCCAGCCCTCCGCGTTGTTAATTGCGGACCAGTAGACAGTCGAATTGGCAGATGGGTTGCCCGCCATGAATACAAAGTCACGAACGATTGTAACCATGGTGGAAGTTGGGGGAGTGCCGCCCAACGCCGCACCCGTTCCCGTGGCAATCGTATATTTTACCGGAGCGCCGCCATTGACCCCGATGATGTTGTCGCCAAACTGCGTGAACTGCCACTTGTTCGACCGCGCCGCAGCCAAGGAAAGCGACCAGCTAGACGTACCATAGACGTACAAGCCTGAATCAGTACCCGCTACAGTCTTGACCGTTCCGTCAAGGCCGATAAACGAGCCTCCACCCTTCCAAGTGACAGGCAGTGCAGCCGTCACAGCGGAGACGTCTCGAATAGGCTTATAGCCCAGCGGGGATGCGTAAACGTTAGTACATGTTGTCAGGCCGTCATGCCCATAAGGGATCAGATCGGGCAACCATGCGCCGAAGTCGGTCATGAATCGTACCGCATCGGACGCGGCGCAACAGGCGCTTGTGCATAGCGCTGCTTGGCCGACAGGGCGGACAGTTCACCAATCGCTTCGTCCAAAGCCGACTTCCAAATAGGAAGCCGCTGGTCGTTCACGATGTACGCCTCGCACTGAAGCAGGAGCGCGTAATAATAAATATCGGGATGATACGACAGCAGCCAGTTGGTCGTGTTGGACGAGCTAAGCGCCGGTATCGTCTTCTGATACCTAATCCTAACCTGCGTCGTGTTGGTCGCGCCGGGATCAGGCCAGAAGTCAATCGTCCGCCCGGTCAGACTGAACGCTTCCATGCCGTTCGACTGATAGGCGTACAGCGCGCGGGCTTGTTCAGGCGATACCTGGACCAGCGAAGTCGCAACGCTGCTTGAGGCCGTACCCATCACCCAAATATCGCGCAGTTTCCAGCAATCGGCAGGCAACTGAATGTCAGCCGTTGGCGTGATATACGCTTCCGTCTCGCGTTCAGGGCTGTCAATAATCCGGTTGAACCGCGATTCTACAAACGGCAGCATGGCGTCAACCTGTGCGGTCGTTACCTGACTGCCGAGCGTATCGACAACCTGAGCGAGAAGGCTGGTATAGTTCACGCCTTACCCCCTGTTGGTGAAAACTTGCGGTAATCACTGTCAGTGCACAGCCGCATCAGTTCGCCCGCATATTCAGGCTTCATCAAATCCCACGGATTAGCGATGCCGCGCTGGCGAGCGTATTCAAACAAGGTAAGCAGCGGGATTGACCCGACGTGCCAGCCCATTTCACACTTGCCGAGCGTCTGCGAATGCTTGGCCGCAACGTCATCAGCGACAGCCTGCACGTCTGCAGTATGCGCAATCGTGAAGGTGTCCGCCGCTTCGTCGAAGTGCATCGTCTCTGTGATACCGTCGAAGGTATCGACAACCCGGCCCATGGTCAGGTTTCCAGAGGCGTGATGTTGATCTTTGCCGCCGCAGTTTCCTGAAGATAGGCAAGGTGCGTAAAGTTTGCCGTATCAAGAAAAACGTCATTGTTGGGCGACAGGAGAATGTCATTCACCGTGCAGGTCGTGCCAGCGCCACCGGGACGCACATAAACGTTACCCGTGCACTGAAGTCGAACGTGCTTAGGCGATTTGCCCGCAGCGTTGACAGGCAGAGCCACAACGGCAGAGGTGCCGCCCGACGTTACCTGCTGGCCGGTCGCGTTAACCGACATGAAGTCAAAATTAGCCATTTGGGAACCTCAATAAAAAAGGCCCCGAAGGGCCTTAGGTTACGTGTTTCCAGTTTTCTCTTCGCCGGATCGATTGAACCGTTGGAATTGTTATCTGGTACGCCTTTGCGATGGTGGATGCATTCAATCGGCTAAGCCGGATCGCTCGCACATCATCTTCGGTCAGTTTGGCGCGGCCATTTGATTCGCCCACCCGCCAAGTCGGCCTTTGGTTTGAAGCCTGTTCAGCCCTCGTCGCCCAACAGCAATTGTCAGGCGAATAAGGGCCATCGTTATCAACCCGCTCAATAGTGTGAGCAGGTGACGGCATAGGCCCCATATCGGCTTCGAAGTTTCTAAAGTCACTCCACCGCTCGCACACATAAATTCCACGAGCGCCGTAATTCTTGTAAGCCGGATTGCGAGGATTCCCGCAACGCTGCTTCATGTTTTGCCACCGCGTGTAAATCGTGCCTTCACGCTTCACGCCGTCCAATGGCTTCTTGCCCTGCTTGCAACCGCAGGACTTGGTTTTACCTTTTACCAGTTCGCCCCGGTAAACGGATTTTTCATTGCCGCATGAACAGCGACAGAGCCAAAGCTTATGCCCCGACCTGCTACCGGCATCAGCGATAACGGTAAGGTCACCAAAAACCTCACCAAGCAAATTTCTAACAGGCTTCCCCATGCGTATTCTCCAACTGAATCAACAGTTAGACAATAGCACATGGGGTTACCTAATTGAAGCATTAAGGGGAGTTTATCCCCATAAAGCTAATTACGACAAATCTGCAATTATCGCGCTTGCGGCCTCGTTGCGGGCTTCAAGCGTCGCTTCCATTACGATCATGGCCTTTTCTGCGTCGCCGGTCTTGGCAAGATCGACCGTCCGCACAGGGCGCAGCATCGAGATGGCCCAGTAGTCGGTGTCAAGCACATGGACTTCACGGTCAGCTGCCGAGGCAGCGCCACGAGTAAACCGCGACGGGATCAGCTTGATCTGGCCGAAGTCCGACACGTAGACATCAACCACCGCGTACAGGGTCTTGTCTTCGGTCTTGTCGAACTTGGTCGCGCCGCCAGTGAAGGCCGAGATGGCGCGCTTCTGCTTCGGACCGCAAAGAGCAACGGTAGGATTGCCACCCTGTACCCAGCAGTTTTGCATCGCGTCCTGAAGGAGCGTTTCAGAAACAGCGCGCTGCGTGCCGTCAGTACGAGCCGCCGACGTGGTGCCGACAGCGCCGCCAACGCCGTTGCTGCTATTGGTCGTGTACCAACCGCACAGCGGACGCATCTGCGGTGCAGTGGTCGAGTTACCAGTGACAGGAGCCTGATTAGAGCAAAGCACGAATTCAAAATCGCGCTTCAGCTCCTTCGACTTCTTCTGGAGCTGGTAAACCATTTCCGACTTGCGGCCTGCCTTGTTGACGGCTTCCTGAGTGCCGGCAATGATAACTTCCTTACGCAGAACCTGCGTGCGGTTGTTAATGCGACTGGTGGGCGTCACAGCAGCAAAGGCAACATCGTCACCCTGAAGCTGAGCGTTGGCAGCGGCAGCAGCGAGAGCGTCAGTTTGCCACTCATGCAGCGTGGCCGACGCCGTGTTCTTTCCAATCATCGACTGAAAAGGAACTTCAATCGGGCTTATGTTGTAAATTGTGTCAGCAAGATCTTCCCTGTTGCCGATGGCCGAGAAGGTGAGGAAAGTATTAGCTACAATGGTCATGGTGTTATTCCGCGTCGAGTTGCGACAGAATCCATGCCTGTTTTACTGAGTCAGGCGCATTTGGAGCCGGTCGCCGGTTGGAGCTTCGCGGACTGTTCTCAGACGCAACAGGCTTCAGCGTTGGAGCCTGCTTAGGTGCAACCTTCTTGGTTTCAGCGGTAGAACGGGCTTTCTGGTATTCGTCCCACTGTCTAGCCTTGTCAGCCACCAAGAGAGCGCGGTGATCGTTAGTCGCCGTTATCTCGTCAGGACTGAAGCCCAAGCCCTTCAAGTAGTCACTAACCCCTGAGCCAAAGGCTTGGAGTTTCGCTTGATCCTGAAGTTCTGGACGGGCTGCAAACAACGCATCGCGCTGCTGCTGGTAGAACGATTGCAGTTCGGCTTGCTGTCTAGCCTGCTGTTCCTGCCTCACCGATTCGATCTGCGCTTGTGCCTGCTGCAAAGCCTGCACGCGCTGTTTGTACTGCGCTTCAAACTGCACATATGTAGCAGGGTCTTCCTGCGCCAGTTGTGCCATGTCGATTGATTGCGCTGCACTCAGAATCGGATCAAGCGAAGCGAAAAGCTGCACTTGCTGTTCGAGTTTGTCCGCGTATTCAGTAGCCGCTTGCCTGCGCAATTCAGCTACTTCGGCAGTTTTGGCCTTGTAATCTTCGGTCCTGCTATAGCCGTTAAGCAACTCGTTCAAAGGTACTTCGACTTCTTCGCCGCGTACCTTGACCTTGTATTTAGGCTGCTCTTCGGGGGGCGATTCCTCGTTTACGCCGTCTTCCGCCTCTTGCGCTTCCACCTCTGTTGCGGGTTCTCCCTCAGGAGATTGGCCGTTGCCTTCGGTATCTGCTTCTTGCGGTGTGTCGTCCTCCGCTAGAAACGCTGCGAGAGCGTCGTTTGCGTCGGGGGATTCCACGGGTGCTGTTTCCAGCGTCGCCGTAGTTTCGTCCATTACTCACCTATTGGTTTGCGGTCCCTTGTTATGGGACAAGCAGTCCCGGTTACGCCGGGTCGTATTCTGCCCTGGTGGGCGAATTAGTCAGGGGTTCGGACGGTCGCAGCGGCACTTATGCGCTGGTCGTCAATGATGCCCTGTAAATAGCCTTCGATCCGGTCCAAGGTCTTGACCATCAGCCACGAGAAGTCCCGCTGCTTTACGTCCTCAACCTTGGTTTGCGTCCATGAAGTGATTGCCGCCGACCGTAAGCCATCGATGACTTCCCGGTAGATCGGATCTTCCTTCAACTGCTTTGCCCGGGCGGCGCGCTGGTCAATATCCACCTTCTACGCCCTCGCTGCTTTCATAGTTCGGGGTTTCAGCGTTTTCATGCGCCCTTGTGCCGTCCGCTGCATGGCTGACCAAATCTGCCAGAGGCTGCATTTGTACCTTGCGCAGTTCGACTTGACCCTTGATGGTTTCGACATCTATCCGAGCCTGCCGGTTGATCTGCGCAATCTGTAGCTTGGTCTGCGCGTCGGTCTGAATCTGGAATTGCTTGGTCTGCTGTTCGTTCTGATGCATCGCAACATCGGCTTGCACCTTGACCTGATCGGACTGTGCCTGCCCTTGATCCGGCTGCTGCGGCTGCGGTTGAGCGCCTTGCGGGTCGTTATAGAAGTTCTCTATCCCCTTCAGGCCCATCGCTTCGGTAAGGCGCTTCAGCTTGCCGTAAATCTTGTCATAATCGACCAGCGGGCCAACTGCACCGCCCTGCAACTGAAGAATCTGCGCATCGATCTGCAACAGTTGCTCAATCTCTGCGACGGTCTTTTCCCGGCTTCCCGAGCCAAGGCCGACAGTCACCGACATATCGTATTCGCTTGACCATTCAGTCGGGTCCATTTCCACCCACTCATTGCGCAGGCGGATCAGTTCTTTTTCGTCCGGGTTCTTGCAGACAATCTCAAGCATTTTGCTAAAGAGAGGCTTCAAAAACTGTTCGGCATACTGACGCGCAATCATCTCCATGCGCATACCAGCGGCAGCCATGATCGAATTGATGCCCGATGCCGTCTTGTTCAGGCTATCAGCGTCTAGGCCCTGATTATAACGGGTCGAGCCTGTCCGCTGTTCGCGCACCTGGTCGTAATATTCAACGATCCCCATCGAATTGGCAGCGGCAAACGGCGTCACGGTTTCACGGATCGATCCCATCTGCTTAACGCGGATCAACCCGCCCACCCTAGGGTTCAGCAGATCGTCAAGGTTTACCTGACCGTCGACCACTTCGCGCATGGGGCGGTTCGTTAGGTAAACGTTGTTCTGAATTTCCCGAGCCAGCGCGGTCTTGATAAGCTGAATATCACGCGTCAGATCGTGGATTGAAAGGCCCACAAGCTTATGCGGGATAGGAATAGGCGTCCAAGCCACATACGGATGATTGTCAACCGGGTCGTTGCTTAGGATGCTGTCATCGCCACCACCAAGGAAGACACGACGCCAGACCAGCTTGCCGTTGCCCTCGTAGTCGCACTTGACGTAGCTTTCAGTTACACGAACCAACCGAGCCAAGTCAGTATCAGCAGCCAGAGGCGTCGGGTTTTCACCGGCAAACCGTTCGGTTCGCTCCGTGTTGTAAGCCGTGTCATTGTCAGACGAGAGATTGCGGCACTTCTTTTCATCAAGGCCCATGGCAATCAGTTCGGAAACCGACCGCCTGCTTTCCTGACCAATGAACGTGGCGTAATCCAGTGAAGCCAGATGGCGCTCAAACAGAAACTCGTCAGGCGGGACACAGTAAATCGTGACCTTGCCCTTGCTGGTCTTGCGCTGGCCTTCAACGTCATGGGCGGGCTGGCCCATCATGTCAGTGTATTCAGCCTCTGCCGTGACCTCAAAGTCCTTGTCAGCGGTCAGCGCCTGATATTCCAGATCGTTCAAGCCCTGATATGTCTCGGACTTGTAATCGTCTATCTCTTCGCGGACCACCTTGCCAACGCCCAGACGGAACAGAAGCCCGTCCTTCATTGACGTTGTGATAATCCCGAAGCCGTCATTACGCCGGGTGAACAGATAATTGATGTACTCGCTTGCCTGCTTGGCGTTCTCTTCGTCCTCAGGCCCTTGCGGGTCGAAGCGGACAACCTCGTCGCCAGAGACAAACGGCTTCAGCAAACCGGGAAGCATGGATTCAACCGCTTCCATGGTATCGCGGCTGACAACCGACGACATGCCCGGTTCATCAGGCCCATAGGCCGAATGCTTGTCGCCACGGTAGAACGCAAGGGCTTCCCTGCGGTTCTTGCTGTATTCGCTATCAAGCTTGTTGGACGAGCTATCACGCCGAGCGCGGATCAGCGTCCTCAGCGATTCCTCGTCCATTTTAGGCATTAGTCAGCCTCAACCTTGGCAGGGCGACCACGCTTAGGAGCCTCGCTCTGGTCATCCGAAGGCACAATGCCGCGAATGATAGTCCCCGGCTTGAACGCCTTTACAGCAGCATCATCGCCGCTTTCAGCCTCAACAGTGATTGTCTCGATCCCGCCAGGACCAAAGCGCGTTACGTCGTATTTCATATTGGTCGATTCCCGTATTCCAGTTTCTTACCCCAAGCGGCGCGAGGCTCTTCATAAGCCACACACAACAAGCCGAACGCGTCAGCAGCATGGCTGGACCAGTCATGTTCCGGCCCCAAACCGATGTTGCGGTTCTCGTCCTTCTTTTCGTGATACCAGCCGAGCGCATCCAATCCGCCAGCACACTTCGTCTTGTCGAAGTAGATACGCGAGAACAGGCGGCGAGCAGCTTCTACCCGCTTCATTGCCGCGCCCTTGCCTTGGTTCTGGACCGTTTGCGTTTCAAAGCCTGCGGATCTGATATGGTCCTCAAACCGTACCGCCGTCAGTGCGTCAGCCTTTGCGCCGTCATGTGGCAGCACACACAGGGCCGAGCCGTAACCTTTTGACCGCAGCCATTCCAGATGCGAACCAAGCGGTTGACCGGATGCCTCGTAATAGTCGAGAACCTTGATCGTCTCGCCAACGCTTTGGGCAACCCAGATGCTTGTCGCGTCCCTAACGCCGATGTCCCAATATGCCTTGATCGGCAACAGCGGGTCTTTAGCCAGATCGGTAATCCGGCCATCTAGCTTTGCCTGCGCTATGTCCTTGGCGTAATATGCACCATCGGAGACGCTCACGTAGTCGCCTTCCCAGATATGGGCATATTGCTCAGCCTGCGCTCTAAGGCAGTCTAAGCGCTCTTGCTCTAGTTCGGCAGGGAACCAAGGATTGTCTTTCCAGTTCGCCTGCACAACAGCCGCCCCAGTGGGCAATTGCTCACCGCGTAGCATTTTATCAACCGCGTCGGACTTGCGCCTTGGGTTCCAACTGAACCACAATTCAGACCCCGGCGAACGAATAGTCGGGCGAAGCAGGTTAAGCGAACGGTCCGAAACCGTCTGCGCTTCCTCAACCCATGCAACGTCGAAGCCTTCGTAAGACTTGATCGATTCTGCCGTGTGATCCTGTAGACCAGCGAATACGATAGTCCCGCCGCCCGGTGTCTTGATCTGCGCTTCCTGAATATCGAACAGATGCCCGACACCGTTGGAAATGATCTTGCTTTCCAGAAGGCGCTTGGCCGATTCCTTCAGCGACTTTTGCACTTCACGGCAACACAAGCCACGAAAGCCCGGCTTGCGTATCGCAGAGGCAATCATCAAATCAGCGAAGAATTGAGACTTACCTGAACCGCGCCCGCCGTGAGCGCCCTTGTATCGTGACGGATCAAGTAGCGGGTCAAAGACCGGCGCAAAGTCAATTGCTAGCTGCACGACGCCAAACGACTTCGACAACGTGAGCGCCGTCTTTACCGTCGCCAACAACCGTCATCGGGAGAACCTTGCCGATCAGCGACAGGAACGGCCCCGGATTGTCATGCGCTTGGGCCAACAGGTAATCGACCCCGCCAGCCTTATCCAGAGCGCCTAGGATCATTTCCTTTAGCGCAGTGGTGTTTTTGTTTGGAACGCCCTTTTGGCGTCCGCCAGTTTTACGCCCGGTTGCCATAACCAGCCGATCTAAGTGCGTCTACTTTAGATGAATCGACCAAATGCGGTGCGCGCTCAAAGCAGGCGAGTACGAGGCGAGCTGCGTAAGCCTTGGTACCAATCCGATTAATAGCAGAAAGCCAACGCGGCGTCCTAACTATAACCTTTTTGACCGTGCAGCCATTTCCGCCGGGATGCTTATTAAGGCTTGGGTTTAGCGCCTTGATCCACTTGCGTTCAGCCCTGTAAGCGCTGGCTTCGCATTCAAAGTGCTCTAGTATCTTACCCCGCAAACCAAACCGGCGCTCTTGCGTTTTTAGCCTGCGCTTACTTCCCTTACCGACATACACGGGAACGACGCCATCCATGATGGCATACACGTAAAACATTGATAACCTCTCTAACCAGGTGCCCGAAGGCGTCGCCGGTTGGTTGGTTGTTAAACCTTATCCAAGTTCAGCAGGATTGCCGACAAAGTTGGTCAGTTCGCCTAGCCGTGCCGAAATGTCAGCAACGTGCGCAGCCAGATCGTTAAGGCCGTTCATAATGGCGCTAACGTCAGTGATTGGTGCAGGCGCTTCAGGCACAGACCTAAGCGATGCAAGGTCAGCCTTGATTGAGGCAATCTCAGTTGCAATGGACATATCGTTTCCTTCGCTGAAGTTCTGCCCGTCACGCTGCCAATCAATCGCCATAGTCGGCGCGCATTCGCTTAAATCGGGGGACGGGCAAGGCGGGTGGAGTGAGGCCCGCCTATCTGAATTAGTTCCCGCGCTTGTTAAGCTGACCGGGCTGTGATTGTCTCTCTTGTCCAATCAAGACGCATTCACCGCCGCGAGTGTGCGCAATCATCGGCGGGCCTAGGCGCAAACGCAAAAAGGCCAGCCCCCGCTACGCAGTGACCAGCCCAAAACGCAAGAAACCCAATTATAGCGCCGTTAACACAGTTCGCTTAAAGCGTCAAGTGCAACAAAAGCGTATTCTCGGAATTATAATGCTGTCGCCAGAATAGACGCGAGTTGGCACGGCGAAACTCATAATCAGCGCATCGCCAGATTTAAGAGTTACCCTCTCCCCGTCATAATCTGCGCCATCAATTGTTAGTTCTAAGACCTGACGCGACATGCCCGGCCAATCGTCGGCAAATTCGACAAACGCAGATCCGCCATCTGGCGTGTCAACTTTCACAGCCCTAACCTCATTGCCACCATGTTAGCCACCAGCCCAACAATCGCTTTCGCCTGCGCAATAGCCTGCGGACTGTTGTTTGCCCATTCAGAACAAGCAACCCCTGCAGGCTGACCCCATCGGCAGACGTTCTCAAATACATCCCAATACGACGGCGGGAACAGCGCTTTCATCTTGTCCAGTTCGTCGCGCAATTCAACATCGCGGGCGACATTGCCACCCCCTGCCCCAACCGTAGGTTCGTACGTTGCGCACAGCTTGCCGATATGGCCCCGTGCTTCCCATCGTGCTTGGCACCATTCGATTGCCGCGAATGTGCCATCATGGAAGCCCTTCGACCCGCGCCATTGGTCAAGTGAATTGTTAGTGCGATAGGCTTTGGCCATAGTCCAGGATTCGACATGGACGACGAAACCCGGCGATGCACCCTTGGCGATCTGTTCCGGTGTCGGCGGGACTATCTCGGCTATCGCTTCGATCTGTTTGCGCTTGCGTCGAGCCATCATGCTTTCCTAACCGCTACAACATCCCAAGCGTGACCAGTATCATCCCAGCGCAATTGCGCAGAGGTATAAGGCCATTTATCCACGTAACCATTTCGATATTGCACCATTAGCTTTGCCTCACCTGTTTTTGGTTTGCGGCCCTTGGTTAGACTGTAACCGGGGGCGGGAATTTCGGAACGCTGGTCAAGCATATCCAACGATCCGGCTGGTCTGTTCGTCAAAGGTTGTTTCAATTTCATCGCAAGCGCCGGGGAAGCCCATGCGGACCTTCACAACGCGAAGCAGGCCCTTGTTCACTGACTTGTCGGGCCGGTGATAGATCAGGCCGTAGTCCGCCTTATTTGCCCAATTCGCCGATCCTGCGATGTCGTATAGCCCCGGAGGCCCGTCCTTGCCCTGTGGCTTAGTGGGATGCGCCACAACCCAAAGCGCGACGTTGTAACGCTTGGCGAAGCGCTTCAGGTGACGGATAGCCCGCCCGATATAATCCGTTTCGGATTCGTCCCGGTTGCGCTTGTGTTCAATCTCATTCCATGGGTCGAGAATGATTAGCTTGCAGCCGTGCCGGATGACCGCAGCCCGCGCCAGATCAAGGTACGTTTCAAGGTCAATGTCCGTATCCTCGTCCAGTGAGTTGCTAATGACCTTCAGGCGCTTTTCGATCTGCGCATAGGCTTCCTGACGCCGGGGATGACGGGGGAAGTCCTCAAAGCTACAGCCAAGCAAGGCCCGTGCGATGCTGTCCTGCAAGATTGGCTTAGGGGCCGTCTCAAACGACGCCACGCAAACGGGCACATCGCGATCTAGGCAATTCGCAATGACGGTATTCATGACCGTCGATTTGCCCATATTCGAATAACCGGAAAACACGGTGAAGCTGCCAAGGACGATCTGCATCAGCGGATCTAGATCCGAAATTCCGGTATTCATGCCGTCAACCCGCTCTGCATCGGGGAAGTCTGAAAAATTGTAGAGGCCCGCAATCGGGATGGGCTTTGCGCCGGCGATCAGGCGAACAACCTCTTGCGGCCCGTACTCAACAAGAACTTCGTTCATGTCCTTGCAGCCGTCAGGGTAGCTGACAAACTTGCACCGCTCAGGCCCAAGGATTGCAGCAAGGCCCTTTGCCAAAGCGCGTCCAGGGGCATCGGCATCAGTCGCCAGAACGAAACTCTCAATGCCCTTTAGCGCCTCTTCATGCTCCCAGATATAGGCATAGGCGTTGCCGGTGAACGGGTCGCTGGATTCGCTGGCGCTGGTACCGTTCGGGACTGAAACAACCCGTTCGAAGCCCGCAACCATTACCGCCATTGCGTCAAATTCGCCTTCGGTAATGATTACCTCACCAACCCCGGAGATAACTTGGGAGTTCCACAGACACAGCTTTCCGCCCTTGTCCATCCGGTGATCTTTTTTGCTGGTTAGCCGGTATTTCCGGTTCACCAATTCGCCGTCGAGCCGATACGGGATTGCAAGCCAATTCGCGCCGTCCCGCTGCACCGTAGTCAGGCCGAGCCGATCCGCTAAATCGGATGGGATGCCTCTTGCGCTCAACCATTGCTTGTGCGGTTCCGCGATCATTTCCAGTTCCTCCAGTGTATCCGCAATTGTGGCAGAACCAGACCAGCCCGCCGTCCTTGGCCGTTACCGAAAGGCAGCGGTCCAGCTTGTTTCGCCGTGTGTGTGAGCATTCGGGGCAAAGCATCTTGCCCGCCTTGGTAGGTGCCCATGTCATATCCCGATCTTGACCGGAGTTTTCTTGGTGCCGCCCCTCAGGGTCGCCGTGATGAACGATACCGGGTCAACCGCTCTCTCAACTTGAGCCGCCG
>Ga0228700_1001633_pt1 | contig 13768 bp, 24 predicted proteins | sample McNCre317_Aug_MG_FD_178019 | JGI IMG/M metagenome (GOLD analysis project Ga0228700, IMG submission 178019) | Freshwater microbial communities from McNutts Creek, Athens, Georgia, United States - 3-17_Aug_MG | ecosystem: Environmental > Aquatic > Freshwater > Creek | place: USA: Georgia...
GACAACCTTCGCCACTTGTCCGAGATGGTGCAGGAGGCGTCCGTGGTGATCGCTGCGTGGGGGGCCCACGGGGATCGGTTCCATGGTGGCTACATAGGCCATGTGGACGGCATTTTATGGGGGGCTGGAAGGCAGACTTATAATCTGGGGAGGTGTGCCAACGGTCAGCCTAGACACCCGTTGATGGTGGGGTATAATAACGGACTGCTACAGATGGCTGTACCTCCACGAGAATTCGGAAGGGCGCCCCTAGAACCGCAAACATGGATGGTAGAACAGCTGATGGGCAAGATGGCGAAGATCAGAGAGGAAGAGAAACCTTGAGCTAATGCGAATACTTAGGGTGTGTTTATTCTCTGAATCTGGCCAGTAAGATTGCGATTACACCTGGATCGGTCTCCCGAATGAGCATGCTGGAGAGAAATCTCACCTCGATCCTCTTCGCCACCTGGAACCGGAGCATGGGATCCTCTCTCATCGCCATACATGGTAAGTAGGAGACCGCAATTCTCTTGGCTACCTGTTGGCAGACTGAAGGGCTCGGATCCTCTATCATCTCGGGCAGCCGATCGAACTCGACTTGTTGGGCTGCTGCAAGACGGATCACCCAATCGGGGTCCGTCATCATCTCATGTAGCTTACATTGAGGGTTGACCATCATCACGCGGCGTACTTTCAATCGGTTGGATCCAGTGTGTGCTGCCTTGTGGGTATTCTTGGAAAAGCAGATCGGTCAGCTTAAGTGTAACTGGGTCAAGCGGCATGCTGCCAATGGACGAGGTTATCAGATACGTGGGATTGATTCGGGAGGAAGCCCGAGACCAGTGCTGCACGACCGGACCTAAGTTGCCAACCCATCGGCGCTCTATACACGTATCGGCTGGTAGGCAGTCTAGGTGCGCGCATAACGACGCGTACGAATCGATTCCTAGAAGAGCCTCACCAACCTTCAGCGGTTGGCCGTTACTAAGTTCACTGCGGATATCCCTGTAAAACCCAATGGCGTATTCCGGTTTCCCCGTCGTCCGCCTTGCTTTCGTGAACAGGTCCAGGAGTTTCAGATTTGCCGGTTTCACCTGCCTTGCTGGTTCCCGCCATTCTACGGACTCTTCTGTGGGAGCGGGCGGAGTGGCAAGTTCGCCCCCGTCCATGGTATCCGCGGCCGAGCGTAGCCGCCGAGCCAGCTCCTCCTCCCATATGTTCATGAGATCCGAAGCGTCGCATGGGGTTTGGACCGATGTGCTCCACAGAGTTCTGGAAGCTCGAAGTATCTCGCACGTCCCCGTCGGCACACTAATGCGCAGGCAGAAATCCCCTACCTTGGCTAGCCATACCACTTCGTTTCGTACCCAGGATGCTTTTGGTGTCATGCTTAAGATTCTACCCGCCCGCCGCCTATCGCGCAACCGGAATCGCTGCCTCACGTGTGTGGTGAAATCTACCACCAAAAGAAGTCCCTATCAAAGGCTTGAGCCCACTGGCGCAATAGGTTAGGCTCAGACTATGACCCACACAACAGACCCGAAACTACTGATCAAAAAGATCCAGAGAGTGTTATCACCTGAACTGCTACAGAAGAAATGGCGTGGATCCACAAACCCGCTCGCCGGACACTGTTACGTCGCTTCGGAAGCGCTCTACCACTTGTTGGGTGGAAGTAAAGCGGGGGTGAAAGCCTGCTCTGCCCAATGCCCCGGAGGCGTCCACTGGTGGATCGAGCTAAATGGCTGGAAGCTGGATCCAACCTCCAGCCAATTCGACCCACAGACGCTAGAGGGAATCTACGCCCAAGGCCGCGGGCGCGGGTTCCTCACCTGCAAACCGAGCAAGCGCGCACAAGTCATCATCGATCGAGTCCTAGGTTATTAGGTCTCCCTGATGCTAGTAGATCAAAATTCGCCACCGATCCGCCGCCTAATGGTAGCGAGGCAGATCGACCCATCTCGGCTTCACGAAATGATTCGAGATCCGAGTCCGCAAGTGCGCCGTGAGGTAGCGAGGCGGATCAATCCAAACCTCCTCCCCGAGATGCTGGGAGATGAGGATTGGGGCGTTCGCCTAATTGTGGCTCGGCGAGTTGATACCGATCAGTTGCCCAAGATGATTGAGGATAAGGATCTCGAGGTCCGCCATGAAGTAGCCAAAAGGGTCCCAGCATCTTGGCTTCACGAAATGATGGCCGATCAAAATTCGTTGGTGCGCCTTGAGGTAGCGAGACGGATCGATCCGTCTCGGCTGCCCGAGATGATGGGAGATGAGGATTGGGGGGTCCGTTTGGTGGTAGCGAAGCGGATCGACCCCAGTCGGGTCCATGAGATGAGGGGGGATGAGAGCTGGGAGATTCGCCGTGCGGTGGCTCAGAGGATCGATCCGTCTTGGCTCCCCGAGATGATGCTTGATGAGGATTTCGCGGTCCGCATTGAGGTGGCGAAGCGGATCGATCCTAAATACCTCTCCGGTATGCTCATGAGGGAAACCCACCCAGTTGTACTTTCCATCCTTACCCTACGGCTAACACACCCGGAGTAAGCAGCTGCTGACTTCTCTTTTTTAGGGTTTCTAGAATTTGAGGAGGTCCGGTTTCCCGAAGGAGCATCCCGGAGATGTACTTGCGTGGGATCCTCTCCGCTACCTCAAGGCGGATCACCCAATCGGGGTCCGTCATCATCTCAGGCAGCCGATCGGCCGAAATCCTCTCCGCTACTTCAAGGCGGACCTTCCAATGAGGATCCTTCATCATCTCGGGGAGCCTAGATAGATCGATCCGTTGGGCTACCTCAAAGCGGACCTCCACATTAGAGTCTAGCAGCATCTCGGGGAGTCGACTGGGATCGATCCGCCGAGCTACCACACAGCGGACTTGCCACCTAGGATCCTTCATCATCTCGGGCAGCCGATCGGCTGAAAGCCGCTTCGCTACCTCAATGCGAACCGCCCAATCAGGATCGTCCATCATCTCATGGAGCCGATCGGCTGAAATACTCTCCGCTACCTCAAGGCGGTCCAACAGCATCTCGGGAGTGGTGATCGTCATTTCAGGAAGTGCCGAGCCCCTTTACTTTGAGGGAGGAGATGGTAGTGGTCCAATACCTACACCGCATACCTAAGAAGTGAACCGTATTCTCAAACCTACAAAAAGCTACAAGCGCTCTCTGTAGGGCCGAGATTCGATCCTGTGCGGCGCCCATCGCTGACGGGTTTGAGACCCAAAGCCGATGATTGCCCTTACGAATCCGACGGTCGGCTTGACAGGCGCCGACGTGTGATGATATAGTGAAGAAGACCGATCGTGGAAAAATTGAAGCTATGCGAAAAGTAACAGAATCTAGTTTTCAATGGACGGCTGGCACCAATTATATTTACTGTGAGCGGTGGGTGATGTGCCGGTACCGTGAGCGGGATGTCGGACAATATTTTTACACCGCCTCCTATAGGAAGTGCTGGGTTCTTAATAAAATGATACGTGGCCAACCCACGTTGCGCGAATGGAAAGCTCGGGTAGTACGTGACTTCAACAAGCTGAACAAAGTACAGCGCCAGGCTTTAGTCCTGGGTGTGTGCTGGCCCGCGGTACGGGAGCTTTGCCATTACCGGACGGCCCGCGAGGCGTGGGAGAACTGGACACGTGTGGACGACATGCAGTGGCTGCTCCGACGCCTAGGGTTGTCTAAATGCCGCGGGGAATTCGAAAACTTAAGATCACCCAACCTACTGCGTAAGCGATTCCCGTGGCGCACTATCCGCGCGGCCAGCCTCAAACTTTGGCCACTATAGCCTTGGGTCTGCTCATCACACCAAGGACCCTATGCAAACTTTGCGTAGTAGGGCCTGTCGGGGCTCTCGGCTAATCGAGACTTGCTCTCGCCCTTTCACGGGCTGCGGTTCCGTACCGCTGAGCTAGGCCGGCGCTTTATGGGCGCTGGGGTTGTCTGGGCCTTTCTAGGGCACCCCTAGGCTGCAAGTCTCTATCACTATACGTTAGCCACGTGGGAAAGTTAACCTTTATTCACCTGAACGACAGCTGCCTCAGGATTTGAGCAGTTTTTCAACCAGTTCTAACCACTTAGGATAACGCGACCCCAACTCTTGGTGCTCCAAGTAGTAGGCTGCGAAACAGTCAGCGAATGCTTCGTCGAAATTGAATTGTCCGTACGGGAGATTAGGGGTGTCCCATAGATCAATACCAAGAGCCTCTGCGGCATGCATGGCTTGTGTGTTCTTGCGCGACAGAACATAGTGTCCAATTTCGTGTGTCAGGATCCAGTCGCGTAATTTGTCGTCATGTTCCCAGAACTTGGGGGATAACCAGATCTCGTCCCCGTGTTGTCGCGCCTCTCCGGAACCCCCGACTGCCTTCTCCAGCACGCGATGAGGCATGTGCCGCGCCGCTTCCGGCCGCCGCTTCCGATACTTGGACAAGAACGCTTCTAAGGTGGGTCGACGTCTGGCATTCAGGTGTCGGCTTATAATTCTCCGGAGCACACTACCGCATACCCACAAAATAGTTACCAGTAAGTTGATGTGACTGGCGATCTCCACCGCCCCCTATGAGAAACGCCCCAAGAGCCATGCTTCAGTAAGTGGTGGTAATTATTCACCAAAAATCACTAGGTTAACCATTAGGGATGGTCACTCGTATATATCACAGCAGCATGGATACCCCCAAATTGCCCGTCCTAGGCCCCAAACTGGCCCATTACATGGAGCGAGACTGCTCAAACTGCGGGGAGAGTCTCCTGGCTTTCGTGTGGGAAACTGACACAGGGGTCTACTGCTCCAAAGGTTGTGCGGAACAGCACTCCAAAGATCTCGTCGACTTGGAGCTGATGGGACATGAGGACTGGCGAGTCCGCCGTGTCGTGGCCGAGCGGATCAACCCCGATCGGCTCCCCGAGATGATGGGAGACAAGCATTGGAGGGTGCGCCTGGAAGTGGCTCGGCGGATCGATCCCGATCTGCTCTCCGAAATGATGGGTGAACAGGATTGGGGAGTCCGCATTGAGGTAGCGAGAAGGATCCCACGCAAGTACCTCACTAGCATGCTCCTGAAGGAGACCAACTCCACTGTGATTGAAATGTTACACCGTAGGATAACCAAAATCATCCGCTAAAAGGTGTTGGACCCATATCCTTGAGATCGCAAATCTTGCGTGCCCGTCAACCTCGTGAGCGGTCGGGTGGGTCTACAATGGTTTGGGTCATTAAGTGGTGCCGACACCACTACAGCCACTCATTTCGGTTTCCTCCATATCGGCGCGTCAGGAAACTGCTGCTTGAGATAGTTGAGCAGGCTTCCCACGACTTCTGCTCCCAAGCAGATCGTGTTGGACGGGCCATCATCCCCATTCCCCGTGGTCAGCACCAGCTGGTAGCGCTCCTGGTTCCAGCACACGTAGACGCTGTCTCCCAGGTAGACCTTCCGCGTATGCGGGGGCGATTGAACGTTACGGGTTGTCATGGTTCGCGGTCTCCTATGTGACGTTAGAGTTTCAGTGAGGGGTGAGGGGGGCGGATTCGAAGGCTATCATCTCTGGGAGCCAACTGGGGGCAATTCGCTCCGCTACCAAGAGACGGCTCTTTATCGTGGAGGTGAGGTGTGGGTATTTTAGGATTATCGCAGATAGGTATTTGGTGTCGATTCTCTGGGCTACCTGCTGGCGCACCATATCATACGGATCGTTCACCATCTCGGGCAGCCGATTGGTGTCGATTCTCTGGGCTACCTGCTGGCGCACCATAACATACGGATCGTTCATCAGCTCGGAGAGCCGAGACGGGTCGATTCTCTGGGCTACCTGGTGGCGCACCGTAGGAGACAGATCGTTCATCATCTCGGGCAGCCGATTGGTGTCGATTCTCTGGGCTACCTGCTGGCGCACATGGTAAGACGGATAGTGCATCAGCTCGGGCAGCCGATTGGGGTCGTTCATCATCTCGTCCATAGTGGTCCAATACTACAGCCACTCAAGCTTTGCAAGGGCCGCGTATCGCCGCCAACGGATTGCGGCCAAGCGAGTGAATAGCTCCGAGACGTTCGGTTCAGGAAACTCGACCCCAATATTGTCGAGAAAAGCCCGCTTGTCCATATCGATCCTCACGAACCGCTCGCCAGAGGAGGGCGTGCCGAACATCACCAGAGCAAGCGGCGACAGCCCAGGCAAAGTGGCCGACCGCGCCACGTAACCACTAACCCCCATCTGCAAATCCAGGGTTTCCGATACTTCGAGCGTCACCATCGGCATAATTCAATCCCCCACAGCTCTCCACATACTAGCGCGCAAACCTCACCTTGTGCAAGCCCAGAGGTGAATCCCGACACGTCCCCTCTTGGCCCATTCAAATTAAGTGAGTGGTGAAATCTACCACACTTGACTCATGGTGCCCAATATGGTACTGGGAGTGTTATGGAAGATTGGAAGGTAATTACCACACTGGTCTCACTGGTTGTTGGCGCGGCTGTCACCCATCGGGTGTCCAATAGGCGCACAATTGAAGCCAGAGCACCTAGTGAGTCCCCCGCCCCTATCGACCCTGCTTTTGAAAAACCTACAGGGAGGTGGTCTTGCTCAAAGTGTGGTCTTGCTCAACATGTAGGAGGGGTCGTATACCTCACGTGAGTCACGCAGTGGTGCCCCACCCTACAGACTCGCCCATATCGCCACCAGTACCACACGGATCGCCCTAGCTCCACCGCCCCCCAGACTCAGCCCTACCAGCGCATGGGCTAGTCCAGCCAGATGTGGTGAGACCCGCAAGGGGCCCCCCTCCATCCTGGCATGATGTGGCTCCGACCCCGCGGGTCTCACGTGCCACAAAAGCTGTCGAATATCTAGGACGCAAGATTTGCGCGCCCTAGGGGTAGGGTGCTGGATGTAGTGCAGGATATGGCGCTGTAGGTTATGAGATAGGGATCGGATGGCTTTGGTGGACATGAGTGTACCTCGTACCTATGGCTCATCTATCTGGCGTAGAGAGCTATGTCTAGTTGGTGAGACCGATACAGTAGGAGGGTGTTGCTAAAAAATCGCGCGCCCACTCAACCGGCCCCACAGTCTTCAGTAAGTGGTGCCAGCTTCAGTAAGTGGTGGTAATTATTCAAAAATCAGCAGTCTCAATCCCTAGACAGTGCTTGAGACTGCTGATTTGACCCATGAAAACGGTACGGGGTTTGACACACGGACCCAATATGGGATAATGGGTGGGTCATATGCCCATCATATCAAAATTTCGATATTTCCCAACTTCTCGCCGTAATCTGGAAATTAGATTGCAAGAGATCTCAAGGAAACTTCCAGAAAAGCTGGAAAATCCAGATATTACCTGGAAGTCTTGTTGGACCCCACAAAACTCTGAGCCACCCGGGAGCCTGGAGCCACCTATCCCACTAGATGGTACATTGCCATGGTTATGGCTGGTATTGAATGCCACCTTCAAGATCCCCCATGACCGAGCATGTGATTTCCATATTTATTGTGGGGCCCCGGAAATAGGGACCGTGATCGTCACCTCAAGTTTAGACCCGATTTTGATCCCCTCTGAGCTGGTCCAGGCGGTACGAGCGTTGGTGTTTGACACCCTCAAAGAAGCGCCCGTGTTCGCCCCTTCAGATGGCTCGCTTACCGGAGTGCTCCAAAGCATCCAAAACATTCAGGCCGCCCAAGCCTCCCAAGTAGAGATAACCTTGTCCAAAGTTACCGAGGCAATCGAGGGAATGACAGGGCAAATATCCCAAATCAGGAAAGAAGCCTCCTCAGAACAAGACGCTAGAGACAAGAATCACGCCCTCGCGTTGAATAAGAAAGATCAGGAAATTCAAGACCTTAGAAGATGGGAACCCGTTCGTCAACTATTAGAAGAGGACAAACCCTCTACCTTTGGGGAAAGGGTTGAATCTATGTTTCTAAGTGTCCCAGCTGCGTATTTAGCATTGTTTGTCTTAGTTGTGGGGGTTCTGGTGGTAGACTTTGGCCACTTCGCTTTCGAAGAAAAGCTTTTGGCGTCGATGTCTATAGGCGTGTTTATCCGTGCCCTGTGGCTTCGGCGCGAGGAGGCGGAGAAGGCTAAGAAGGTTTCAAAGGCGCGCCGAGAACGAGCCAAAGATCTCGCTTTCTTAGGCACCTTAGCCCCTGAGACCAGAGAATCCCTAAAGGCCATGTGGGTTAGGGATTCTCCAGAGGGTGGAAATTCGAAGGAAAATACAGAGTTAGAGCTATCGGGTCGTGGTGGCTCCGCAAAGGTTAAGCACAGCAGCGAAAAGAGTTAACGTGTGGATCGCACAAGGACCAAACAGACCCCTCCCCCTGAGCCCATGACCTTGTACTGAACTGTACCACCCACGAGTCCTCAACAGAAAGGGCATGTTTCGAGAGTTGAGTGGTGTCAACTTTTGGTGAGTGGTTGATTTCACCACATATCAAACAACACTTCAAGGAGTGGGTAGAATGTTCTCCCAGACGGTCTGGTGAGTCTGGAGGTTCCGCCGCGACCCCTCCTCGCCTTCCTCGCCGCCTACCGAGAGCGGTCCCTGCAGCAGCCCGAAGGTATCTCTCTGACCGGGCGGAGTGGGAGAAGACGCTGCGCCGATTCGCTGACCACGTTACCGCCGCTGACACGTGCATGGATGCAGTGGTCCACCAGGGGATCTGCCTTGGCCCGTACTGTACCACCATCTACTGTATCATCGCCAGCCGACCCCTCAACAGTAGGTCAAGGTGAGAACTTTGGTAAGTGGGCGGTTGTGGTGCTTTTCGCCACTCATATCAAACCTAAGAGCCAAAACTTGTGCCAAAAACCCCTCATCAGCTCGGAGAGCCGAGACGGGTCGATCCGATGAGCCATACATAGCTCGTTCCCTTCCAGCTCTTGGCATCTAGCTCGCCACCGCTCGGCGAACCATCCCCCATGGGTAAGTAAGGGGATGGTTGGGTGGAGTAAGTGGTGTCAACTTTGGTAAAGTAGGTGGTAGGTAAAGTAGGTAAGTAAAGTAAGGTAAGTAAGTGGTGCTTTTCGCCACTCACGAGCCAAAACTTCAGTAAGTGGTGGTAATTATTCACCAAAAATTCAAACCACCACTTACTGTCAACCCGAAATTACTTTTTTGTTCTGAAATACTAGAATTTGGATGAAGTTTCCACCACTTTGTCCAATTATAGGGTTTCCATATTTTAATTCAGATTTGAGGGGGTATGACACACCACCTTGGTATGAATCTTGCCGCCCTGACAATCTTGTCATGTAGGGTCACCACCTATTCAAGATGGGGGAGGAATCTCATTTAGAGTTAACTTTTCCGGCCGTCACGCGTATCCCTGACATGCAAAACAAAGACAAGGATTGGGCAGTTCGCCTTGAGGTAGCGGAGAAGACCGACCCCAATCGGCTTCACGAGATGCTGGCGGCCGATGCGAGCTTCGAGGTTCGCTTCGAGGTTCGCTGTATCTACATTTCGCGGTTCGCTGTGCGGTGGCGAGCGATCCCAGTCGGCTTCATGAGATGATGGGGGATGAGGTGTGGAATGTTCGCTGTGAAGTAGCGAAGCGGATGGGGGGGTAGAGGTTTTTATGAGTGATACAGACAAGGATTGGAAGATTCGACGTGAGGTAGTGGGGAAGGCAGACCCCTCTCAGCTCCATGAGATGATGGGGGACCCACATTTCGCGGTTCGCTGTGCGGTGGCTCGGCGGATAGACCCGAGTCAGCTTCCTGAGATGATGGGTGATGAGTACTGGGAGGTTCGCTGTGAAGTGGCTCGGCGGATCGACCCGAGTCGGCTTCATGAGATGATGTTCGATCCGGATTTTATGGTTCGCCGAGCGGTGGCGGAGCGAATTGCCTCCAGTGAATTTCGGCCGCCTGGTCCTGGCTTGACTTTCAAGTGAAGTTGGGGTAAAGGGTTCCCACTATGATGAACATCACCCCATCGCTCCACCTTCCCGTACCCATGCAAACCCGTTGCCGGGTTGACGCCCAGTATCTTGGGAAAGAGGTGACAGGCATTGTGGGGGGAATTGCAACCTGTCATGTGATGTTTCATTACATTGTCATCTTGGACGAGCCCTATGTTGAGCCGGTGACAGGGGAGACTTTCACCGCCATCTCGGTGCTTGGGCCTCACCTAATGGATGAGGGTGGTAGATATGCGTGGAGGGTTTGACTTCCTGAGATGGGGGTGGGGATCGCATCCGCCTGAGATCTGAGAGGCGGACTTATATGTTGAGCCGATGGGATAAGGATCCTACAGTCCGTTTGGCGATGGTTCAACGGATCGACCCAAACCACCTACATGAAATGATGGCGGATCCCGAGTGGTCGGTCCGCATTGAGGTAGCGAAACGAATCAACCCCAGTCGGCTCCTTGAGATGATGTCCGATGAGAATTGGGGGGTTCGCCTAATTGTGGCTCGGCGGATTTCAAATGAGGTTCTCGGCTGCATGATTCGTGATACCGATCCTTCTTGTCGCCGAGTGGTGGCGGAGCGGATCGACCCTTCCCGGCTCCCTGAGATGATGCTTGATGAGAATTGGGTGATCCGCCGTGAGGTAGCGAGACGGATCCACCGTAGGTATCTCAGCCCCCTCTTGATGAGGGAGACCCAGCCGGACTTGCTGAAAATCTTAGAAAATCTGATCAATGGCCGAACCTAAAATTGGGGTTGCTCGGGGGCAGATCTAGTTCATGCTTAAGGATATGAGCCCTTTTCGCAAGATGATGAAGGATTCTGACTGGGAAGTCCGCCGTGAGGTGGTCAAACTGATAGATCCCAATTGGCTCCATGAGATGATGGGGGACCCGGATTGGAGGGTCCGCATTGAGGTAGCGGAGCGGATCCCCCCCCTCTCGGCTACCCGAAATGATGGGGGATTCTGACAGTGGGGTTCGCCAAATAGTGGCTCGGCGGATCGACCCGTCTCGGCTCCCCGGGATGATGGAGGATGATCATTGGTCGGTCCGCTGGGAGGCGGCGAGACGGATCGACCCGTCTCGGATTCCCGAGATGATGGGGGATCCGGATCTTTATGTTCGCCGAGCGGTGGCGGAGCGGATCGACCCGTCTCGGCTCCCCGAGATGAAGGAGGCTAAGGATCTTGAGATAGTGGCGCGGCGAAAGGATAAGGATATGGAAAAGACGACGGATCTTGCAACGGTTCGCCAGGACTGGGATCGATTCGCTTGCGGCCAAGTAACGAGAATCATTTACATAACTCCGGCCTACACCATTGTCTGCTACAGTCCAACGGGCTCCTCCACGAGCTTTCGGGCTTATGTGGGGGGTAAGGACACTGGCTGTAGCGCCTCATCGGTCGAAGGCGCGATGTTGATAGCGATCGCATATGGGTCGACCAAGACCGACCAAGACCCCATGGCTCGGGCGGCCGCCAAGTTGCTTGAGGTTGAACTCTAAGCCTGCTGCGGGTTAACTTTCTTTCGGGCAAGTCCGTATGGTAGGTATGACCAATCTACAGAGCGTGGTAGCCAAGCTTCAGAGTGTCGGGTGGGAGGCAGAGGTTAGCCCATCCGTGTCGGAGGGGGAAAATCTGGAGTGCTTGGTCCATGAAATCGCCCACAACCTTATATTGGGGGACATGACCCCCAAGGACATGGCGGGCACGGCGCGATTGATTCACACGCGCTCCCCAGCGGTCTGGTTACGCGATGAGGATGAGATCCTTGCTACAGCGGTCACAATCCAGACCCTAGAGGACTACTTTGGGGTCAAGGGTACGACTCAAGACGACGCCTTGTGGGCAGTCAAGGGAAATATCAGAGATCCGAAAACGGCCAGCAAGGCCGCTGACATGGTGGTCGAGCTGCTTGGCACGGATCGGGTGAAAGAACTCTCGGGTGAGATGTTTGACTACATCAACAGTGTTGGCCCAACACGTGTCTGGGGGTGACCCTATCTTGTCCGATCTTGAGCGGATTATCGCAGCCCGCCAGTTTTTGGACCAGATCGATCCGTCTCGGTTGCCCGAGATGATGAAGCACACTCGTTGGGCGGTCCGTTTGTGGGTAGTGGAGCGGATCGACCCCAGTCGGCTGCTCGAGATGATGGAGGATCCTAGGTGGCGAGTCCGCTGTGAGGTATCTAAACGGATCCCCTGTAGGTTTCTGAGCTACCTCTTAATGAGGGAGGCTAATCCGAAAGTGCGGGAAAGCCTAGAAAGTCGGATCATGACCCCCTCAAACCCTAGTTTTGGGGTTCTAAGTCGTTGAAATTTCTTACATAAATGGTAAAAGTGGTCCCAAAGGTCATCATTATGGATAGCTATGTTGAAGACCCTGAGAGTTGGATGCTTCGATGTGAAATAGCGGAGAAGGCCGACTCGTCTCTACTGCATGAGATGATGGGGGATGAGCACTGGGGGGTCAGACGAGAGGTGGCCAAGCGAATCCCGGTCGACCGACTCTCCGAGATGATGGGAGACGAATTTTGGGAGGTACGCCGAGAGGTAGCGAAGCGGATTGATCCCAGTCGGCTTCACGAAATGATGAGTGATCCTGAATGGACGGTTCGCCGTGAGGTGGCCAAAAGGGTCCCTCCCGATCGACTTCCCGAGCTGATGGGGGATCCAGATTGGTGGACACGTCGAATAGTGGCCCAACGGATCGGCTCACAATTTCTGGTCCCAATGCTATTGAGGGAGGATGTCGGCCCAACCATTGAGATCATTACCAAAAGGCTGAAGACTGGAGGTTAATTTCCAGGTGATGAGGCTACAGAGACCCTAGAGGTCTACCTCCCAATTGTGGGGATCCCAATTGTTGTGGGGCCCCCTCATGGCCTCTTCACCTTCGCGGAGGGGTAGGATCGTTTCCTCTCCAACGGTCGCGAAGGGCCGGGCCGCAACCATGGAGCCCTGAGCCACCAATTCCAACAGTCCGTTGAGCATAGCGGCGATCGCTTCATGCTCCGTGGCCCCCGTGTAGAAGATCTGTCTAGCATTGTGGCGGGCGTACCACACCCCATCCTGCTCGTGGGTGCAGTAGTCCAATTTGGGGGGGTTGGAGTGTTGGGTGCGCATGGAGGGTATATACACCACCGGAGGGTTTCCGTGGTTGTGCACACCAGAATGGGGAGTGCCTCCCTTTACTTGACCGTCGGAAACAGTGACATGGCCAAGTCAAAGGTCATGCCATAGTTCTCAAACCAAAACCCCTCACTCGTTGAGATGTGCCAAGTTAGAGACATGGGGTCCAGGAACCACGACGGTCCGAAGACCTTTCTGATCACCCAAGACCCATTGGCGATCTTGCTCATCTTGAGCCCATCCGTGCGGGTGTACTCGGTGACTTCAATGTTTAGGAGGCTCATGTCTATTACCACCACCGTGTATTGAACACCCTTAAGAGTACAGCGCGAGCCAGGTGTAGTGGTCAAGCCTACGTTTCACTCTCCCTATCACCCGTGAATCCCCCTCCTGAAGGAGCATGGGGGAGAGGTAATTGCTGGGGATCCGCTCGGCCACTTCTTGGCGAACCATCCAACTCGGATCCTCCATCATCTCGTGAAGCCGACTTGGGTCGATCCGTCTCGCCACCCAATAACGAACCCATTGATCTTCATCCTTCATCATCTCGGGGAGTCTATCGGGGTCGATTTGCCGAGCCAAATCACGGCGGGCCATCCAATCCTTATTTTCCTTCAACATCTCTTCTACCTTTGGTTGTGTCATACCTAAGATTCTACTCGCCAGCCACTTCTCGCGCAACCTTTTCTGCGGCCTCCCCCAATTTGGATCCATCATCTTCATCGCCGCACGGATTGGT
>Ga0228700_1001635_pt1 | contig 13749 bp, 12 predicted proteins | sample McNCre317_Aug_MG_FD_178019 | JGI IMG/M metagenome (GOLD analysis project Ga0228700, IMG submission 178019) | Freshwater microbial communities from McNutts Creek, Athens, Georgia, United States - 3-17_Aug_MG | ecosystem: Environmental > Aquatic > Freshwater > Creek | place: USA: Georgia...
CAGGGGGTAACCCAGGGCCGCAGCCTTTTCCAGGGCCTCGGACTCGGTGCGGGCGGTGGCATTGGGCGGCTGGCGCAGCTTCAGTTCGTGCAGCAGCTTCTGGAAGCGCTCGCGGTCTTCGGCCGCATCGATCATGTCGGGCGAGGTGCCGATGATGGGCACGCCGTTGGCCTCCAGGTCCAGCGCCAGCTTCAGCGGTGTCTGGCCGCCGTACTGCACGATCACGCCCAGGGGCTTTTCCTTGTCCACGATTTCCAGCACGTCTTCCAGGGTGAGCGGCTCGAAATAGAGGCGATCCGAAGTGTCGTAGTCGGTGGACACGGTCTCAGGGTTGCAGTTGACCATGATGGTCTCGTACCCGTCCTCACGCATGGCCAGGGCGGCATGCACGCAGCAGTAGTCAAACTCGATGCCCTGGCCAATGCGGTTGGGCCCGCCACCCAGCACCATGATTTTCTTTTTGTCGGAGGGCTGGGCCTCGCACTCGGAACCATCGGCCTCGTAGGTGGAGTACAGATAGGCGGTGTTGGTGGCGAACTCGGCCGCGCAGGTGTCCACCCGCTTGTAGACCGGGCGCACACCCAGGGCGCGACGCTTCTCGCGCACGGCCTTGTCAGTGGTCTTGAACTGGCGTGCCAGGCGGCGGTCGGAGAAGCCTTTTGCTTGAGCGCGCGCAGGGTGGCAGCGTCGATCTTGTCCAGGGTGCTGCCGCTGGCGGGCTGGGGCAGGCGCTCGATTTCCAGCTCAATCTTCACGATCTGCTCGATCTGCACCAGGAACCAGCGGTCAATCTTGGTCAGGGCAAACACCTCATCCACGCTCATGCCCTGGGCAAAGGCGTCACCCACATACCAGATGCGCTCGGGGCCGGGCTCGCCCAGTTCCTTTTCGAGCACCTCGCGATCCTGGGTCTTTTCGTTCATGCCGTCCACGCCCACTTCCAGGCCGCGCAAGGCCTTCTGGAAGGATTCCTGGAAGGTGCGGCCCATGGCCATGACCTCACCCACCGACTTCATCTGGGTGGTCAGGCGGCTGTCGGCAGCGGGGAACTTCTCGAAGGCAAAACGCGGGATCTTGGTGACCACGTAGTCGATGCTGGGCTCGAAGCTGGCGGGCGTGAGGCCGCCGGTGATGTCGTTGCGCAGCTCATCCAGGGTGAAGCCTACGGCCAGCTTGGCCGCCACCTTGGCAATCGGAAAGCCGGTGGCCTTGGAGGCCAGGGCAGACGAACGCGACACGCGCGGGTTCATCTCGATCACCACCATGCGCCCGTCCTTGGGGTTGATGGAGAACTGCACGTTGGAGCCGCCGGTATCCACCCCGATTTCGCGCAGCACGGCCAGCGAAGCATTGCGCAGGATCTGGTATTCCTTGTCGGTCAGGGTCTGGGCTGGTGCCACGGTGATGGAGTCACCGGTGTGCACGCCCATGGGGTCCAGGTTTTCAATCGAGCAGACGATGATGCAGTTGTCCGCCTTGTCGCGCACCACTTCCATCTCGTACTCTTTCCAGCCCAGGAGCGACTCTTCGATCAGCAGCTCATTGGTGGGCGAGGCTTCCAGGCCGCGCTTGCAGATGGTCTCGAATTCTTCCGGGTTGTAGGCAATGCCGCCACCAGTGCCGCCCAGCGTGAAGCTGGGGCGGATCACGGTGGGAAATCCCACCTGCTTTTGCACGGCCCAGGCTTCATCCATGCTGTGGGCAATGCCCGAGCGTGCCGAGCCCAGACCGATCTTGGTCATGGCGTCCTTGAACTTCAGGCGGTCTTCGGCCTTGTCGATGGCCTCGGGCGAGGCACCGATCAGCTCCACCTTGTATTTGTCCAGCACACCCTGGTGCCACAGGTCGAGCGCGCAGTTCAGCGCCGTTTGGCCACCCATGGTCGGCAGGATGGCGTCGGGGCGCTCCTTGGCGATGATCTTCTCCACCGTCTGCCAGGTGATGGGTTCGATGTAGGTGACATCGGCCGTAGCCGGGTCGGTCATGATGGTGGCCGGGTTGCTGTTGATCAGGATGACCTTGTAGCCCTCTTCACGCAGCGCCTTGCATGCCTGCACGCCGGAGTAGTCGAACTCGCAGGCCTGGCCGATGATGATGGGGCCCGCGCCAATGATGAGGATGCTGTGGATGTCAGTACGTTTTGGCATTTTTTTATCTAGTTGTATGTCGGTAAATATCGGGACGTGCAGTGGCTAGTTCAGGCTCGCGGTGGCCAGCTTGGTGCCGAACCACAGAAACAGGCCACCCACCGCGCTGGACAGGCCGGCCGTGAGGCGGCGGCGCACGCGAAAGGCCCGGGCCAGGCGCGCACCCAGGAAGATCAGGGCCGACAGGTACAAGGCGCTGAAGACCATGATGATGGCGCTCAAGATCAGGAACGGAATCGCCGGTGTGGCATAGCTGGGGTCGATGAACTGCACGAAGAAGGACAGCAAGAACAGAATAGCCTTGGGGTTCAAGAGGCTGATGACCAGGGCCCGCTTGAAGGGGTGCTGCAGATTCACCGGGGCCTCGGCCACCGGGGCGCCGTCCAAAGTCTTGCCGCGCCACTTCTGGAGGGCCGCCCAGATCAGGTTCAGCCCGACCCAGGCCAGGTAGGCAGCGCCCAGGTACTTCACCACCAGGAACACCTCAGGATTGGAGCGCAGCAGGCCGGCCGCACCCAGCGCGGTGGCCAGCAGCAAAATGGTGTCGCCCAGGAACACGCCGAAGGCACCCTGGTAACCGGCCTTCACGCCACGCGCCGTGGCCACCGACAGCACGTAGAGCGAGTTGGGGCCGGGCAGCAAAATGATGCCGAAGGCGCCCAGCACATAGGTCCACAGGTCGGTGACCCCGTAGAAACTCATGCGCGCGCCTCCATCAGGCCCACAAAGCGGTCGAACAGGTAGCCAATATCCTGCGGGCCCGGCGAGGCCTCAGGGTGACCCTGGAAGCAGAAAGCCGGCTTGTCGGTGCGCTCCAGCCCCTGCAGGGTGTTGTCAAACAGGCTGACGTGGGTGGGGCGCAGGTTGGCCGGCAAGGTCTTCTCATTCACCGCAAAACCGTGGTTCTGGCTGGTGATGGACACGCGGCCGCTGTCGAGGTCTTTGACCGGGTGGTTGGCGCCGTGGTGGCCGAACTTCATCTTGAAGGTCTGCGCGCCCGAGGCTAAGGCCATGATCTGGTGGCCCAGGCAAATGCCGAAGGTGGGAATGCCCGATTCAATGAGCTCCTTGGCGGCGGCAATCGCATAGTCGCAGGGCTCGGGATCGCCAGGGCCATTGCTCAGGAAAATGCCATCGGGCTTGTGGGCCATGGCTTGTGCGGCCGAGGTCTGTGCCGGCACCACGGTCACCTTGCAGCCGCGCTGGGCCAGCATGCGCAGAATGTTTTTCTTCACGCCGAAGTCGAAGGCCACCACGTGGAACTTGTGTGACGACTGCTCGCTGTAGCCCTTGGCCAAGTCCCATTCTGTCTGGGTCCAGCCATAGGTTTCGGTGCTGCTGACCACCCGGGCCAGGTCCAGGCCGGCCATGCTGGGTGCCGCTTTGGCGGCAGCTACAGCGCGCTCAATGGCGGCACTGCTGACCTTTTCACCCGCGGCCAGCGCGAGGATGCAGCCATTTTGCGCGCCCTGGGTGCGCAGCTGGCGGGTCAGCTGGCGCGTGTCGATGTTGGCAATGGCCACCGTGCCCTGGGACTGCAGGTACTCGCTCAAGGTCTGGCCCAGGCGGAAGTTGGAGGCGACCTGGGGCAGGTCCTTGATGATCAGGCCGGCGGCCTGGACCTTGCCCGACTCGACGTCTTCGGAATTGACGCCGTAGTTGCCGATATGGGGATAGGTGAGCGTGACGATCTGCTGGCAATAACTGGGATCCGTGAGGATTTCCTGGTAGCCGGTCATGGAGGTGTTGAACACCACCTCACCGACGGTGGAGCCTGCGGCCCCGATGGAATTGCCGATATAGACCGTGCCGTCTGCGAGCGCCAGGATAGCGGATGGGAAGTTTCCCTTGAGAGACAAAAGCACTGGTTACTCCGAATGGGTTACGGTTAGGCCCAAACGCGCTCAGAGGGGCTCTTGAGCGGATGCTTTTGAGAGGGGAAGTTTCAGAGTTGCGCTTGGGACAGCTGTTTTCTGGAAAGCCACCGATTATAGCGGAGGCTAGGTACTAACCCGGCAATTGATGGGGGCAAATTTATAGCTGCAGGGAACTGGCGTGCAGGCAGATGGCCGCTGCCGCCGCCACATTCAGCGACTCTTCGCCGCCGGGCTGGCCGATGCGCACGAACACCGAGGCAAGCTCCATCAGTTGCTGCCCCACGCCCTGCCCTTCGTGGCCCATGATCCAGGCACAGGGCTGGGGCAATTTCAGGCTCTGAATCAGCACCCCCTGGTGCGAACTGGTGACCACCAAAGGCACTTGCAAGGCCTGCAGGTCGTCCAGAGCCAGGCCTTCCATGAGCTGCAGCCCAAAGTGCGCGCCCATGCCGGCGCGCAGCACCTTGGGGCTCCACAGGGCGGCCGTGCCCTTGAGGGCCAGCACCTGCCTGAACCCAAAGGCACCGGCACTGCGCAGAATCGAGCCCACATTGCCCGCATCCTGCACCCGGTCCAGGATCACCGTGGCGGCCTGTGGTGCCAGCGCGTTGGGGACGGGCAAGTCCAGCACAAAGCCCATGCTGGCCGGCGACTCCAGGGCGCTGATGTCCTTGAACAAGGCATCGCTCACCACCACCTGTTTACCCGCCACCTCCAGCAGCGGGCCCTTTGCTGCGGCCCAATAGGACTCGGCGTACACCGCCACCGCCGGCTGCTGCTGGCGCTGCAAGGCGGCACTGCACAGGTGGTCCCCCTCAATCCAGAAGCGCCCGGCCTTGCGATAGGCGGTGTTGTCCTGCGCGAGTTTGCGCAACTCCTTGAGCAAAGGGTTGTCACGCGAATGGATGAAGACCGGCTCGCCCATGCTTTGCCTCAAGCCAGTACCTGCGCCACCGGCGCGAAAGTCTTGCGGTGCTGGGGACAGGCACCATGGGCGCGCAGGGCAGCCAGGTGTTCGGCGGTGCCATAGCCCTTGTGCCCGGCGAAACCGTACTGGGGATATTGCGCATCCAGTTCCTGGCACCAGCGGTCACGCGTCACCTTGGCCAGGATGGAGGCGGCCGAAATGGCAGCCACGCTGGCGTCACCGCCCACGATGGCCTCAGCCAGCACATCGAGCACCGGCAGGCGATTGCCATCCACCAGCACCTTGGCAGGCTTCAGGCGCAAGCCTTCCACGGCGCGGCGCATGGCCAGCAGGGTGGCTTGCAGAATGTTGAGGCGGTCTATCTCTTCCACACTGGCCTGCGCGACTGAGCAGCACAAGGCCTTGGCACGGATTTCATCGAAGAGCTTCTCGCGCCGCAGGGGGCTAAGCTTCTTGGAGTCGTTCAGGCCCTTGATCGGATGCAAGTCATCCAGGATCACGGCGGCAGCCACAACTGGACCTGCCAGCGGCCCTCGGCCAGCCTCGTCCACACCAGCTACCAGGCCTGCAGGATCCCAGGCGAAAGCCGACTGTTGGAGCGAAACAGGCTCAAGCCTGGAGGACTTTTTGGATGGCATCGGTGGCTATTGTCGCGGTGTCACGCTGCAACTCCCGGTGCATGGCAGAAAATTTTGTCTGCAGGGCAGCCAGACGCGCCGGGTCCTTGCGGCTGGCGTCGAGCCAGTCCAAGGTGGCCTGGGCCAGGGCCTGCGGCGTGGCGGCATCTTGCAGCAACTCGGGCACCACGAAGTCTTCCTGCAGGATATTGGGCAGGCCCACCCAGGGTTGCAGGCGCTTGCGTTTCATGAGCTGCCAGGACAGCCAGCTTTGGTGGTAGGCAATCACCATGGGGCGCTTGAACAGGGCAGCCTCCAGCGTGGCGGTGCCACTGGCAATCAGCGTTACATCACAGGCTGCCAGCGCTGCATGGGACTGGCCGTTCAACACCGTCACGCAGGCCTGCAAGCCGTGCTGCCGTACCAGGCCTTCGATCACGCTGCGAAAGCCCGGCACCACCGGAATGACAAAGCGGGTGGCGGGCCGCGCCACTTTGATCTGCGCTGCAGCTTGCAGGAAACGACCGGCTAGGTGGCTGATTTCAGAGCGGCGGCTGCCAGGCAACAAGGCGACCAAAGGGGCGTCTGTATCCAGTCCCAGCTGCACACGGGCCGCTGCCCGGTCCGGCTCCATGGGAATCACATTGGCCAGCGGATGGCCCACATAGGTGGCTGCAATGCCGTTGCGCTCCAACAGTGCGGGCTCAAACGGAAAAATGCACAGCACATGGTCAGTGCTGCGGCGGATCTTCTCCATGCGCTCTGGCCGCCAGGCCCACACCGAAGGACAGACAAAGTGCACGGTCTTGATGCCCGCAGCGCGCAGATCGGCTTCCAGCGTGAAGTTGAAGTCGGGCGCGTCGGTGCCAATGAAAATATCGGGCCGCTCTTGCAGCAGGCGATCGCGCAGCTGTGCGCGAATGCCCACGATCTCGCGGTAGCGACGCAGCAGTTCCCAGCTGAAGCCGTGTACCGCCAGCTTCTGAAAAGACCACCAGGCATTGAAGCCCAGGCGCTCCATGTGAGGACCGCCAATGCCATGGCTGGTAAGCCCCGGCCAGCGTTTTTTCAGCCCCCCCAGCAGAAGACCCGCCAGCAGGTCACCCGACACCTCACCGGCCACCATGGCCACCTTGGGTGCGGCCGGGCCGCTGCCAGACACCCCGGTCATGTCGGGCCTAGCGCACGATGCCGCGCTGCGCCGAAGTCTGCTCCAGGAAGGACAGCATCATTTCCACATCGGGCGCGGCTTCGGGGGTATCGTCCACCAGCGTGGCAATGCGCTCGCGCGCCTTGTCCAGCGTCAGGTCATCGCGGTACAGGGCCTTGTGCATGACTTTGACGGCAGCGACGCGCTCGGGCGAAAAACCGCGCCGGCGCAGACCTTCGAAATTCATGGAGCGCGCACCGGCTGGCTGTCCCTGGCACATGACAAAGGGTGGCAGGTCGGCAAACAGCAAGGAGCACATGGCGGTCATGGCATGCGCTCCGAGGCGCACGAACTGGTGCACCACGGTGAAGCCGCCCAGAATCACCCAGTCGCCCACATGCACATGGCCGGCCAGCTGCGAGTTGTTGGCAAAGATGGTGTGGTTGCCAACCTGGCAATCATGGGCCAGGTGCACGTAAGCCATGATCCAGTTGTCGTTGCCCAGGCGTGTCACGCCCACATCACCGGGCGAGCCGATGTTGAAGGTACAGAATTCGCGGATAGTGTTGCGGTCGCCAATGACCAGTTCGCAGGGCTCGCCCGCATACTTCTTGTCCTGCGGTATGGCACCCAAGGAGCTGAACTGGAAAATGCGGTTGTCCTGGCCAATCGTGGTGTGGCCTTCGATCACCACATGCGGCCCCACGGTGGTGCCCGCGCCAATGCGAACATGGGGGCCGATCACCGTGTAGGGGCCTACGGTGACCGAGCTGTCCAGCTCGGCCTTGGGATCGACCACCGCGGTAGGGTGAATCGCGCTCATGCCCGCAACCTCAAGCCACCGAGCGCATGGCGCAGGTCAGCTCGGCCTCCACCGCCAGCTCACCATCCACCATGGCGCGGGCCTTGAACTTGAAGATGCCGGCCTTCATGCGCAGCAGTTCGGCCTCCAGTACCAGCTGGTCACCCGGCTCCACCGGACGCTTGAAGCGTGCGCCGTCAATGCCGGCAAAGTAGTACACCTTGTCCTCGCTGGGCGCCGTGCCCAGTGCATCAAAGGCCAGGAGACCGGCCGCCTGGGCCAGCGCCTCCAGCATCAGCACGCCGGGCATCACCGGACGATTGGGAAAATGGCCCTCAAAAAAAGGCTCGTTGATGGTGACGTTCTTGAGCGCCTTGATGCGCTTGCCCTGTTCCAGTTCGACCACCCGGTCGACCAGCAGAAAGGGATAACGGTGGGGCAGTTGCTTGAGAATTTTGTGGATGTCCATCATGCTTTGTTTTCTTTCTCCAAAATCTTGATTCGGTCGCGCAGGCCATGCAATTGCTTGAGCGTAGCTGCGTTGCGTTCCCAGTTGGCGTTGTCGTCCAGCGGAAACACGCCTGTGTAGTGGCCCGGCTTGCTGATCGATTTCGTCACCACGGTGGCTGCGGAAATGTTGACGCCATCGGCAATCTTCAAATGCCCCAGCACCACCGCACCACCGCCGATGGTGCAATGCGCACCGATGGTGGCACTGCCCGCTACGCCCACGCAGCCGGCCATGGCGGTATGGCGCCCCACCCGCACGTTGTGGCCGATCTGGATCAGGTTGTCGAGCTTGACGCCGTCTTCAATCACCGTGTCTTGCAAGGCACCCCGGTCAATGCAGGTGTTGGCGCCAATTTCCACATCGTCACCAATGCGCACCGCGCCCAGTTGTTCAATTTTTTCCCAGCGCTCACCGTCGGGGGCAAAGCCAAATCCATCGGCCCCTATCACCACCCCGGCATGCAGAATGCAGCGCGCGCCCACCACACAGTCCTCACCCAGCGTCACACGCGAGCTCAGCACACTGCAGGGGCCGATGCGGGCGCCCCGCTCCACCACGCACAGCGGGCCCACGTGGGCCGTGGGATCTACCACCGCCTGGCTGTCGACCACGGCACTGGGGTGGATGCCCGGGCTGCGCACCCTGCCCTGGGACTTGCGCCAGAGCTGGGTCAGACGGGCAAAGTACAAATAGGGGTTGTCCGCAACGATCAGTGCCACGCCTGCCGGCGCGAGCGCCTGCAGGGCCGGCGACACCACCACGCAAGCGGCCTCTGTGCTGCGCAGTTGCTGCTGGTAGCGGGGGTTGCTCAAAAAACTGATGTGCTCGGAGCGGGCTGATTCCAGTGGCGCCAGGCCCTGCACTGCCAACTCCGGATTGCCTACCAGCGTACCGCCCAAGGCCTCCACGATGAAAGCCAGCGTCAGCTGCATGGCTCAGTCCGCGCGAACCCGGCGATTACTTGACACCGGCGTTCAGGATCTTGATGACCTTGTCGGTGATATCAATCTTGGGGCTGAAGTAGACCGCTTCCTGCACCACCAGATCAAACTTCTCGGTCTCGGCCAGCTGGCGGATGGCCTTGGTGGCCTTCTCGTAGACCTGCTGCAACTCTTCGTTGCGACGGCTGTTCAGGTCTTCATCAAACTCGCGCTTTTTGCGCTGGAAATCACGGTTCTGCTCGGCAAATTCCTTCTGCTTGGCAGCGCGCTGCGATTCGGTCATGGTGGGCGCGTCACGGTCAAACTTTTCGCTGAAGGACTTCAGGGTGCCCTGCAAATCGGCCAGTTCCTTCTGGCGCTTGGAAAACTCGTTCTCCAGCTTGGCTGTAGCCGCCTTGGCAGGCGCGGATTCGCTGGTGATGCGCTGCGAATTGATAAAGGCAATGCGCGACTCCTGCGCTTGCGCACCGGAGACCAGAGCGGCCATCAACAGGCCAAAAGCCCAAAGTGTCTTGAGGTTCGTCATTAGAAGGAGGTTCCAATCTGAAATGCCAGAGTCTGTATTTTATCGCCATCAAACTTGCGCACCGGCTTTGCGAAAGCCAGGCGCAGCGGGCCCACCGGGGATATCCAGCTCACACCCACCCCGACCGAAGAGCGCAGCTCATCCAGCTGAATCGGGTCGTTGGGGCCGTAAATGCCTCCCAGGTCCATGAAACCGAACCACCGCAGGGTGCGGTCATTGCCCCCGCCAGGGAAGGGCTGCAGCAATTCAGCATTCAAGGTCAGTCGCTTGGAGCCACCGGGGGCGACCGCTGTGGTATCGCCACCGGCTGCCTCAATGGCGGCGCGCTGGCTGGCTGTGGTCAGGCTGCCCTGCTCGAAGCCGCGCACCGAACCCAGGCCACCCAGGGTGTAGTTCTTGAGCACCGGGTAGCTAAGGCCATTGGTGCCTGCACCCAGGTCCAGCTGCGAGTTCAGTGCCAAGGTGGTCTTCTTGGAGATGGGGAAAAACTGCTGCAATTGCGCGGTACCGCGGGCATAGCGCAAATCGCCCCCCACGCTCCACTCGCCGTTGAGCTTGAGCACGCGACCCGTGCTGGGTACCAAGGCGCTGTCACGGGTGTCCCGGGCCCAACCTGCAGTCAGGGGCACGGCATAGGTGGTCAGGCCGAACTCGTTGGCGAAGTCCTGATAGACCGTGGGCAGGAAGGTGCCGGGGATGATCTCGGTACGGTCGAAACCGGCACCCACATACACGGTGTCGGAGTCGGTGAACGGAATGCCAAACACCAGGCTGGCCCCGGTGGTCTGCACCGCGTAGCTGTCGATGTCGGTATAGGGCTTGCTGGTGCGCTGCGCCAGATTCACCGTGCGTGAGACGCCGTCTTCGGTGAAATAGGGGTTGGTGGTGTTGAGCACCAGAGTACGGTTGTACTTGCTGGTGTTGACTTCAATACCCAGGGAACTGCCCGAGCCAAAAGCATTGTCCTGACGGAAGCCAAAGGTCAGGCCCAGGCCATCGGCACTGGACACACCGGCGCCCAGGCTAATGCTTCCGGTAGGCTTCTCCACCACATTGATGGTCAGATCGACCTGGTCTTGGGTGCCCGGCACCTCTTGCGTGTCCAGTGTGACTTCCTTGAAGTAGCCCAGGCGGTCCACCCGGTTGCGCGACTGGCGAATCTTCTCACCGTCGTACCACGAAGCTTCGAGCTGGCGGAATTCTCGGCGTATCACTTCATCTCGGGTGCGGTCATTGCCGGCCACATTGATGCGGCGCACGTAGGCGCGGCGCGAAGGATCGCCAGCCAGGGTGATCTGCACCTGGTTGGTACTGCGGTCGATGTCGGTACGGGCCTCGGCACGGCCGAAGGCGAAGCCAAAATTGCCGTAAAAATCGCTGAAGGCCTTGGTAGTCTGGGCCACTTGCTCGGCGTTGTAGGCTTCGCCGGCCTTGATGGTGATCAGTGACTGGAACTCTTCTTCCTTACCCAGGTAGTTGCCGGCCAGCTTGATGCGCGAGACCACAAAGCGCTCGCCCTCGGTCACATTGACGGTAATGGTCATGCCCTGCTTGTCGGGCGACATGGCAACCTGGGTCGAGTCGACCTTGAACTCCAGATAACCCTGGTTCAGATAGAAGGAGCGCAGGGATTCAATATCGGCATTGAGCTTGGTGCGCGAATAGCGATTGGACTTGGTGTACCAGCTCAGCCAGGTGCCGGTATCCTGGTCAAACAGGTCCAGCAGTCGCGATTCGCTGAAGGCCTTGGCGCCTACGATATGGATCTCTTTGATCTTGGCCACATCGCCTTCCGACACGGCAAAGCTCAAGTTCACCCGGTTGCGCTCAATGGGCGTCACCGTGGTCACCACCTCGGTGGCGTACATGCTCTTGCTGATGTACTGGCGCTTGAGCTCCTGCTCAGCACGGTCCACCAGGGCCTTGTCGTAGGGCCGTCCGTCCGCCAGACCAATGTCGCGCAAGGCTTTCTTGAGGGCTTCCTTGTCGAATTCCTTGGCTCCGGAAAAGTCGACATCGGCAATGGTGGGACGCTCTTCCACCACCACCACCAGCACGCCATCCTTGGCTTCGATGTGCACGTCCTTGAACAGGCCCAGCGCAAACAGTGCACGGATGGAAGCGGCCGCCTTTTCATCGCTGTAGGTGTCACCCACCCGCACCGGGATGGAGGCAAAGACGGTTCCCGCTTCGACCCGCTGCAGGCCTTCCACCCGGATATCGCGCACGGCGAAGGGCTCAAGGGCCAGGGCCGCATGGGCCACCAGGCTTGCTGCCACCGCCGCCACAGTGCGCAGCACAAAAACGGAATTCAAACGCATCTTGTAATCAGTTCTGGTTTGGAAAATAAGACTTCTGCTCAGGGCATCAGGCGGGAGAGGTCGTTGAACATTGCGATCGACATCATTACCAGCAAAATGGCCAGGCCCGCACGCTGCAAACCGGACAGCCAGGCTTCGGAGACGGCATGGCCGGTGACTCCCTCCCAGGCATAATACATCAGGTGTCCTCCATCAAGCACGGGCAGGGGAAGCAGGTTCAAGACCCCTAAACTGATACTGATCAGGGCCAAAAACACCAGGAACTGCTGCAGGCCCAGCTCGGCTGAGCGCCCCGCGTAATCGGCAATCGTAATCGGGCCGCTCAAAGTGCGCACCGATGCTTCGCCGATCACGATCTGGCCCATCATGCGCAGGGTCAGCGCCGAGACTTCCCAGGTTTTGTCCCAGGCGCGGCTGAAGCCGTCCCAGGCGCCGTAGCGCACCTGGGTCATGGCCGGCGTTCCGCCAATCATGGCGCCTACCCGGCCAATGGTTTGCGCCCCCTCCTTCACGCTATGGGGCGTAACCGACAGGCGCAACTGCTCGCCCTGGCGCTGCACCAGCCACTCCTGGGGTTTGGGCTCACCACGGCTGGCGGCGTTGCGGATCAGGTCGCGCAGTTGGGCAGCATCGGCCATGGGCAGGCCGTCGACCTGCACGACCAGGTCACCGGGCTGCACTCCTGCCAGTTCGGCGGCACCATCGGGGGTCAGGGTACCGATGCGCGCAGGCGACAGGGGCACGCCAAAACCCATGGTGCGAAACAGGGTGGCGTCGGCCCTGGAAACATCCAACCCCTCAAACGAGAGCAGCGCCGTGTGGTGGTCATCGCCCTGGGCCGACTGGTACTCCACACGCAGGCTCTTGGAAGCCAGTGCCGCACGGGTGAGCCACCAGCGGAAATCCTCAAAGGAAGCCACAGGCTCCAGAGCCTCACCCTCATAACCGGCCTGCAGTATGCGCTCGCCACCGATGAAACCGGCACGCTCGGCCAGTGAGCCCGGCACGGGCTTGGACACGACGGCCTCGGCCTCCAGCACCCCCATCCAGTTGACACAGGCATAGAGCAACAGCGCCAGGACCATATTGGCCAAGGGCCCGGCCGCCACCACCGCAGCCCGTGCCTTCAGGGGCTTTCGGTTGAAAGCGTGGGGCAGATCGACTTCGGCCACGGCGTCTTCACGCTCGTCCAGCATCTTCACAAAGCCACCCAGAGGCAGCAGGCTGATCTGGAACACCGTGCCAGTTCGCCGCGAGGTCCAGCCCACCAGGCGGGGGCCAAAGCCGATGGAAAACTTCAGCACCCGCACGCCGCAGGCCCGGGCCATGGCAAAGTGCCCCCACTCGTGCACCGCCACCAGCAGCGCGATGGCCAGCAGGAAAGCACCCAGGGTGAGCAGCATGGATGTGCGCTCAGGCTTGCAGGCGCTGCGCGATGCCTTGTGCCACGGCGCGCGACTGCTGGTCCAGCGCGATCAAGGCATCCAGGGAATCAGGCCGCTCAAACCGCACCCGGTCCAGGGTTTCCAGATTGATGTGGTGGATCTGGTCGAAGCGCACACGGCCGTTGAGAAAGGCATCCACCGCCACCTCATTGGCCGCATTGAGCACGGCCGGCGAGCTGTCAGGCCCTTCCAGCACGCGCCATGCCAGCTCCAGGCCCGGATAGCGGCGCATATGGTCCTTGGAATTGAAGGGCTCGAAGGTGAGCGCCGGCAGGCGGGTAAAGTCAATGGCGGCAGCACCGCTTTGGATGCGCTTGGGCCAGGACAGTCCGTAGGCAATGGGGCCACGCATATCGGGCGTGCCCAGCTGCGCCACCACCGAGTTGTCTACAAACTGCACCATGGAGTGGATCACGCTTTGGGGGTGAATCACCACGTCAATCTGCCTGGGTGCCAAGCCAAACAGAAACTTGGCCTCGATCAC
>Ga0228700_1001637_pt1 | contig 13738 bp, 12 predicted proteins | sample McNCre317_Aug_MG_FD_178019 | JGI IMG/M metagenome (GOLD analysis project Ga0228700, IMG submission 178019) | Freshwater microbial communities from McNutts Creek, Athens, Georgia, United States - 3-17_Aug_MG | ecosystem: Environmental > Aquatic > Freshwater > Creek | place: USA: Georgia...
CACCACAAACTTGCCGCTGCCAGCAGCGTTCTCGGTAGCGCTGGTCGCCTGGGAAGCTTGTGCAGCCTTGGCTTTTTTCGCCGCTCTGGCGTCATTTGCTTCACGGGCATCCTGGGCTTTTTTCGCGGCCTTGGCGTCCCGGGCTTGCTGGTCCTCCTTCGCCTGCTGCGCTTGCTTGGCCTGTGCCGCCGCTTTGGCCTCCAGGGCTTCCTTCTCCCGCTGGGCCTCCTTCGCCCGGGCAGCCTCTTTGGCCCGCGCCGCTTCGGCCACAGCGGCAGAGGCTTCTGCTGCAGCGTTGGCTGGTGCCCCGGGTGTGGAGGCCTGCTTGGCTGCAGTTGCTGCAGTGTCTGCCGCGGGCGAGGGCAGGGCCTGCACCAGCCCCTGGCTGCTGCGCGAGGGGGCTGCTGCCACGGATGCGGGTGTTGCCAGGGAGCTGGCCGCCGCCGCAGGCGCAGATGCAGGCAAAGATGCCGGTGCGGATATCGGCGCGGAATCCGGAGCAGATGCCGGTACGGCGGGCGGCGCAGCCACCGATGCCGCGCCCGCCACCGACTGCGCCGCCAGCCCCTGGGGTTGTCCCAGCGGCGGCGCTTCGCGTGCGGCCTCCATGGCACTGCTGTTCAGCGGCAGGGCCTCGGGGTCCGGCCACAGCAGGTACAGGCCCGCTGCCAGCGCGGCCAGGCCCAGGTTGACCAGGCCCAGCAGCCACAGGTGCTTGCGTGCTGGCGCCGTCTGGCTAAGCAGCAGGCAGGCGTCTTCGGTGCTGTCGCAGCTGCTCAAGGCGGCTTCCATCTTGCGGTTGCACACGGCATACAGCCAGGCGTTGCCATAGGCCCCGGGTACGACAAAGGCCAGCAGCACCGCCAGGCCCATCAGGGTCCACAGGCTGGTATCGCCCAGCTGAAACACCAGGCGCGCAATGCCAAACAACAGCAGAAGGCCATTGGCAACCGCGCCCAGGTAGGCTAGCAGGTGGATCCACAGGCGGTGGTGCGCAGCCCAGTTGCAGGTGAAGAGGGCGGCAGCCCAGTTCCAGCTTGGGCCTGACTTGCCGGCTGCATCAAACGTGGCAAAGGCCTTGAGGCAAGGGTCACCGCCCAGCAGGCCCAGGGGCCCGGGCAACCCCAGGGTGGCGCGGTACAGCGACTCGGTGATGCTGCTGTCGGAGCGGTCCAGCGTCAGCGGGGCGGATGGAGCTGGGTCGGTGGCCATGGTTTATTTTGGCATGTCGGCCAGGCGCTCGGCCACGGCCTGGCCCAGCTCGATCACAGCCATGGCGTAGTAGCTGCTCCAGTTGTAGCGGGTGATGGCATAAAAATTTTCGGTGCCCGCCACATACAGCTGGGGTTGATCCCCATTCTGCAGGGCGATCAGCGCCAGCGGGCCGGTGTGCGCAGGGCCGGGTTCGGCCAGCTGCACGCCGCGTGCGGCCAGCTCGGCGGCACCGAAGCTGGGCAGGATGTCGCCCGCCAGCAGGCTTGGCAGATCGGTGACGGCGCTGATGTCCACCGCATAGTGGGTAGGCATGCCGGGCTTCCAGCCAAAGGCCTCGAAGTAATGGGCCACCGAGCCGATCACATCGGCCTGGCTGTTGAACAGGTCGACCCGGCCGTCGCCGTCAAAGTCCACACCGTAGCGGGTCCAGCTGGAAGGCATGAACTGCGGCCAGCCCAGGGCGCCGGCATAGCTGCCGCGCAGTGCCAGCGGGTCGGTATGGGTGCGCGCTGTCAGCAGCAAAAAGGCCTCCAGCTCCGACTGGAAGAAGGCCGCCCGTGCCGCAGCGCGGGGGTGTGCCGCCGGGAAGTCAAAGGCCAGGGTGCACAGGGCGTCCATCACGCGGAAGTTGCCTGTGTTTTTGCCATACAGGGTTTCCACCCCCAGGATGCCCACGATGATGCTGGCCGGCACGCCGGTCTCTTCCTCGGCCCGCTGCAGCGTGGCCTGGTTGGCCAGCCAGAAGGCCGCACCGGCCTGGATGCGCTGGGGCTCCACAAAGCGGCTGCGGTACAGCGCCCAGTTCTTGGCCACGCCCTCGGCCGGGGGCAGGATGGCCTTGGCAATGCCCGGCATGTAGCGGGCCTGGCCTATGGCCTGCAGCACAAAGGCGGGCGGCAGCTCCAGCCGCTGGGCCAGGGCCTGGGCCTGCTCCATCACCTCCGGGCGGCTGGCGTACAGCGGCCCGGCGGCCTGGGGCAGCCGGGCCGCGCGCAGGGCAGCCCGCGTGGGCTTGTGCTGGGCGCTTTTCTTGGCCGCAGCCTGTGCGGGCACGCTGCCCAGGGCCGCCAGCAGGGCGCAAAGGATGAGGGCTTGGTAGTTCACGAATGGGAGGTGGGGAACGGTGCGGGCGCAAAGTGTGCCGGATGAGCCGCGTGGGCTTTGGATAGGGGGCGGGGCCAGCGCAGCTGGCGGTATTGGCGCCGCAGTGTACCCAGAGTAGGGGCGCCCCGGCCGGTCGCAGCGGCGGGTGGGCCATAGCGCCAGGTCTCCATCTGCAGCAGCCAGCGTTGCAGGGGCTCCCACGCCCTGCCGGGCGGGCCTGCTTCTGGTGGTGGATTGCTTGCGGCCCAGTGCGCCAGGGCCTGGGCCAGCTGGCGCGGCGGCATGTGCGGCAACACCGGCACGCCGGCCCGCTGCAGCCGATGGCGGGCCGCATGCAGCAGGCGCAGCCAGGGGTCCTGGCGGCTGCGGCTCCAATGGGCCCAGAGGGCACCCAGCAGGCTGGCACCCACCACGCAGGCCAGCAGCAGGGTACCCAGGTCTTGCCAGCTTGGTGCCTCGAAGCCGATGTCCTGCAGCAGCTTGAGCTGGCGGCTCTGGCTGTAATTCAGCACCCACTGGTTCCAGCGGTTGTTGCTGGCCTCCCACAGGGCGCGCAGGTTGATCTCAAAGCGCGGGCTGATGGCACCCAGCGCCTGCGCCACCACGCCGCGCTGGGGCACCAGCCTTTGCTGGGTGCCGGTGCGTCCCGGCGACACGGCCGAGGTGGGGTCGACCCGCACCCAGCCCTGCCCTGCCATCCAGACCTCGGCCCAGGCATGGGCATCGCTCTGGCGCACGGTCCACAGGCCGTCCACCGCATTGGGCTCGCCGCCCTGGTAGCCGGTGACCACCCGGGCCGGCACGTCCAGCGCCCGCATCAGCAGCACAAAGCTGGAGGTAATGTGCTCGCAGAAGCCCTGCTTGCGGTCGAACCAGAATTCATCGGCACTGTCGCGCCCGAACAGGCCGGGCTCCAGGGTGTAGACATAGCCGCCGGTGCGCAGGCGCTCCATCACCGCGGCCACCAGGGTGGGTGTGTCGGCCCGGGCCAGGGCCGGCGTGCGGCGCATGTCTTGCGCCAGCTGCAGGGTGCGCGGGTTGTAGCCGGCAGGCAGGTCCAGCAGGTCCTGCAGGCCCAGCACATACTGCTGGGGGCCATGGCGGAAACGGGTATGGCTTTGGGCGCTGAAGCGCACCAGGCCATTGATGGGCCGCTCGCTGCGCCACTGCAGGTCGGCGTCCATGCGAACCTCGTATTCGGCCAGCTGCGGGCGCGAGGGCGCGGCGTCCAGCAGGGGCAGCCAGCGCTGCTCATTGCCTTCCATGGTGACCTCGTAGCGCACCGCTTCGCCATTCACCTGCAGCCCGCTGGACAGCTGCAGCGCGGCCGGAAAGGACGAACGCAAGGGGCGCCACTCGCGCCCGTCAAAGTGCGAGAGCACCGGGCCGCGAAAGTACAGCTCGCGCTGGGGCGGCACCGGGCCTTCGAAGCGGATGCGCATGGCCACGCTGCTGTCCTGCGCCAGGCTGGCGACGTTGCCCACCTGCATGCTGTTGCTAAGACCGGTGCGGCCGCTTTGCGCATCACCAGGCAGGCCCCACAGCGGCGCAATGCGCGGAAACAGCACGAACAGCAGCACCATGATGGGCGCGCCCAGCAGCGCCATGCCGCCTGCGGTGCGGGCAGCCTGGGCCAGGGGCGGGCGGCCCACCGGCATGTGGTGGTTGACCAGCGCGGTCAAGAGGCCCAGCAGCCCCACCACCATGGCCATGGCCGTGAGCAGGCTCTGCGAGAAAAAGAAGTTGGACAGCAGCGTGAAGAAGCCCAGAAAAAACACCACAAAGGCGTCACGCCGCCCACGCATCTCCAGGGTCTTGAGGGCCAGCAGCAGCACGATGAAGTTCACCCCCGCGTCACGCCCGAGCAGGGTGTGGTGGGTGGCATAGGTGGCACCGCTTGCCAGCAGCAGCAGGAGCAGCAGCCACCTGCGCGCCGGCAGGCTTTTGGCGCGCACCGCAATCCAGCCGCGCAGCACCAGCACCATCACGGCAGCCAGGCTGCACCACAGCGGCAGCACGCCGCCAAGGGGCATGATGACCCAGGCAATCACCAGCAGCAGGAACAGGCTGTCGCGCGCCTCGCGCGGCAGGTGGTGGATGCGTTGGAGCCAGCCCATGCGCCTGTGCCTTTCCCGCAGGGTTCAGTACAGCGCCAGCGCGCTCAAGCAGGCGCGCTTGTGGGCCTCGCCCGCCTGCGGCGCCAACTCCAGGCTGCCCAGGCGCAGGCCGTAGTGCAGGCCACGCTGTTCGGCCAGCAGCACCCAGGCGCACAGGCGCGAGAGCTTGCGCTCCAGCGATGCGTCAGCGCCGCCGAAGCTGCCGCAGTGCTGCAGGTCCAGCCAGAGCGCATGGCGCTGGGCTTGCTGGCTGTCGCGGCTGACCAGTGCGCCGGTCTTGGCCATTTTTTTCCAGACCAGGGTCTTGCGCGGGTCGCCCGCGCGGTAGGCGCGCACGCCGTCGTATTCGCCGCTGTCCTGCGCGCGGCTGGCCAGCAGGCCGCTTGCGCTGGGCTGGCCGGGCGGCAGGGGGGGCGGGTGCGCCTCGGGTGCCGGGTAGACCAGCAGCCGGGCCGCCGGGCGCCAGACGGTCCAGACACGAAAGGTGCCCAGCGGGAAATGGGTTTCGGCAGTCAGGGCCGGCAGCGTCTGCTGGCCGCGTTGCCCGGGGTGCAGGGCCAGCTGCACCCGGGCGCTGGACTGTCCGTCCACATCGGTCCAGCTCCACTGCCCGCTGCCCAGCACCGCCAGGCCAATGCCGTAGCGCCGGCTCTTGCGCTGGCTGTGCAGCTGTACCGAGAGCCGGGCGCTGCTGCTGGCAAAGCAGGGCTCGGGTGCCTGCAACTGCAGGGTCAGGCCACGCAGGGTGCCGTGGCACACATGCATGCCCACCACGGCGCAGCCGGCCAGCAGAAAGGTGAGCACATAGCCCAGGTTGAGCTGGTAGTTGATGCTGGCCAGCAGCAGCACCAGCAGCGTGGCCGCCAGCATCCAGCCGGCGGGCGTGGGCAGGATGTAGACATTGCGCTGGGTCAGGGTGCTGCTGTCAGCCGGCGGGTGGCGGCTGATCCAGAAGCGGTTGATGCGCGCCCGCAGGTGGGCCCGCGGGTGCAGCAGCGGGTGGGGCAGGGCCAGACTGGCAGCCGAGTTCACGTGCGGGGGCTCCGGCCGTGCGTGGCCTTAGGGCAGGGGCAGTGCGGCCACCATGGCGCGCACCTGTTCTTCGGCGCCGCGGGCTGCGCTGTCCACCGGCAGCAGGCGGTGGGCAATGGTCTGGGGCAGCACCGCCTGGATATCGTCGGGCGCCACGTAGTCGCGCCCGCTCAACAGGGCCTGGGCCTGGGCGGCCCGCAGCACGGCTATGCCGGCGCGCGGGCTCAAGCCCTGCACAAACCAGCGGCCCGAGCGGGTGGCGGCAATCAGGTCCTGCAGGTAGTCCAGCAGGGCGGGAGCGGCATGCACCGCCAGCACTTGCTGCTGCAACTGCTGCAGCTCACCCGGCTGCACCACCGGTTGCAGGGCCTGCAGCAGCACGCGCCGGTCGCTGCCGGCCAAGAGCGCACGCTCGGAGCTGCGGTCGGGGTAACCCAGCGAGATGCGCATCAAAAAGCGGTCCAGCTGCGACTCGGGCAGGGCGTAGGTGCCCAGCTGGTCCAGGGGGTTCTGGGTGGCGATCACGAAAAACGGGGTGGGCAGGGGGCGGGTGGCGCCTTCGATGGTGACCTGGCGTTCCTCCATGGCCTCCAGCAGGGCGCTCTGGGTCTTGGGGCTGGCGCGGTTGATCTCGTCAGCCAGCAGCACCTGGGCAAACACCGGACCGGGGTGGAACACAAAGCTCTCGGTGCTGCGCTCGTAGACCGAGACGCCGCAGAGATCGCTGGGCATGAGGTCGGAGGTGAACTGCACCCGGGAGAACTGCAGGCCGAAGCTGCGCGCCAGGGCATGGGCCAGCGTGGTCTTGCCCACGCCCGGGACGTCATCAATCAGCAGGTGGCCACCGGCCAGCAGGCAGACCACGCAGTCCTGCACCGCAGCGCTTTTGCCGACGATCACCGTGTTAAGCTGGTCACATAGTTTTTTGAGTGTCTGTTGAACGTCCATGGCAGGACGTTACCTGAATTTTCCAAACCGCGAGATGTCAGGCACCACTAATTCGAAGCGCTATGGCCCTCGTCCAAACCCTGCACACTCCCGAGCCGATTGACGACTTCAGCGGCTGGCTCGCCGCCTTCATGCAAACCTCGGTGCTGATTGAGCTGGCCGCTCTGGGTCTGTGCATTCTGGTGGCCTGGTCGCTGGTGCGCGGCGTGCGCCGTACCCTGGGCTTGCAGGATGCGCGCTCCATCTGGCTGGGCCAGCGTGACCTGGACGGCGTGCTCTTTCCCTCGCTGCTGCTGTGCCTGGCTTTTGTGGCCCGCCACCTGCTGGCCACGGTGCTGTCGGTCACCCTGCTCAAGGTGGCCATACCGGTGCTGGTGGCGCTGGTGGCCATACGGGTGGGTGTCAAGGTGCTGCAGGCGGCGTTCAGCAAGGCCGTCTGGATCAAGCCGCTGGAGCAGAGCATTTCCTGGCTGGCCTGGCTCTTGATGGTGCTGTGGGTGAGCGGCCTGCTGCCGGTGCTGCTCAACGAACTTGACCTGATCACCTGGAAAGTGGGCTCCAGCACCCTGTCGGTGCGCAACGTGCTGGAAGGTGCGCTGATGGCCGGCGCGGTGCTGATCGTCACGCTGTGGGTGTCGGCCGGCATCGAATCGCGCCTGGTGCGCAATGCCAGCGGCAGTGAGCTGTCGCTGCGCATGGCCATCAGCAACGCCTTGCGTGCCCTGCTGATTTTTGTCGGCGTGATCGTGGCCTTGTCGGCGGTGGGCATAGACCTCACCGCGCTTTCGGTGCTGGGTGGTGGTGTGGGAGTGGGTATCGGTCTGGGTCTGCAGAAACTGGCGGCCAACTATGTCAGCGGCTTTGTGGTGCTGGCTGAGCACAATGTGCGCATCGGGGACTCGGTGCGGGTAGACGGCTTTGAGGGTGTCATCACCCAGATCAGCGCGCGCTACACGGCCATTGTTTCCAAGTCCGGACGCGAATCCATCGTGCCCAACGAGATGATGATCACCAGCCGGGTGGAAAACCTCTCGGAGTTTGATGTGCGTCTTGGTCAGAGCACCTCGGTCACCGTGGGTTTTGACAGCGATGTGGAACTGGTCCGTAGCCTTCTGCTGCAGGCCGCACAGCAGCAGGCCCTGGTGCTGAGCGACCCGGCGCCGCTGGTGAATCTGAGCAACTTCGGGGCCTATGGTCTGGAGTTCACGGTGGACTACTTTGTGGCCAATGGCGACGTGGGCCTGGCTGCCGTCAAGTCCGATATCAACCGGGCCATCCTGGCGGCCCTGCGGGCCCATTCCATCGGCATTCCGCTGCCGCAGCAGGTGCTGCACCAGCCCCGGCCGACCTAGTTAAAAGCACGGTCGTACTATTTTTTTACGTTCCGGCCACCCGCAAGGCCGGGGCGGTGCGTTAGCGCGCATACAATCCCTGGAGTTGACGTGCACGTCAATTCCGATTTCCCTTTTTTCCAATTCGTGGAGCAACAGGCATGAAAGCAATCGTCGCGGTCAAGCGCGTGGTGGACTACAACGTCAAGGTCCGGGTCAAGAGCGATGGCTCGGGCGTGGATATTGCCAACGTCAAGATGAGCATGAACCCCTTTGACGAGATCGCCGTCGAAGAAGCCGTGCGCCTGAAGGAAAAAGGCGTGGTCACGGAAATCATCGCCGTGTCGTGCGGCGTGGCCCAGTGCCAGGAGACCCTGCGCACCGCCATGGCCATTGGCGCGGACCGCGCCGTGCTGGTGGAAACCGCCGCCGAGCTGCAGCCCCTGGCCGTGGCCAAGTTGCTCAAAGCCCTGGTGGACAAGGAGCAGCCCGGCATCGTGATCCTGGGCAAGCAGGCCATTGATGATGACTGCAACCAGACCGGCCAGATGCTGGCAGCCCTGGGTGACTGGCCCCAGGCCACCTTTGCCAGCAAGGTCGAGATAGCGGACGGCAAGCTGCTGGCCACGCGCGAGGTGGATGGTGGCTCCGAAAAGCTGAGCCTGTCTCTGCCGGCCATCATCACCACCGATCTGCGCCTGAACGAGCCGCGCTATGTGACCCTGCCCAACATCATGAAGGCCAAGAAGAAGCCGCTGGAGACCCTGACCCCCGAGGCCCTGGGTGTGAACGTGGAGCCGCGCATCAAGACGATCAAGGTCAGTGAGCCTGCAGCGCGCAGCGCCGGTGTGAAGGTGGCCGACGTCGCCGCCTTGGTCGACAAGCTGAAAAACGAAGCCAAGGTGATTTGATGGCTCTTTTGAGCGGGGCTCCGGGCGCCGTGGCACTCAGCTCCGCGGCTGTCCCCCGCCCTGCGGGCTCCTCCTTTATGCCGCTGCGCTGAGCACCACGACACCCTGCGGGCATCAGCAGCCAGAGCATCCAGCAACCAGATATCGAAAGCGCAAACATGACTTCCCTCGTAATCGCCGAACACGACAATACGTCCATCAAGCCCGCCACCCTGAACACCATTGCCGCCGCAGCGAAGTGCGGTGGTGATGTGCATGTGCTGGTGGCCGGCCACAACGCAGCCGCCGCCGCAGCCGCCGCCGCCCAGATCGCCGGTGTGGCAAAAGTAATCCATGCCGATGAGGCGGGCCTGGCCCATGGCCTGGCTGAAAACGTCACCGCCCAGGTGCTGGCCATTGCCAGCAACTACAGCCACATCGTGCTGGCCGCCACCCCGGCCGGCAAGAACATCGCCCCGCGCATTGCCGCCAAGCTCGATGTGGGCCAGGTGAGCGACATCACCCAGGTGATCAGTGTCGATACCTTTGAGCGCCCCATCTACGCCGGCAACGCCATGGCCACGGTGCAGGCGACAGACGCCACCAAGGTGCTCACCGTGCGCACCACCGGTTTCGATCCGGTGGCAGCCAGTGGCGGCAGCGCTGCGGTGGAAAGCATCACCGCAGTGGCCGCAGCGGCCAGCGTGCAGTTCCTGGGTGCGGAGATCGCCAAGAACGACCGGCCCGAACTCACCAGTGCCAAGATCATCGTCAGCGGCGGCCGGGCTTTGGGCAGCAGCGAGAAGTTCACCGAAGTCATCACCCCCCTGGCCGACAAGCTGGGGGCTGCCATCGGTGCCAGCCGTGCGGCGGTGGATGCGGGCTACGCCGCCAATGACCTGCAGGTGGGCCAGACCGGCAAGATCGTCGCGCCGCAACTCTATGTGGCCTGTGGTATTTCCGGTGCCATCCAGCACCTGGCCGGCATGAAGGACAGCAAGGTGATCGTGGCCATCAACAAGGATGCCGAGGCCCCCATCTTCAGCGTGGCCGACTACGGCCTGGTGGCCGATCTGTTTGAGGCGGTGCCGGCGCTGGTGGTCGCCCTCTAAGCACTCCGCCAAGAAATCCGGTGCCTGCCCCACGCGGGGCAGGATGCTGACCCTTCAAACCAGCGTGGCGCCGGCCTTGATAGGCTTCATCACGAAGCTGGTTTTGCAGTCCTGCACGCTGGGATGCTTGAGCAAGGTATCCAGCACAAAGCGTGAGAAATGGTCCATGTCGGTGACCATGACCTTGAGCAGCATATCCATCTCGCCCGTGAGCGAGACGCACTCCACCACCTCGCTCCAGCCCTGCACCGCGGCGGCGAACAGGTCCAGCGGGCTGCGCTTGTCGCCGCCCGAGGGCTTGGCCATGCCGACTTGGATGTAGGCGGTCAGGCCCAGGCCCACCATGCGGGCGCGCACCAGCGCGGCATAGCCCGCCACCACGCCCGACTCTTCCAGCCGGCGCACCCGGCGCAGGGCGGCCGATGCCGACAGCCCCACCTCGTTGCCCAGCTCTTCAAAGGAGAGGCGCCCGCGCTGCTGCAATGCAACAAGTATGCGGTGGTCGATCGAATCCAAGTCTATGGCGTCATGCATTGGCTCATTTTTGCATGATTCATGCGAAAAGTCGGTTTGCTTCGCCTGATTTCGCAGGAAAACCGCGTGCCATTCGGCCTAGAGTGCGGGATTCCCTGCGCAACGCCCCCTTCCCTACCGGGGCACATCTACCGAGGTACTGAAAATGGCCGATCTTTTTGAAAATCCCATGGGCCTGATGGGCTTTGAGTTCGTGGAGTTTGCCTCCCCAGAGGCGGGCGTGCTGGAGCCCCTGTTCGAAAAACTGGGCTTCACGCTGGTGGCGCGCCACCGTTCCAAGGACGTGGTGCTGTACCGCCAGGGCGACATCAACTTCATCGTCAACCGCGAGGCCAAGAGCCTGGCGAGCTACTTCGCCGCCGAGCACGGCCCCAGTGCCTGCGGCCTGGCCTTTCGTGTGAAGGACGCGCACAAGGCCTATGCCAGGGCACTTGAGATGGGCGCCCAGCCGGTGGACATTCCCACCGGCCCCATGGAGCTGCGCCTGCCCGCCATCAAGGGCATCGGTGGCGCGCCGCTCTACCTGATTGACCGCTTCGAAGACGGCAAGAGCATCTACGACATCGACTTTGATTTCGTCGAGGGCGTGGAGCGCCACCCGGTGGGCCACGGCTTCAAGATGATCGACCACCTCACCCACAACGTCTACAAGGGCCGCATGGCCTTCTGGGGGGGGTTCTACGAAAAGATTTTCAATTTCCGCGAGATCCGCTACTTTGACATCAAGGGCGAGTACACCGGTCTCACCAGCCGCGCCATGACCGCGCCAGACGGCCTGATCCGCATTCCGCTCAACGAGGAGGCCGGCAAGGTGGGCGGCCAAATCGAGGAATTTCTGATGCAGTTCAACGGCGAGGGCATCCAGCACGTGGCCCTGCTCACCGATGACCTGCTGGCCAGCGTGGACGCCCTGCAGCTGGCCGGCGTGCCGCTGATGACCGCCCCCAACGATGTCTATTACGAAATGCTGGAAGAGCGCCTGCCCGGCCACGGTGAACCGGTGGGTGCGCTGCAGGCACGCGGCATTCTGCTGGATGGGTCGACTGCCAATGGCGAGAAGCGTCTGCTGCTGCAGATCTTCAGCCAGACCCTGCTGGGCCCGGTGTTCTTCGAGTTCATACAGCGCAAGGCCGACGAGGGTTTTGGCGAGGGCAACTTCAAGGCCTTGTTTGAAAGCCTGGAGCGCGACCAGCTGCGCCGTGGCACCATCGCCGTGGAGGCATGACCATGACCCTGAAGCTCGATCGCATCCACCACGTGGCCTACCGCTGCAAGGACGCCAAGGAAACCGTGCTGTGGTACCAGCAGATGCTGCACATGGATTTTGTGCTGGCCATTGCCGAGGACCAGGTGCCCTCCACCAAGGAGCCCGACCCCTATATGCACATTTTTCTGGACGCCGGCGGCGGCAATGTGCTGGCCTTCTTTGAGCTGCCCACCAAAGCGCCCATGGGGCGTGACCCCAACACGCCCGAATGGGTGCAACACATTGCCTTCAAGGTGAAGGACCACGAGACCCTCTTGGGCTACCGCGCCCACCTGGAAGCCCAGGGCGTGCAGGTGCTGGGTGTCACCGACCACGGTGCCTTTCATTCCATCTACTTCTTCGACCCCAACGGCCACCGCCTGGAGCTGGCCTGCCCGGACCCGCAGGAGGCCGAGATGCTGCGCAAACTGGATGCAGTGAAGTGGGACATGCTGGAGGAATGGTCCCAAACGAAGCGCGCGCCCAAACACGCCACCTTCCTGCATGCCAAGGAATTCGGCGCGCCATGAGCACGGCAGCACTGGACTTCAGCCACGACCCGGCCCAGAGAAGCTGGGTCGCCTCGGCCAACGATCCGCACAGCGACTTCCCTCTGCAGAACCTGCCGTTCGGGCGCTTTCGGCTGAAGGCCGGCGAGCCCTGGCGCGTGGGCGTGGCCATTGGCGAGCAGGTGCTGGACCTGCAGGCCGCCGGCCTGCTGGACGGCTGCGACATGAACACTTTGATGGCGCGCGGAGCGGCAGCACGGCGGGCGCTGCGCCATGCGCTTAGCAGCGCACTTGCCGAGGGAAGCTCGGAGCAGCCCAAGCTGCAGCAGGCCTTGCATCCACAGTCCGCCGTGGAACTGGGCCTGCCCTGCACGGTGGGCGACTACACCGACTTTTATGTGGGCATCCACCACGCCACGGCGGTGGGCAAACTGTTTCGGCCCGACAACCCGCTACTACCCAACTACCCCTGGGTGCCCATCGGCTACCACGGCCGTGCCTCCACCTTGCAGGCCAGCGGCCATGCCTTTCGCCGCCCCATGGGCCAGCTCAAGGGGCCGCAGGACGCAGCGCCCGCATTGGGCGCCACCCGCAGGCTGGACTTCGAGCTGGAACTGGCCCTCTGCATGGGCCAGCCCAACGCCCTGGGCGAGCCCATTGCCATCGCCCAGGCCGAGGACCACATCTTCGGCCTGGCCCTGCTCAACGACTGGAGTGCGCGCGATGTGCAAGCCTGGGAGTACCAGCCGCTGGGCCCCTTTCTCTCGAAGAACTTTGCCACCACGCTCTCGCCCTGGATGGTGACGCTGGAGGCGCTGGCCCCGTTTCGCAAGGCCTTTGTGCGCGCGCCGGAATTTCCGCAGCCGCTGCCCTACCTGGATGCGCCGGCACAGCGCGCCGGCGGCGCCTTTGACATCCAGCTGGATGTCTTGCTGCAGACGCCCGCCATGCGCGCCAGCGGACGCGCGGGGGTGGCCATTACCCGCTCCAACTATGCCGATGCCGCCTTCTGGACCGCAGGCCAGCTGGTCACCCACCACACGGTCAACGGCTGCGCACTCAACGCGGGCGATGTGCTGGGTACCGGCACGCTATCGGGGCCCGAGGCGCAGCAGGCCGGCTCGCTGCTGGAACTGACCCAAGGCGGCAAGACCCTTGTTGCCGTAGGCGATGAACAGCGCAGCTTTGTGGAGGATGGCGATACCGTCATCCTGCGGGGCTGGTGCGAGCGCGAGGGCCTGCGGCGCATCGGCTTTGGCAATTGCGCTGCAACCGTGCTGCCGGCCCGCTGATGCACGGCGCTTTGCGCTGACCGCTGCCAGACACAGCCTCCTGCGGGAGGCTTTTTTTTGCCCAGCCGATTTCCTGATGCAGATCAAGCAAAGCCCAAAGCCCGGCCCGGCCACGGCATGGCTCACTAGAATTTCTGCAAGGCGCCGGCCCCTGCCTGGCGCCTCTTGTTTCAGCCCCCAAGCACACGCCCGCCAGGAGAGCCGCCATGAACACCGCTGTGGCCGACAAACATGTCCCTTACGTCATTGAGTGGCGCGAGGGCTTCAAAATCGGCATTGCCCAGGTCGACCAGGAGCACCGCCACCTGTTCAGCCTGGTGCGCGCACTCAACCTGGATTCGGTGCAGCACACGGTGGAAGAGCTGCTGGACTATGTGGTCACCCATTTCAGCAACGAGCAGAGTTGAT
>Ga0228700_1001638_pt1 | contig 13730 bp, 11 predicted proteins | sample McNCre317_Aug_MG_FD_178019 | JGI IMG/M metagenome (GOLD analysis project Ga0228700, IMG submission 178019) | Freshwater microbial communities from McNutts Creek, Athens, Georgia, United States - 3-17_Aug_MG | ecosystem: Environmental > Aquatic > Freshwater > Creek | place: USA: Georgia...
CAGCCCATGCGCACCGTGCTCATGGTCAGCAAGGAAGGCCACTGCCTGAACGACCTGCTGTTCCGCTGGAAGAGTGGCCTGCTGCCCCTGGACATCCGCGCCATCGTGAGCAACCACCGCGAGTTTTACCAACTGGCGGCCAGCTACAACGTGCCCTTTCACCATATCCCGGTGACCAAGGACAACAAGGCGCAGGCCGAAGCCCGCCAGTACGAAATCATCCAGGCCGAAGGCGCCGAGCTGGTGGTGCTGGCGCGCTACATGCAGATCCTCTCCGACGACCTGTGCCGCAAACTGGCCGGTCGCGCCATCAACATCCACCACAGCTTTTTGCCCAGCTTCAAAGGCGCCAAGCCCTACTACCAGGCACACGACCGGGGCGTGAAGCTGATCGGCGCCACCGCCCACTATGTGACGGCCGACCTGGACGAAGGCCCGATCATTGAGCAGGACGTGGCCCGCGTGGATCACAGCAAGACCGTCGAAGACCTGACCACCCTGGGACGCGACACCGAAAGCCAAGTGCTGGCCCGCGCCGTGAAATGGCACAGCGAACACCGCGTGCTGATCAACGGCCACAAAACTGTGATCTTTAAGTAAGCCCAGCATGTCCGTCGCCTCCCGCATCCCGCCCATCCAGTGCCTGTTGACCTTTGAGGCGCTGGCGCGTTTGCGCAGCGTGACGCAGGCGGCCGAAGAGTTGTGCGTGACACCCAGTGCGGTGAGCCACCGCGTCAAGCAGCTGGAACAAATCATCGGCACCAAGCTGTTTGGCCGGGCCGACTTTTCGCTCACCACCGAAGGCATCGAATACCTGGCGCATGTGCGCGAAGGCCTGGTCTCGCTGCAACGCTTTCCCAGCGCCAGCAACACGCCCGGGCGCCGCAAGCTGCGCCTGGCGGTCACGCCGACCTTTGCCCGCTCGGTGCTGATGCCGCGCCTGAAGCACTTTCTGGACGCCTACCCCGAGATCGACATCACCATGCAGGTCAGCATCCCGCTGCTGGACGTGGTGGCCGAAGACGCCGACCTGACCGTGCGCTTTGGCACCGGTCGCTATTCGGACGTGGAGCACGTCTGCCTGGCCAAGGACGAAGTGACGCCTCTGGCCTCGCCCGCCTGGCTGCGCGAGAACGGCCCCTTCACCAGCGTGGAAGACCTGCAAGGCCAGCCGCTGCTGCGCAGCCCGCTGGAGCCCTGGCGCACCTGGTTTGCCGCCCACGACCTCGACTGGCCCGAACCCATCGAAGGCTCGTCCTTCAACGACATCGGCCTGATGTGCGACGCCGCCGCCCAAGGCCTGGGCATCGGCCTGATCCGCACCAAGCTGGGCGCGCCCTGGCTGGAAAACGGCCAATTGGTGCGCCTGTTTGACCGCAGCGTGCCCAGTCCCCACGCCCACTATCTGTGCTGGCGCACCGGCACCATGGAACGCTGGGAATGCGCCACCTTTGCTGACTGGCTCAAAAGCGCGCTGGCCTGACGGCACGAACATGTCGGGGCTAAAGCCACCGACTTACAACGTCGGCCTTTGCGGCTCCCTGCGCCCCTCCCCGTCATGCCGGGCTTGACCCGGCATCCATGCGTTGGGGGTTGCGGGCACCTGGACCCCGGATCTTCGTCCGGGGTGACGGCGGCATGCGTCTTCCCATAGGTCGGAGCTTCAGCTCCGACATGGCAGCTCCTGAAATTCACAACTCCCTCAAAGATTCTTCAGCCCAAGGCACCAAGCTTGCGCTTACAGTGAGGCACTACTTTCTAGGTCTTGCCTGCCATGAGTGCCAACACCCCTGCCGAAACCCGCGAACTGACCACCACCGAACGTGCCGAGCGCCAACGCGCCGTGGTGCAGGCCCTGGGCCGTGTGCTGCCGCAAGACGCCATCCTCTACACCCCCGAGGACACCACGCCCTATGAGTGCGACGGCCTGACCGCCTACCGCGAACGGCCTTTGGTGGTGGCCCTGCCCGAGACCGAAGCGCAAGTGCAAGCCGTGCTCAAGGCCTGCCACGCCCTGCAAGTGCCGGTGGTGGCACGCGGTGCGGGCACCGGCCTGTCAGGTGGCGCCATGCCACACCGCCTGGGCGTGACCTTGTCCATGGCCCGCTTCAACCAGATCCTGAAAGTGGATCCGGTCAGCCGCACCGCCGTCGTGCAGTGCGGCGTGCGCAACCTGGCCATCAGCGAAGCGGCCGCGCCCCATGGCCTGTACTACGCGCCCGACCCGTCCAGCCAAATCGCTTGCACGATTGGCGGCAACGTGGCCGAAAACTCGGGCGGTGTGCACTGCCTCAAATACGGCCTCACCGTCCACAACGTGCTCAAGGTCAAAGGCTTCACCATCGAGGGTGACCCGATTGAATTTGGCAGCGATGCGCTCGACACCTCGGGCTACGACCTGCTGGCTGTGCTGGTGGGCAGCGAAGGCATGCTGGCCGTGACCACCGAAGTCACCGTCAAACTGGTGCCCAAGCCCCAACTGGCGCGCTGCATCATGGCCAGCTTTGACGACGTGCGCAAAGCCGGTGACGCGGTGGCCGCCGTGATCGCGGCAGGCATCATCCCCGCAGGGTTGGAGATGATGGACGGCCCCATGACGATTGCCGTGGAAGACTTTGTGCACGCCGATTACGACCTGAGCGCCGCAGCGATTTTGCTGTGCGAGAGCGACGGCACACCCGAAGAGGTGGAAGAAGAAATCGGCCGCATGAGCGAGGTGCTGCGCAACTGCGGTGCGACCGCCATCACCGTGAGCCGCGACGAAGCCCAGCGCATGAAGTTCTGGAGCGGTCGCAAGAATGCTTTCCCAGCCTCGGGCCGCATCAGCCCCGACTACATGTGCATGGACTCGACCATCCCGCGCAAGCGCCTGGCCGACATCCTTCAAGCCATTCAGCAGATGGAAGAGAAATACGCGCTGCGTTGCCTCAACGTCTTCCACGCGGGCGACGGCAACCTGCACCCGCTGATTTTGTTCGATGCGAACGACCCCGACCAGCTGCGCCGCTGCGAGCTGTTTGGCGCCGACATCCTGGAGACCAGCGTGGCCATGGGCGGCACGGTCACGGGCGAGCACGGCGTGGGCATCGAGAAGGTCAACAGCATGTGCGTGCAATTCAGTGCCGAAGAAAACGAACAAATGTTCGCCGTCAAACGCGCCTTCGACCCGCACAGCCTGCTCAACCCCGGCAAAGTGATCCCAACCCTGAACCGCTGCGCCGAGTACGGCAAGATGTTGGTGCGGGCGGGGGCCATCAAGCACCCAGAGCTGGAACGTTTCTGAACCTGCCCTCCCAAAAAGCCTGAGCGATCCTCAGGCTTTTTTTTCATCCATTTGGTTGCATCCGCAACCATAAGTGTTTTCACCTAGTTGCGCGCGCAACCAAATAACCTTAACATCGCCCACCTGATTTCCCCTTATTTCCATCCGAAAGTGACCGTTGATGAATCCGATGTTTGCCCGACTCAAAACGCTCATGGCCATAGGCTTTGTGGCCCTCGCGTCCACCACCGCCATGGCGCAGAAGTTCCCCAACAAGACCATCGAATGGGTCGTCCCCTACCCACCCGGCGGCGGCACCGACACCGTGGCACGGGCACTGGCGCAAACCATGGGCCAGTCGCTGGGGCAATCGATCATCATCAACAACAAACCGGGTGCCGCCACCAACATCGGTGCAGAGTACGTGGCCCGCGCCAAAAACGACGGCTACACCATCATGTCGGCCGACACCGCGACACTGGCGGCCAACCCGTTCATCTACAGCAAGCTCGCCTTCAATGTCGAAAAAGACTTTGCGCCCTTGGGCCTGACCGTGCGGTTCCCGCTGATTCTGGTCGTTAACCCCAGCGTGCCTGCCAACAACCTCAAAGAGCTGACACAGTGGCTCAAGGCCCAGCCCAACCCCACGGGTTACGCCACGCCGGGCGCAGGCAGCCCGCACCATCTGGCCAGCGAGTTGTTCCACGAAGTGAGCAAAACACCGCTGACCCACATCCCCTACAAAGGGGCGGCACCAGCCGTGCAAGACGTGGTGGGCGGCCAAGTGCCCATGATGTTTGTGGACACCGCCAGCGGTTACCAGTTCATCACTTCCGGCAAGTTGCGCCCGATCGGCATCGCCAGTCTGAAGCGTGTGAAGAACTTTGAACAAATCCCGACCCTGAACGAGCAAGGTCTGAAAAACTTTGAAGCCTATGCCTGGCAGGGCCTGGTGGCCCCCGCAGGCACACCGGAAGATGTCATCAATACCCTGAACAAGGCACTGCTCGACGCCATGAACAGCTCGGCCATCAAAGCCAAGTTGCAAGTGCTCGGCCTGGAAGCCACACCAAGCACCCCCAAAGCCATGGGCGAGTACGCAGCCAAAGAGCGTGCCAAATGGGGGCCTCTGATCAAAGCCAATGGCATCAAAGCCGACTGACCCTCAAGGCCCCACATGTCCACACCCCTCGACCGCACCCTGACCTACCGTCTGCACCAACTGCACAAGCTGACCGATGCGGATAGCCAGTCGGTCTACCCAGAGCGCACCGGCCTGTCGATGAGCGACGGGCGGTGTCTGACGACGATTGGCACCTTCGAGCCTTTGTCGGTCAAGGAGCTGGCCGAAAAAGCCAACCTCAACAAAGGCCAGGCCAGCCGCGCTGCACAGGCGCTGGTGGACCAGGGCCTGGTGCTCAAGGCCGACCACCCGGACGATGGCCGAGGTGTGGTGCTCACGCTCACATCAGCCGGGCGCAAGATTTTCAAGAGCGCCATGGACATGGTCGCCCAACGCAACGAAGACATTTTTGGGTGCCTGAGCGTCAAAGAACAAGCCACATTGAGCGCCATGTTCGACCGACTGATTGCCCACGCCCGTCCGGGCGTTGTCCAAGTCTCCCGTCCGGGCGTTGCCCAAGCTTCTCGTCCCCGCTGACCCCTCCACACGACATCCCTATGCACACCCCCACCACCGAAGCCCGTCCTTCGATTTATTACAACTACGAAGTTTTCAAGCCCTGGCTGGCCTCGGCCAACCCCAAGCAAGAGCGCAAAAAAGTCGTGGTCGTCGGCTCCGGCCCGGCCGGCATGGTCACTGCACTGGAGCTGGCCCGCCACGGCGTGCCCAGCGTGGTGCTGAGCGCCGAGCTGCAGTTCTCACAAGGCAGCCGAGCGATCTGCTTCACCCGCCGCTCGATGGAAATCCTGCAACAAGTGGGCGTGGCCGACCGCATGACCGAAGGCGGCCTGCCCTGGCGCTTTGGCAACTCGTTTTACCGGGGCCAGCGCGTGTTCCGCATGGAAGCACCGCACGATGCCGATGACCGCTTCTTCCCGATCATCAACGTGCAGCAACAGTTCATGGAGGAATACCTGCACGACGCCTGCAAAGCCAACCCGCTGATCGACTTTCGCTGGGGCAACAAGGTCAACGCCGTGGTGCAAAAAGACGGCTACGCACAACTGGAAGTCGACACGCCCGAAGGCCCTTACACGCTCGAGAGTGACTGGGTGGTGGCCGCCGACGGGGGCCGCTCGGGCATCCGCAGCGCGATGAACCTGCAAATGGAAGGCGCCTCCTACGAAGGCTTCTTCGTGATCGCCGACATCAAGATCGACTTGCCTTTGCCCACCGAGCGTCTGGCCTTTTTTGACCCCGAGTGGAACCCCGGCAACACCATCCTGATGCACCGCGAACCGAACGGCATCTGGCGCGTGGACTACCAGTTGCCCGAAGGCGAAACACCCGAAGAAGCGCTGCGCCCCGAATCGCTCAAGGCGCGCATTGACGCGCAGCTGGCCATGATCGGCCACGCCGGTTTGAAGTGGGAGATGGACTGGTCTTCGGTCTACTCGGCCCGCACATTGACCCTGCCCGACTTTGTGCACGGCAGCGTGATCTTCACCGGCGACGCCGCTCACTTGTTGCCGATTTTTGGCGTACGCGGGGCCAATACCGCATTCCAAGATGCGCAGTCGCTGGGCTGGCATCTGGCCTTGGTGGTCAAAGGCCTCGCGGGCCAACGCCTGCTGGCCAACCACAGCGCAGAGCGCGTGGGCGCGGCACGTGAAATCATCACCGAAGCGGGCAAGAGCACCCGCTTCATGGCGCCGCCCAGCAAGGGCTTTCGCCTCTTGCGTGACGCGGTGCTGTCGCTCTCGCTCACCCAAGACTTTGTGCGCCCGCTGTACCACTGGCGCACCTCGCGGCCGCACGAATACAGCCACTCCATGCTCAACAGCATGGGCGACGACAATGGCTTGTTCAAGGCCGGTCCTGCACACGGCGCGCCGCCGCAAAACGTGTGCCTGGGCGCCAACGATTTCTTGCTCGACCACCTGGGCGGCGGCTTTGATCTGCTGTACTTCACCGACGCATCCGCCGTGCCCGAGGCGCTGCAACAAGTCATCCAGACCGCCCGCGCCAAAGGCATGCCGTTGAACGTGATCGCGGTCGGTGCGGCACAAGCTGTGACCGGCGCAGACCAGACCCTGCCCGATGCCGACGGCCACCTGCGCCAGCGTTACGGCGTGCCCGCCAACGGTGGTGCCTATTTGTTGCGCCCCGACCAGCACATTTGCGCCCGCTGGCTCACACTGGACGCCACGCGACTGCAAGCCGCCCTGACCACCGCCCTGCCGCAATAAGGAAACCACCATGACCGATAAAGCCCTCACGATTGACGGCCTCGAAACCGTCTACGACGCGCTGGCCACCGCCATTGACCAAGCAGGCCAAGACAAGGCACAGTTGTTCCTCGTCAAACTCGCCTTGCTCAATGCCAACGCACTGGCCGACGAACACCTGTTTCAGCAGCAGATCACCGCTGCCTTGCAAGACCTCTGATTCACCCCCTCATTCACCAGGAGACTCCCATGCTCGTTCAATCTGTTCACCACGTTGCTTACCGCTGCAAAGATGCCAAAGAAACCGTCGAGTGGTACCAAAAGCACCTCGACATGAAATTCGTTCTGGCCATTGCCGAAAACGAAGTGCCCTCCACCAAGGCCCCCGACCCCTACATGCACATCTTTCTGGATGCAGGCCACGGCAACGTGCTGGCGTTCTTTGAGTTGCCCAGTCAGCCGCCGATGGACCGCGACCAGAACACCCCCGCCTGGGTTCAGCACCTGGCGCTGAAAGTCGAGTCGATGGACGCGTTGATGGCAGCCAAAGACAAGCTGGTCGCCGGCGGCATCGACGTGCTCGGCCCGATCGACCACACCATCTTCAAGAGCATTTACTTCTTTGACCCGAGCGGCCACCGCCTGGAGCTGGCCGCCGACTGCGGCACGCCAGAAATGATGCAAAAGCTCGACGAAGTGAAGTGGGACATGCTCGAAGAGTGGAGCAAAACCAAGCGCGCCCCCAAGCACGCCGCGTGGATGCACGACGGCAGCATGGCCTCCTGAAAGCGGCCCCATGACCCTCTTGAACGAAACCCACAACCCCGCGCTCAAAAGCTGGTTGGCTTCGGCCAATGCAGCGGGCTGCGACTTCCCCATCCAGAACCTGCCGTTTGCCGTGTTCCGCCGCAAGAGCGCTGGCGAATCCTTCCGCTGTGGCGTGGCCATTGGCGACCAAATCCTGGACCTGGCCGCGGTGGCCAAGTCCGGTGTGTTGACCGGTGAGGCCGCTGCCGCTGCACAAGCAGGCGCACAAGACAAGCTCAACGCGCTGATGGCGCTGGGCTCGGCGGCCTGGAGCGCATTGCGCCTGGCCCTGTCACGCGCCCTGCGCGAAGGCTCGGCAGACCAAACCGCCCTGCAAGGGTGCCTGGTGCCGCAAGCCCAGGCCGAGTACGACGTGCCCGCCCGCATTGGCGACTACACCGACTTCTACACCTCGGTCTACCACGCCACCAACATCGGCAAACAGTTCCGCCCGGACAACCCGCTGCTGCCCAACTACAAATGGGTGCCCATCGGCTACCACGGCCGTGCGTCCAGCATTGGCATCTCGGGCCAGCAGTTCCCCCGTCCGGTGGGCCAGACCCTACCGCCCGGTGCCACCGAACCCGCGTTCGGCCCCTGCAAGCGGCTGGACATCGAGCTGGAGCTGGGCATCTTCATCGGCAGCGGCAACGCCCTGGGTGAAGCCGTGTCCATGGCCGAAGCCGAAGACCATGTGTTCGGCATCTGCCTGCTCAACGACTGGTCGGCGCGCGACATTCAAGGCTGGGAATACCAGCCGCTGGGCCCCTTCCTGTCCAAGAACTTTGCCTCCACCCTCTCGCCCTGGGTCGTGACGATCGAAGCGCTGGCGCCTTACCGCGTGGCATTCACCCGCCCCGAAGGCGATCCACAACCCATGGCCTATCTGGACTCCGAAGCCAACCGCCAGCAAGGCGCTTTCGACATCCAGCTGCAAGTGGGCCTGCAAACCGCGCAAATGCGCGCCGCAGGCCAGAGCGACGCCAGCATCTGCCGCACCAGCTACCGCCACGCCTACTGGACCGTGGCGCAAATGGTCACGCACCACACCGTGGGCGGCTGCAACCTGCAACCCGGCGACCTGTTTGGCAGCGGTACCTTGTCGGGCCCCACGCTGGACCAAGCCGCCGCGCTGATCGAGCTGACCACCGGTGGCAAGAACCCCGTGGCCCTGCCCAATGGCGAGCAGCGCACCTGGCTGGAAGACGGCGACAGCGTGGTGCTGCGCGGCTGGTGCGAACGCGATGGCGCGGCCCGCATCGGCTTTGGTGAGTGTGTGGGCACGGTGTTGCCTGCGCGCGTGCCCAAGGTCTGAGCCCCTGGCAAGTGATAAATTCGACAGATCAACACCCGCCCACGGAGCCCTTCATGACTTTTCTCAAACCCGCACGCCGCCGTCTCGTTCAAGCCCTGGCCCTCAGCAGCCTGCTGCTGGGCAGCTTGGCGCAGGCCGACACCACCATCAAGCTGATGGTGGGTTTCCCGCCCGGCGGCGGCACCGATGCGATTGCGCGTTTGCTGGCTGAAAAACTCAAAGAGCCTTTGGGCGCCAACGTGATCGTCGAAAACAAGGCCGGTGCCGGTGGCCAGATCGCCGCCCAAGCCCTGAAGGCCGCGCCAGCTGACGGCACGGTGCTCTTCCTGTCGCACGACCACACCATCTCGATCCTGCCGCAGGTGGTGAAGAACCCCGGCTTCAACCCCGCCCAGGACTTCACGCCGGTGGCCGGCTTTGCCACCTTCGTCAACGGCCTGGCCGTGTCGGGCGGCACGCCCGCCAAATCGTTCAACGAGTATGTGGCTTGGGTCAAAGCCAAGGGCAAAGACACCGTGGGTGTGCCCGCGCCTGCGTCAGTGCCTGAATTTTTGGTCAAGGTGATCGGCGAGAAATACAAGCTCGACCTGGTCGCTGCGCCTTACCGCGGCAGCGCCCCCATGATGGCCGACATGCTGGGCAACCAGATCGCGGCAGGCGTGGCCTCGGTGCCCGACTTCATCGAAAACCACAAGGCGGGCAAAGTCCGCATGGTCGCCTTGCTGGGCAAGGACCGCCAGGCGCTCTTGCCCGATGTGCCCACGTTTGCCGAACTGGGCCTGAGCGGTTTTGAAGACCTGCCTTACTACGGCATCTTCGCGCCCGCAGGCACGCCCAAGGCCGTGATCGACCGCACCTCGGACGCCGTGGCCAAAGTGCTGGCCCAAGCCGATGTGAAAGCCCACCTGACCGCCATGGGCCTCACGGTGGGCCACATGACGCCCCAGCAACTGGGCGCCCGCGAAAAAGCCTACACCGCCACCTGGGCCCGCATCATCAAGGCCAGCGGTTTTCAGGCGCAATAAAGGCAGACATCATCGGGTACCTGGCCCCGTAGGAGCTGCACCCTGTGCGCGATGCCTGAGCACCCCCAGCGCCTGAATCGCGCACAGGGTGCTGCTCCTACAGGGTGCGCTTCACCAGGTATCGATCGACAAAGGCCCTGCGGCTGGCGCAACCCGGCCTGATTGCAAACCCGCCACCAGCCACTGGCGGGTGTCTGCGGGGTCGATGACGGCATCGATCTCCAGTGTGCTGGCCATGTGGATGGCACTGCCGTTGTCGTATTGCTGGGCCAGCAACTGATCGAACAAAGCCTCGCGCTCAGGGCCTTCGGGCACGGCTTCGAGTTCTTTGCGGTAACCCAGGCGCACCGCGCCCTCCAGGCCCATGGCACCGAACTCGCCGGTGGGCCAGGCCACGTTGCACAGCGGCTCGTGAAAACCGCCCGCCGTCATGGCCATGGCGCCCAGGCCATAGCCCTTGCGCAAGACCACGCTCAAATAAGGCACCCGCAAATGCGCCGCCGCGATGAACATGCGCGAGACGTGCCGCACCTGTGCTTTTTCTTCCATGTCCGGCCCCACCATGAAGCCGGGGGTGTCCACCAAGCTCACGATCGGCAGTCCGTGCGCATTGCACAACTGCATGAAGCGGGCCGCCTTGTCGGCGGCATCCGCATCGATCGCACCGCCCAGGTGCGAGGGGTTGTTGGCCAGCATGCCCACAGGACGGCCTTCGATGCGGCACAGCGCGGTGTGAATGCCCACGCCAAAACCGGTGCGCAGCATCAGCAGGCTGTCCACATCGGCAATGCCCTGCATGGCCGTGCGGGTGTCGTACACGCGCAAGCGGTTTTCGGGCACCACCTGGCGCAAAGCCTGTGCCGGTGGCGCTTGCCAATCGCTTTGCGCACCTTGAAAGAACGACAAGTAATGCCGGGCCGTCGCCACGGCCTGTGCCTCGTCGTCCACCAGCACATCGATCACCCCGTTACCGTGCTGCACATGGCTGGGGCCGATCTGCTCGGGCTTGAAGACGCCCAGGCCGCCGCCTTCGACCATGGCCGGGCCACCCATGCCGATGTTGCTGTCTTTCGTCGCAATGACCACGTCACAGCAACCGAGGAAGGCCGCGTTGCCCGCAAAGCAGCGCCCCGCCACCACGCCCACCACCGGCACGCGGCCATTGAGCCGGGCAAAGGCGGCAAACGTCGTGAGGTTGAGTCCGGCCACGATGGCCACATCCACATCGCCCGGTCTGCCGCCACCGCCCTCGGCAAACAACACCACTGGCAAGTTGTTTTGCAGCGCGATGCCCAGCATGCGGTCGGTCTTTTGGTGGTTGCGCATGCCCTGCGTGCCGGCCAGCACCGTCGCGTCGTAGGACATGACCACCACGCGCTGCCCGTGGATCTGACCGATGCCGGTGACCATGCCGTCGGCCGGGGTGTTGCGCATCAGGTCGTCCGCCGAGCGGCGGCGGCTTTGCGCGGCCACGGCCAGGGCGCCGTATTCGATGAAACTGCCCGCGTCACACAGGTCGGCGATGTTCTCGCGCGCCGTGCGCAAACCCAGGGCATGGCGCTTGGCCACAGCTTCAGGGCGTTGCGCATCGTGCGTGAAAGCCAGGCGCGTTTGCAGTTGCTGCAGATCGGCGCGTGGTGCCTGAGGGTCCTGTGTGGTGCTGGGTGCCGAACTGGCCACTGTATGGGCCGGCGGGAACGCGGCATCGTGTGCAGCTGCATGTACCGCATCGTCTTCTGCGATGGGCTGCAAAGTGCCCAGAGCCTCGCCCTCGTTGACCGCCTCACCGGGCTGAAAGAACAGCTCGCCCAGGCGGCCAGCATGCGGTGCCCGGATTTCGTGCTCCATTTTCATGGCTTCCACAATGACCAGCACATCGCCTGCGGCCACCGCATCGCCCGCCTGAACGAGCCACTGCACCACTTGCGCCTGAAGAGGAGATCGGATGTTTTGCATCCGGCCATTGTGCGTGGGGCCACGGCATGCCCGCGGTCAAGTTCGGGACAAGGCGCGCGCGGTCTCATCCTGGGCGCAGACCCAATCTTTGTCATTCTGGGTGCAGACCCTGTCTTTGTCATCCCGGGCGTAGACCCGGGATCCAGGGATGCATGAGGCAGATGGATACCGGATCAAGTCCGGTATGACATAGGGGGGAGGTTGCGGTGTGACATGGGGGATTGCAGTGTGGCGTTGGTGGTTGCGGTGTGGCGCTGTCATCCCCCGGGCGCAGACCTGGTCTTTGTTATCCCGGCCGCAAACCCTGTCTTTGTCATCCCGGGCGCAGACCCGGGATCCAGGGATGCATGAGGCAGATGGATACCGGATCAAGTCCGGTATGACATAGGGGGTTTGCGGGGTGACATGAGGGGGCGCAGTGTGGCGTTGGTGGTTGCGGTATGACGTGGGTGGTTGCGGGGTGATGTTGGCAGTTCCGGCATGGCGTTGGTGATGACGGTTTGGCGTTGGTGATGACGGTTTGGCGTTGGGGTGCGCGCGATGGCGCAAAAAAAGGGGCTCCTTTCGGAGCCCCTTTGATGGAGACAAGCAGCTGCTTACAGGCTGCCGGTCATCACCAGCGTGTGCTGGATGTCGGCGTCCACCAGCAGCTGCGCGTGCAGCGGTGCGTAGTTGAACACCTTGTAGGTGTTGCCGTCTTTGGCCACGTAGTTGGCGGCCTGGACCCAAGCGCCGGGGTCGTTGGCAGCGACCAGGTCCTTGAGTTCCAGGGTATCGCCCACGTTGCCGTCGATCTTCATCTGCACAGAGTTGACCGCGCCTTGCACACCGGCAAACGCGTTCACGCTGCCCAGGTGCAAAACATCGTTCAAGGACAGCTTGAGCGTGTTGTTGCCCGTGCCGGTGATGTCGATCACCTCCACAGACTGCAAGGTCGCTTTGCTGTTGACACCTGTGAGTGCCGCCAGATCCAGCACCTGACCGGTGCCCGTGAACTTGAGCGTGTCCAGACCCGAACCACCGTCGATGAAGGCGCCTGTGCGTGACAGGTAGCCCATCTGGGCGTCACCGATCTCGATCACGTCGTCACCCAAGCCACCCAGCATCGGCACCACCGGCAGACCCACACCGTTGTCCACCACGTGCAGGGTGTCTGCCGCGGTCTTCACGCTGTTGTCCGGTGTGCCGCTGATCAGGTCGCCCGTGGCCACATCGCTGGCGTAGAACTTGATGCCATCCAACACGGCCTGAGCGTAGTCCAGCGTGATCTTGAGTTTCACGCTGGTGTTGACGCCCGAGTTCCAGGTCACGGTGTTGAGCGCCATCACGTTCACACCCGACAAGGCAGCCTTCATGTCCAGCACCGTGCCGTCCAGCATCTCGATGCTCGAGTACACCAGCGAAGCACCGCCGTTGCCGGTGTAGTACGAGAAGGTGTAGTCGGTGTTGGCTTGCACATCAACCGTCTGGCTCCACATCGTGCCGATGCCGTTGCTGTACAGCGCGCGCTTGTCACCGTCGGTGGTGCCGCTCCATGAGGTCGGGTAGGCGTCAAACGCGGTAACTGCCGTGCCGGTCTGGTACAGCGTGGTGGTGGTCGCGTCGTACTTGACAGCCGCCACCGTGCCGGCGCTGAAGTTGCCGTTTTGCACCAGACCCGTCGTGATGACGTCCTTGGCCGCAGACCAGTCGCTGGTGGCATCGCCCAAAGCGGCCGTGGCATACAGCTTGTGACGCAAGGCACCGGTCAAGAGCGAGGTGTTCAGGCCATTCAAGGTCCAGTTGCCCAAGGCATCGGTCATGGCCGAACCCAGCGCCACATGCGTGTCGTCCATGTACACCGTCACGCGGCTGTTGGCCGTGGCCGTACCAGTGACCGAGCTCAGGGTGTTGATTCATCAGTCAAACTGAACCACGGTTCACGTCAAATATTGAGCCACTTGGTTATTGATATTTCTTTACTCGTTTGTGGATAAGTCTAGGGATATCGTTGCTTCTTCAACTCCTTTCATCG
>Ga0228700_1001640_pt1 | contig 13724 bp, 13 predicted proteins | sample McNCre317_Aug_MG_FD_178019 | JGI IMG/M metagenome (GOLD analysis project Ga0228700, IMG submission 178019) | Freshwater microbial communities from McNutts Creek, Athens, Georgia, United States - 3-17_Aug_MG | ecosystem: Environmental > Aquatic > Freshwater > Creek | place: USA: Georgia...
TCGGCCACCACCTCCTCGTGCTTGTCCGAGCTCTGGCGCAGGTCGACCGTGGCCAGATGGAAGCCGAAGACCTCGACCGCGCGCATCAGCGGCGCCAGGCGGGGCGCGATCAGCGCCTGCGCATGGTGGAACTTCAGCGAGGCCTCGATCACGCGCAGGTCGGTCAGGAACTCTTCGGCCGAGGCGTAGGGGTTCTGCGGCGCCACCGCGTGGCGCAGCGCCTCGGTGCCGGTCAGCTCATGCAGCGTCGCGGCCAGGCGCGAGTAGATGCCGATCAGCGCGCGGCGATAGGGCTCGTCCTGGCGGTGCGCGTTCTGGTCGGGCGAGCGCTCGGCCAGCGCGGCCATCTCGGGCGTGACCGGGCACAGCAGCAGCGACATCGACAGCTCGGCGCCGAGCTGGTGCACCTCGGTCAGGTAGTGGCGCAGCGCCGTCTCGCTCTGGCGCGACAGCGCCAGCTTCAGCGTCTCGGCGGTCACGAAGGGGTTGCCGTCGCGGTCGCCGCCGATCCAGTTGCCCATGCGGAAGAAGTTGGCGATGTCGCGGCCGGGCAGCGCGTGCTCGATCTCGCGGTACATCTTCGGGATCTGGCGCAGGAAGGTCGAGCGGTAGTAGGACAGCGCGTTCTCGATCTCGTCCGAGACGGTCAGCTTGGTGTAGCGCAGCATGCGCGTCTGCCACAGCTGGGTCACGCGGGCGGCGAGCTGCTCCTCGTTCTCGGCCCGGTCGCGCGCGGTGTGCAGGTGGTCGCGCTGGTTGATCAGCTCGGCCACGGCGCGCTCGGCGTCGAGGATGGACTTGCGCTGCACCTCGGTCGGGTGCGCGGTCAGCACCGGCGAGATGTAGGCGCGCGCGAGCGTGCCGGCGATGTCGTCGGCGCGGATGTCGGCCTCCATCAGGCGCTCGAAGGTCATCGCCAGCGACCCTTCCTGCAGGTGGCCCTGGCGCTCGTGGACCTCGCGGCGGCGCACATGGTGGCGGTCCTCGGCGATGTTGGCCAGGTGCGAGAAGTAGCTGAAGGCGCGGATCACGCTCACGGTCTGGTCGACCGAGAGGTTCTTGAGCAGGCGGTCGAGCGACTTGCCGGCGCCCGCATCCTGCTTCAGGCGGTAGGCGACCGAGAGCTGGCGGATCTTCTCGACCAGCTCGTAGGCGGCCTTGCCTTCCTGTTCGCGGATGACGTCGCCGAGGATGCGCCCGAGCAGGCGGATGTCCTCGACCAGCGGTCGGTTCTTCTCGGCCGCATCGGCGGCGGACCCGGTCTCGACGACCGGGGTTTCAGGAGCGGGGGCGGAAGCGGCGTTCTTCTTGGGACGGGCAGCGCGGGGCATTGAAACCTCGATGGCGATGAAGTGGTAACCGGGTTACGCGGCGCATGTTAGCACCCGAAACGGCAAGAGAGAGCAGCTTTCGGACCAGAACGGGTCCGTTGTCGCTTCGTGAGGCCCGTCACGCCGATGAAGGACAATCGCGGCATGAACACACTGTCGTCACCGTGCATCATCGCCACCCGCGAAAGCCGCCTGGCCCTGTGGCAGGCCGAGCATGTCCAGTCCCTGCTGCGCCAGCGCTTCGGCTGGGGCGTGGAGCTGCTGGGCATGACGACCCGGGGTGACCAGATCCTCGACCGCGCGCTGTCGAAGGTCGGCGGCAAGGGCCTGTTCGTCAAGGAGCTTGAGGTGGCGCTGGAGGAGGGCCGCGCCCACCTGGCGGTGCATTCGCTCAAGGACGTGCCGATGGAGATGCCCGAGGGCTTCTCGCTGTGCACCGTGCTGGAGCGCGAGGACCCGCGCGACGCCTGGGTCTCGCCCCGTTTCGAGTCGGTGCAGGCGCTGCCGCAGGGCGCGCGCGTGGGCACCTCGAGCCTGCGCCGGGTGGTGCAGCTCAAGGCGATCCGGCCGGACCTGGATGTGCAGCCGCTGCGCGGCAACCTCGACACCCGGCTGCGCAAGCTCGACGAGGGCCAGTACGACGGCATCGTGCTGGCCGCCGCGGGCCTCAAGCGCCTGGGCCTGGACGCGCGCATCCGCGCGGTGATCGATCCGGAAGTGATGCTGCCGGCGGCAGGGCAGGGCGCGCTGGGCCTGGAGGTGCGCACCGATTCGACCGCGCTGCGCCAGGCGCTGGCGTCGCTGACCCATGCGCCGACCTGGCTGGCGGTGCATGCCGAGCGCGCGGTGTCGCGTGCGCTGGGTGGCAGCTGCAGCATGCCGCTGGCGGCCTGGGCGCACTGGCAGGGCGGCACGCTCGCGCTGCAGGCCCGCCTGGGGCACCCGGTCGATGCCGCGCATCCGCTGCATGTCGTGAACGTGTCGGCCGAGGTCGCCGACACCGCCGCCGCCGAGGCGCTGGGCCTGGAGGCCGCGCGCCAGCTGCGCGCCGCCGGCGGCCAGGTCTGCCTGGACGCGGCCGCCGCGCTGTCGGCCAGCGCATGACGCCCGCCGCCGCGCTGCCGACGGTGCTCGTCACCCGGCCGCAGCCGCAGGCCGGCGACTGGGTCGCGCGGCTGCAGGCGCTGGGCGCGCCGGCGCAGGCCCTGCCGCTGATGCGCATCGTGCGCCGCGAGGGCTTCGACGCCGCGGTGCGTGCGGCCTGGAGCGATCTGGCGCGGCACCGGCTGGTGATGTTCGTCAGCCCGAACGCGGTGCTGGCCTTCTTCGCCGGGCGGCCCGAGGGCGCGGTCTGGCCGGCGCAGACGCTGGCCGGCGCGACCGGCCCTGGCACGGTCGCGGCGCTGCGTGCGCAGGGCGTCGAGGCGCGATCGATCGCCGCGCCGCCGCCGGATGCGGCCCGCTTCGATGCCGAGTCGCTGTGGCTGCACGCGCTGGCCGGGCTGGACTGGTCCGGGCAATCGGCGCTGATCGTGCGTGGCGAGGACGGCCGCGACTGGCTGGCCGCGACGCTGCGTCAGGCCGGCGCGTGCGTCGCCTGTCTGGCCGCCTACGCCCGCGCCGAGCCCGTCTGGACCGCGGCGGAGTGCGCCGCGCTGGCTGCTGCGGGCCGTGATCCTGCGGCACACGCCTGGCTGTTCAGCAGCTCGCAGTGCATCGCGCACCTGCTGCGCGCGCCTGCGCAGGCCTCGCTCCTGGCGGCGCTGCGCCAGGCGCCGGTGCTGGCCACCCATCCGCGCATCGCCGAGACCGCCCGCCAGAGCGGCTTCCTCCGGGTCGAGCCGGTCCGGCCCGATCCGGACGCGGTGTTCCAGGCCCTGGAGCGGCTGGCGTGACGCGCTGCACGCGCCGCCTGCCTGCTCGATACAATCTTCCGGGAGGGAGCTCCCTCCTCCCGGACCCGAATTGCCCGTGAACGACCACTCCTCTTCCTCCAGCAGTCCGGTTCCACCGCCCGGTGCCGACCTCCCGACCGAGGCGGGCGCGAGCGCGGCCGCACCGGCGCCTGCGGCCGCGCCGGCACCGATGGCCGCCCCGCCGTTGGTGGTGCATGCCGCCGCACCCGCGCCGGCGCTGCCCGGCTGGGTGATGCCGATCGGCCTGATGCTGGCGCTGCTGGCCGCCGGTGGCGCCTGGACCAGCTGGCAGACCCAGCAGCGCGTGCATTCCCTCGAGATGGAGCTGGTCAAGCGCCAGCAAGACAGCGGCGAGCAGTCCGCCGAGGCGCGGGTGCTGGCCAAGCAGTCCGAGGACATCGCGCGCGATGCCGCGGCCAAGGTCGCCCTGATGGAGGCGCGGGTCGCCGAGGTGGCGCTGCAGCGCGGCCAGATCGACGACCTGCTGCAGTCGCTGTCGCGCTCGCGAGACGAGAACGCGGTCAACGACATCGATTCGGCCGTGCGCGTGGCGATCCAGCAGGCCACGCTCACCGGCAGCGCCGAGCCGCTGATGGCGGCGCTGCGCAGCGCCGACGAGCGGCTGGCGCGCATCAGCCAGCCTCGCCTGGAGCCGCTGCGACGCGCCATCGCCCGCGACATGGACCGGGTGCGCTCGGTGGCGGTCCCGGACATCGGCTCGCTGCTGATCAAGCTCGACGAGACGGTGCGTCTGGCCGACGAGCTGCCGCTGATCTCCCAGGCCTCGGCCGGACGCGCCACCGCCCGCGCGGTGCCGGCGCCCTCCCGGGCCTCCGGGCCCGTGGCGCCGGCCTCCGCGGCCGAGCCGCAGTGGCTGCAGGACTGGCGCCGCCCGCTCGAGCTGGTCTGGTCGGAGATGACGAGCCTGCTGCGGGTGAGCCGCATCGATCACCCCGAGGCGATGCTGCTGTCGCCCGACCAGGGCTTCTTCCTGCGCGAGAACCTCAAGCTGCGGCTGCTCAACGCGCGGCTGTCGCTGCTGTCTCGGCAGCCCGAGGCGGCAGTGGCCGATCTGCAGGCCTGCCAGCGCATGCTGGTGACCTACTTCGACATGACGGCGCGCCGCACGCAGATCGCGGCCGACATGCTGCGCCAGGTGTCCTCGCAGAGCCGCCTGGTGGGCATTCCGCGCCCGGATGACACGCTGGCGGCCACGGCGGCTGCGCTGGCCGGACGCTGAGGAGAGCGACGATGCGTCAGGTGGTCTGGCTGCTGATGATGTTCGCCATCGCGGTGCTGGCGGCAAGCACGTTCGGCGCCAACGAGGGGCTGGTGTCGATCTACTGGGCACCGTGGCGGATCGACCTGTCGATCAACGTCTTCGTGCTGCTGCTGCTGGGCACCGGCTTTGTCGGGCACCTGCTGGCGGGAGCCGTGTCCGGGCTGATCGATCTGCCCCAGCGCGCGCGCCAGTGGCGCACCCAGCAGCGCGAGGCGGCGGTGCAGCGCGCGCTGCGCGAGGCGGTCGCCCAGCTGTTCGCCGGCCGCTACGGGCGGGCGCACAAGGCCGCCCAGCAGGCGCTGGAGGTGCGGCTGCAGGCGCCGGACCTGAAGCTCGATCCGGACCTGCCGGTGCTGGCGCATCTGCTGTCGGCCAGTGCGCTGCACCGGCTGCAGGATCAGGGCCGGCGTGACGAGCAGCTCTCGCGGGCCCAGGCCCTGCTGTCGGACATGCCCTCGGGCACCGCGATCGGCGAGGGTGCGCGGATGCTGGCCGCCGAGTGGGCGGTCGACGACCGCGATGCCGATCGCGCGCTGGACCAGCTCGCGCAGCTGCCGGCGGGGGTGGCGCGGCGCACCCATGCGCTGCGGCTCAAGCTCCAGGCCACGCGCCTGGCCCGGCAGCCGCTGGAGGCGCTGAAGACCGCGCGCCTGCTGGCCAAGCACCAGGGCTTCACGCCGGCGGCCGCGCAGGGCCTGCTGCGCTCGCTGGCGGTCGAGGTGCTCGACACGGCGCGCGATGCCGACCAGCTGCGCCGCCTCTGGACGCAGCTCGATGTGGCCGATCGGCGCGATCCCTATGTCGCGGCGCGTGCCGCGCGACGTGCCGCGGCGGTCGAGGCTCCGTCCGACGCCCGCAGCTGGCTGCGCCCGCACTGGGAGCGGCTGGCCGAGCTGGAGGAGCGCGATCGCGTCGATGTGCTCGACGCCTTCGTCGATGTGCTGCCGGGGCTGCCTGCGGACTGGCTGCCGCTGCTCGAGTCCAGCGTCGAGGCCTTCCCGCGCGATGCGCATCTGGCGTATGTCGTCGGGCGAGCCATGGCTGAGCGGCAGCTCTGGGGCCGGGCGCACCGCCTGCTCGAGGGCGCCGCGGTCTCGCCGGAGGCGGCGCCTGTGCTGAGACTGAAGGCCTGGCGCGCCCTGGCCGAGATCGCGGAGAGCGAAGGCGACGAGGCCCTGGCACAGCGCTGCTATCGCGAGGCGGCGCTCAGTCTCTGAGGGTCTCAAAGAAATTTAGACAAAGTTCTTGCATCTTCTTTTGGGACCATGCCATAATTGCTTTCTCAGCGAAATTCGCTTGGCGGCTGTAGCTCAGTTGGATAGAGTACTTGGCTACGAACCAAGGGGTCGTGGGTTCGAATCCTGCCAGCCGCGCCATAAAACGAATTCGCCGAGATGATCGAAAGATCAATGCGGCTGTAGCTCAGTTGGATAGAGTACTTGGCTACGAACCAAGGGGTCGTGGGTTCGAATCCTGCCAGCCGCACCAATCTCAAGGGACTGCCTTTTAAGGCAGTCCCTTTTCTTTTTGTCTTGCGCGCATCGTGCGGATTTCATTGCACGGTCTGCCGCTCCAGGCCGGCCCGCAAGGCCAGATCGACCAGGGGCTGCTCGCGCTTGTTGGCGCGGCGGCAGTGATCCTTCTGGATCAGATCCGTCAGCCGGATGACCAGGCGCGCCCAGCGCTTGTGCTCGCGCACCCGCCAGGCGTGCGAAGACACCGACTCCCAGGCGTAGCCGTTGAAGACCGTTGCATTGACGAAGTGGTCCAGCGCACGCACGCCGGCCCGACCGCGGCGGTTGGGTCCGAACAGGCCGATCCAGACCAGCATCAGGTAGCCCACGACCGCCAGCGGCACGATCGCGCACATGAGCAGCATGCCGGCGGCACGCTCCTTCATGCATCGCCTCCGCGAGTGGGCGGGCGCCGGTGCAGCCGCAGGCGCACGCCCTGGGCGGAGCGGATCGTCAGCCGACCCACCGGCCGCGGCTCGGGCGCCTCGGCAGGCTCGAGGCGCCAGTGCCGCACGAGCTGCGCCAGGATCAGCGTCGCCTCCTGGAGCGCGAAGGCCGCGCCGAGGCAGACCCGGGGGCCCATGCCGAAGGGCAGGTAGCCGGCGCGTGGCGCGTCGTCGTCGCGGGCGTGGCGGTCGGGGTCGAAGGCGTCCGGGTTCGACCAGCCGTCGCGCTGGCGGTGGATCAGCCAGGGCGACACCACCACCGTGGCGCCGGCCTCGACCTGCTTGCCGCGCATCGGGCAGCCCCGGCGCGCTTGCCGTGCCATGAAGCCCACCGGCGGAAACAGCCGCAGCGTCTCGCGAAAGACATTGCGGGTCAGCGGCAGATCCTTCATGTCGCTGCAGGCGGGGGGGCGTCCGCCCAGCCGGGTGCGGACCTCGTCGTGCACGCGCTGCTGGATGTCGGGGGTGCGCGCCAGCAGATGGCTGGCCCAGGTCAGCGCGCTGGCCGAGGTCTCGTGGCCGGCCAGGAAGAGCATGGCGACCTGATCGACCAGCTCGTCGAAGTCGAAGGCGATGCCTTGCGCGTCGCGGGCATCGAGGAAGGCGGCCAGGATGTCCGTGTGCGGATGCGCGCCGCCGGCCCGCCGGGCCTCGAATCGAGGCCGGATCAGCGTCTCGAGCAGACCGCGGATCTCGCGCGCGGCGCGGCGAGAGCGCCAGGCGTCCCAGGGCCAGACCAGCCAGCGCAGTCCGAAGATCGACGGCAGCACCAGCCGCGGCACCAGCGCCTGGTAGCGGGCGAAGGCGTCGAACACCCGCCGCGCGTCCTCGCCCTCCATCGGCACCGAGAAGATGGTGCGGAAGATGATGTCGGCGGTGACATGGGTCATCTCGACCTCGATGTCGTGCTCGGTGCCCTCGGGCAGGCGCTCCAGCCGCGCCAGCATCGCCTCGGTGGCGGCGGCCATGACGGGGAAGGCCACCTGCAGGCGCGCCTGCGCGAAGGCCGGATCCATCATCGCGCGCTGGCGGCGCCACTGCTCGCCGCTGGTGGTGAAGATGCTCTGGCCCAGCAGCGGTGCCAGGGCCTGGCCGAGCAGCTCGCTCTTGGGGAAATCCTCGGCCTGCTCGACCATCACCCGGCGCACCAGGGCGGGGTCGTTGACCATGTAGAGGTCCAGGCCGGGCAGGCGGACCTCGCCCATCTGCATCCGGTAGCTGCGCTCGTACAGCGCGTCGAGCCACGAGTGGCGTGCGCTCAGGAACATCAGCAGGCCGGAGGCGCGATGGCGGCGCGGCGTGGGATAGGCCGGGCAGAAGTGGGGCATGGCGGATTCCGGGGCTCAGCGTGGACTGCGTGGGTCGGCCATCTGCTGCTCGAACGGGCGCGGGCCGTAGAGCATGCCGAACAGGTCGAAGTTGCCGGGGCGGTCCGGGGTCATCAGGTAGAGGAAGTGGGCCTGCAGCTTGTCGCGGCGGATGAGCGCCCAGTGCCGCGGGTCGTACATCTGGAAGAAGCGCGCGGCGCGCCGCCGCGGCAGGGGGCCGGCCTGCTCGGCCAGGTCGGTGCCGGCCAGCGGGGCGATGCTGAAGAAGCACATCGGGTCGATGCGCGCGGTCACGTCCAGCCACACCAGGTCCGGGTGGCGCGACAGCCGCAGCAGCGCGTGGCGGAAGGCCTCGGCGCCGGGCAGCAGGGCCAGGGCCGGGTAGCACTGGCCGAGCGTCAGCATGGCCGTGCGTCGTCCCGCCTGCAGGGCCTGCCAGCGTGGATCGCGCAGCAGCTGGTCGACCGCCGCGACCATCACCAGCGTGCCGACGCTGTGGCCGGCCAGCACCACCTCGTCGACCGGATCGGCGCGCTGGCGCTCGATCACATGCTCGACCCATTCCTGGACCCGCCGGTCCAGGTCCTCGACCTGGCCGCGGCCCATGCACAGCACGAAGTGGTAGATGCGCATCAGCCAGAACAGGCCGGCCTGCGCCCCCAGCGAGACCAGGGCGCCGACCAGCGCCATCCCGAGCCCGGCGGCGACCGCCGTCAGGCCGGCCGAGCCCAGGGCGGTCAGTGGCAGGGCCAGCAGGATCGCCATGACGCTGCCCGAGACCAGCAGTGTCGCCACCAGGTAGAGCAGCGGCAGCAGGGCGGTCAGCAGGGCGGTGGGGTTGAGGGTGTGCACCCGCTTCAGGCCGACATCGTTCAGCATCGCCATGTGAACGGCCGCGAATTCCTGCAGAAGCGCCAGAGGTCGGCGGCTCCAGTGGCGTCGGATGATGTCGTCCCAGCCCATGAAGACATGTTCGGTGCGCACCGCATCGTCCTGACGAGCGGGCGACAGGGGGTGCCACTCGACGCTCCAGCGGTGCATCAGGTCACTGACGCGTTGCCGGGCGCCGGTGGTGATGTGTCCGCCGCCGGGTTGCGGGCGCTCGGCCTGCTGGCTGAACAGGCGGTGATAGTGGCCGGCGCCGCGGGGATCGAAGCCGCTGAAGTAGTGCACCCGCCGTCGGCGGATGGCCGCAGGGCAGCGGGGGCGGGCGGCGGGCTGGGGGGAGGGCGATGAAGGCATGGCATGCACCGGACGCAGGGTCGCGCGGCGGGGCGCGACATCGGGATCGGTGCATGATGCGTTGCCGGCTCCGGCCGTGATCGGCGGAACTTGAGCGGCAAAAGCAGGCAAAAGAGAGGGCCGTGCGGCCCGCCCGGATCAGCCCTTCCTGGGCGGGTCGGGGATCAGGCAGGCTTCCATCACCTGCAGGTCGTTGTCGCGGGCGAAGTTCATCACGAATTCCCAGGCCATCGGCTCGAGGTCCTTCAGGGCCTCGTTGACGACGACGCACTTGGTGCTGCCGATGACGGTGGGGATGCAGTAGGGCGAGTAGCCGATGGCCGAGCCGATGCCGGCAGGCCGTGCGCCGCCCGGGCGGAAGCACGACATCGCGCCGGCCAGTCGCTCGGCCCAGTCGCTGGGACGGAAGGTGCGTCCGTCGCGGGTGATGCCCTGGATGAAGACTTCTCGGGGTTTGGGTTTCGAATGGTTCGTCACGGGCTGCTGCCTTGTTGTGCTTGCAAGAGACAAGCGCATACGGCCGCCCGTCAGGCCGTATTGTGCTGCAGCGCAGCAGCCACGGGGTCGACGAGGCGGTCGCGGAGTCAGGGCAGATATCGGCCGGCACCGCTGGCGGCGACGGGTCTCTGCGGCTTGGTTGTGTGCGGTCGGGCGCGTCTGCACTGGCGCGCGGGGTGCGAGTATCGCTCAGGCGTCTGTCGGCGTGCTGTCGTCGGCATTCCTTACAATGGGTCGGGCGCCGTCATCGTGCGGCGCCTTTTGCATTTCCCTGCCTGGATTCCTACCCTGGAGAGTACCTAGATGACCGCCGAGTCCGCGACGATCGCCGAACCCCACGTGATGACGACCTACGGCCGCCTGCCGGTCGCGCTGGTGCGAGGCCGAGGCAGCCGCGTCTGGGACTCGACCGGTCGCGAATACCTCGACGGCCTGGGCGGCATCGCGGTCAACACGCTGGGCCATGCGCACCCGAAGTTCGTGGCGGCCCTGCAGGAGCAGGTCGCGACCCTCATCCACTGCTCCAACTACTACCACATCCCCGGCCAGGAGCAGCTCGCCGCCCGGCTGGTCGAGCTGTCGGGCCTGACCAACGCCTTCTTCTGCAGCACCGGTCTGGAGGCCAACGAGGCGGCGCTGAAGCTCGCGCGCAAGTTCGGCCACGACAAGGGCATCGAGCGCCCCGAGGTGATCGTGTTCGAGAAGGCCTTCCACGGCCGCTCGATCGCGACGCTGTCGGCCACCGGCAACCCGAAGGTGCAGGCCGGCTTCGGCCCGCTGGTCGAGGGCTTCGTGCGCGTGCCGCTCAACGACATCGACGCGATCCGCGCCGCGGTCGAGTCGAACCCGAACATCACCGCGGTCTTCCTCGAGACCATCCAGGGCGAGGGCGGCATCCACGCGGCGCGCTGGGACTACCTGCGCGCGGTGCGCGAGCTGTGCGACCGGCACGACCTGCTGCTGATGCTCGACGAGGTGCAGTGCGGCATCGGCCGCACCGGCAAGTGGTTCGCGCACCAGTGGGCCGGCATCCAGCCGGACGTGATGCCGCTGGCCAAGGGCCTGGGCTCGGGCGTGCCGATCGGCGCGGTGGTGTGCGGTCCGCGGGCGGCGAACATCTTCAAGCCCGGCAACCACGGCACCACCTTCGGCGGCAACCCGCTGTCGATGCGCGCCGGCATCGAGACGCTGCGCATCATGGAAGAGGAAGGCCTGCTGGAGAACGCCGCGGTCGTCGGCGCGCACCTGAAGGCGGCGCTGGAGCGCGAGCTTGCCGGCGTGGCTGGCGTGACCGAGATCCGCGGCGCCGGCCTGATGCTGGGCATCGAGCTGGATCGGCCCTGCGGCGTGATCCTGACCCGCGCGCTCGAGGCCGGCCTGCTGCTGAGCGTGACCGCCGACACCGTGGTGCGCCTGGTGCCGCCGCTGACGCTGAGCGTGGCCGAGGCCGACGAGATCGTCGCGATCCTGGCCCCCGTCATCCAGGCCTTCCTCGCCGAGGGCGCCGCCGCATGAAACCGGGATACAGCCTCATGAAGCACTACCTGCAGTTCAAGGACTTCCGCGCCGAGGAGTACGCCTATCTGTTCGAGCGCGCGCGCCTGATCAAGCGCCGCTTCAAGAACTACGAGCGCTACCAGCCGCTGGCCGACCGCACGCTGGCGATGATCTTCGAGAAGGCCTCGACGCGCACCCGCGTGAGCTTCGAGGCCGGCATGTACCAGCTCGGCGGCTCGGTGGTGCACCTGACCACCGGCGACAGCCAGCTCGGCCGCTCCGAGCCGATCGAGGACTCGGCGCGCGTCATCAGCCGCATGACCGACCTGGTCATGATCCGCACCTTCGAGCACACCAAGATCGAGGCCTTCGCCGCGCACAGCCGCGTGCCGGTCATCAACGGGCTGACCAACGAGTTCCACCCGTGCCAGATCATGGCCGACCTGTTCACCTACCTGGAGCACCGCGCGCCGGTCGGGGCGAACGGCTACGACCTGGGCTGCCTCAAGGGCAAGGTGGTGACCTGGGTCGGCGACGGCAACAACATGGCCAACACCTGGCTGCAGGCGGCCGAGATCCTCGGCTTCACCGTGCACGTCAGCACGCCCACGGGCTACGAGGTCGACCCGCAGGTCGCCGGCATCCGCTCGAGCGACTGCTACAAGGTCTTCACCGATCCGCGCGAGGCCTGCCGCGGCGCCGACCTGGTCACGACCGATGTCTGGACCAGCATGGGCTTTGAAGCCGAGAACGAGGCCCGCCGCGCCGCCTTCGCCGACTGGTGCGTCGATGCCGACATGATGGCGGTGGCCCGGCCGGACGCGCTCTTCATGCACTGCCTGCCCGCGCACCGCGGCGAGGAGGTCACCGCCGAGGTGATCGACGGCCCGCAGTCGGTGGTCTGGGACGAGGCGGAGAACCGCATGCACGTGCAGAAGGCGCTGATGGAGTACCTGCTGCTGGGCCGCATCGGCTGAGGCGTTCAGGCCGCGGGCGTGTCGAACAGCGCCCGCAGGTCCAGGCCGTCGTCGCCGGGCCTGAAGCCGTGGCGGAGCAGCTCGCGCTCGACGTCGAGCAGCATCTCGCCGGCGGTGGCGGCGCCGAACTCGTCGACGCAGCGCTTCTCGAAGGCGCCGCGCAGCAGCAGCAGGCCCCGCAGCTCGGTGCGCCTTTCGGCCTCACGCCGCTCGGCGCTGCCGGCCGGCCACTGGCCCGGGTTCGGTGCCGGATGCTCGATCACCCGGGCGACATCCTGCGCGGTGGCCAGCGGCACATGCAGCACCAGGGCCAGCCGCGCGATGCGCAGGCTCAGATCCTGGCAGACCTGTTCCATCTGGGCGACCCAGTCGGCGTCGGGGCGGGATTGCAGTTCGGGTGACATGGGCAGAGGGCGTGCGCAGGGGCAGAAGACGGTGATCGCCCATGATACGGGGCGATGTTGCGGGTTGCTGCGTTGCAGCAAATGGCCGTCGCCTTTCCTGCGGCGCACTTCTCGCGCGCGCCCCCGCCCGGGGGGCGCCCGGCCGGGGGGAGGGTGCAAGATTCTTCACGGATGACGGTTAAAATCGCGGGTTCACCCTGATCCCGGTCAATGATCCCCACCGACTCCGGCCCCAGCCATCACAAGGACAGATCCCCCATGAGCACTGCCGACAACACGCTTCGTCAGGAGGTGGCCGCGCTGCTGGTCGAGGCGCTCAACCTCGAGATGGCGCCGCAGGAGATCGATCCGGAGGCGCCGCTGTACGGCGACGGCCTGGGCCTGGACTCGATCGACATCCTGGAGGTCGCGCTGGTCGTCTCCAAGCGCTACGGCTTCCAGCTGCGCTCGGACGACGAGAACAACGTGCGCATCTTCACCTCGCTGGCCAGCCTGGCTGACCACATCGCGGCCCACCGCACCGTCTGAGCCGCGTGAGCCGCCCCGCCGTTGCGCTGCTGCGCCCGGTCGCGATCGCCGTGGCGGTCCTGGCGATGGCTGCCGGATCGCACTGGCTGATCACCCGCACCGCCCGCGAGGGCGGGCTGCTGGCGCTGGCGCTGCAGTGGGCGTTGCTGGCGCAGCATGCCGGCGTGCATGCCGCGCTGGCGCTGGGCTTTGCGCTGACGCTGCGGCCGGGCCGTCAGGCGCTGATCTCGCAGCTGGCGCAGCGGGTGCACGGGCGCGCCGGCTTCACGCCGGCGATGGCGGCCTACACCCGGCGGCTCACCCAGGTCTGGGTGCTGTACTTCCTGGTCGTCGCGCTGCTGTCGCTGGTGCTGCATGCGGCCGGTCTGGTGGAGGCCTGGTCGCTGTGGGTCAACGTCGTCACGCCGCTGTCGCTGCTGGCGATGTTCGTGGGCGAACATCTGCTGCGCTACCGGCTGCATCCCGAGTTCGAGCGCGTGGGGTTGATGACGGCTGTGCGCGCCTGGCGGGCGCATCAGGCGGACGGGTGCGTCCGATGAGTCGCCCCGAGACGATGCCGACGCTGCCGCTGCTGGCCGCCGACGTGCCGCTGGCGGCTCCGCTGGCCTGGCGCGACGGCCGACCGCTGGACCGCCGCACCTACCTGGCCGAGGTCGCCGCGCTGGCGCCGCACCTGCCCGAGGGCGGCCCGGTGCTGGCGATGACCTCGGACCGCTGGCGCTTCGCGCTGGCGCTGGGCGCGGCGCTGTGTCGCGGTCAGG